>OGHD01000899.1_pt1 | contig 13259 bp, 10 predicted proteins | sample 1571341 | NCBI WGS metagenome assembly OGHD01 (sample SAMEA2582026, study PRJEB24529) | metagenome | biome: Human gut stool | place: China | collected 2011 | reverse complement strand
CTTGCCATGCACCGTGCTGTTGACCAACTGAATGTCCGTCCGCAACATCTGCTGATAGACGGCAACCGCTTTAAAAAATATCGGGACTTGCCGCATACTACCGTAGTGAAAGGAGACGGGAAGTACCTTTCCATCGCTGCCGCCTCCATTTTGGCAAAGACCTATCGTGATGACTACATGAACCGCCTTCACGAGGAATATCCGTATTATGACTGGAATCGTAACAAGGGGTATCCCACCAAGAAACATCGTGCCGCCATTGCTGAGCGGGGCACTACACCCTATCATCGCTTGACGTTCAATCTCTTGGGGGATGGGCAGTTGTCGCTGAACTTCGGACAATGATGCTGTTTAGAACCACTTAATCCTTCTGAACCATACGAATGTCACTGCTGATAATATTGCTGACAAAAGTATGATGAAAATAAACGCGTGCGGAAAACTCTCCAGGTGGATGTCCACATTCATGCCGTAGAAACTGGCTATCAACGTAGGTATCATCAGGGTAATGGAAAGGCTTGTCATGCGTTTCATGATAGCATTCACGTTGTTGGAAATGATGGAGGCGAATGCGTCCATCGTACCGGTCAGGATATCGCTATAGATATTGACCGTGAGGTGCGCCTGTTTTAATTCTGTTTCCACATCTTCCACCAGTTCGTTGTCCATATAGACCGGTTCTTGGAAGATGCTTTGCAGTTTGGTAAGCATCACTTCATTACCACGGATGGATGTGTTGAAGTAAACCATGCTCTTTTCCAGCTTCATCAGACGAAGCAAGTCTTCATTACGGATACTTTTTTCCAGCGCCTTTTCGGCATGCGCCACCTCGTTGTTGATTTGTTTCAGGTATTTCAGGAACCATACAGCCGACGAGTAAATCAGTCGCAGAATCAGTTCGTATTTATTGGGCACGTTGATACCTTTGCGCTGCGTATGTTCGATGAAGTCCGGCAGCATCTCCGTAGAGTGATAGCACACCGAAATCACCAGTTCATTGTTCGTAATGATACCGATAGGCACCGTGGCATACGGCACTTTTGAATCAGGAGTCTGTACGGGAATACGCAGAATGGTCAGCAGCCAGTTACCTTCCGTGTCCGTACGCGGACGTTCGTCGGTATCGGCAATGTCATTCAAAAAAGACTGGGGAACTTTTAATTGTTCTTGCAGGAAGTGGAAGTCCGCGGCATCCGGACATTCAATGTTAATCCAGCAGTTAGGTTGCCAGTTGGCTTTCTCTACAAAGCCAGCTTCACAAAAAAGATACTTTCTCATCTGTCTGCTCCTTTCCTTCATTTTAAGCCCGGAGGAGCACTTCAGAGTAAAAGACAGGATTACTCACGACACCCCTTCAGGAAGTGGTTAAAATAATTGTAATACGTTCGCGAGTAATAATCGTCCATATTAGTTCGTTTTAGGGTATAAAAAAAGTTCGTTTATTCAAACGAACTCTCAAGCTCTTCAGGTTGGACTTGAACCAACGACCCTCTGATTAACAGTCAGATGCTCTAACCGACTGAGCTACTGAAGAAGGTTTTCCTTTAATTGCGATGCAAAGGTAGTAGGATATTTTGAATTATGCAATATCTTTGCAAAAAAAATGAAGTAAAATGGATAAAATTATAGGAATGGGCAATGCATTGGTCGATGTATTGGTAAAAATTGATGACGATTCTTTATTGGGAAAGCTACATTTGCCCAAAGGAAGCATGCAGTTGATACAAGAAGCCACCTTGTCTGAAATACGTAAATATACCTCAGGGATGAAGATTCATCGCTCTACCGGTGGCTCGGCCGGCAATACGGTTTGTGCACTGGCCGCATTGGGAGCCAATCCCGGATTTATCGGAAAGGTAGGTCAGGACGAGACAGGAGCTTTCTTTGGCGATACCCTTCGTCAGTGCGGGGTAAATGCCTTGCTGGCCACCTGCGATTTGCCGTCGGGCATTGCGTCGACTTTCATTTCTACCGATGGAGAGCGTACGTTCGGTACTTATCTGGGAGCAGCTGCCACACTGAGAGCAGAAGACTTGTCGCGTAAAATGTTTGCCGGATATAATTATCTCTATATTGAAGGCTATCTTTTGCAAGACCATGACCTGATGCTGCGCGCCGTACAGCTGGCCAAGGAAGAAGGACTTCAGGTTTGTCTCGACATGGCAAGCTACAATGTGGTGGAAGCCGAACGTGACTTCTTCGACCAGTTGATTGTGAAATATGTGGACATCGTGTTTGCCAATGAGAGCGAAGCACTGGCCTATACGGGAAAAGCCCCTCATGAAGCTCTGGAAGAAATTGCGTCCAAATGCAGCATTGCCGTGGTGAAAACCGGAAAAGAAGGTTCCCTCGTGAAGAAAGGAACAGAAGTCATTCAATTGCTTTCTTGTCCGGTAGATAATGTGCTGGACACCACCGGTGCAGGCGATTTCTATGCCGCCGGTTTCATGTACGGCCTGACGTGCAGTTATTCGCTGGAGAAATGCGTGCAAATCAGCACTATTCTGGCTACAGCCGTCATTCAGGAAGTTGGTACCACCTTACCTGCCAAGAAATGGGACGAAATTAAGTTAAATATTGAATCACTTCTGCAAGTCTAACCGGAATAATGTGTTTATTTGCAAGGAAGAACAATTTTGTAAACAGACTATATATGAATGCAAGAAAAATGCTGGCCGGAGCCTTTATCGTGATGTTGGGGATGGGCATGACCAGCTTCAAGGAAGACGACCGTAATTTTCAGATATCAAAGAATCTGGACATATTCAACTCCATTTTCAAGGAACTGGATATGTTTTATGTAGATACCGTGAATGCCGAAAAAATGATTCAGACCGGAGTGGAAGGCATGCTTTCACTGACCGACCCTTATACGGAGTACTATCCGGAAGAAGAGGTGAGCAGTCTCAAGGAAATGACTACCGGAAAATACGGCGGTATTGGTGCAGCCATCCGCTATTATGAGGCCAAAGACCGCATTGCAGTGGTAGAACCTACCGAAGGCATGCCGGCAGCCGAAGCCGGAGTCAAGGCAGGTGACATCATTCTCTCGGTAGGAGGAAAGGAAATGGTACGTGGCGACATGAAACCCCAGGAATTTTCTTCCAAGGTCAGCGAAGCACTGCGTGGAGAACCGGGTACTTCGTTCGTGCTCAAAGTGCTGCGTCCACTCAAGAACGACAGTACGGTGATGGAATTTAAAATCACCCGTAAGAACATCCGTACCAATCCGGTGCCCTATTACGGCATGGTGAAAGACAGTATCGGTTATTTAGCTTTGTCCAGCTTTACGGAAAATTCTGCCAAGGATTTCAAAAAAGCTTTCATCGAACTGAAACAGAAAGGTGCCAAGTCGCTGATTATAGACTTGCGCGACAACGGAGGAGGTTCCTTGTCGGAAGCGGTAGACATTGTCAATCTCTACGTACCGAAAGGACAGGAGATTGTGGTGACAAAAGGAAAGGTGCGTCAGGCACAAGGTTCTTATAAAACCCAGAATGAACCGGTCGATACACAGATTCCGCTGGCAGTACTCGTGAACGGTGCCACGGCTTCGGCTTCTGAAATCGTGAGTGGTTCGTTGCAGGACTTGGACCGTGCGGTAGTCATCGGTTCGCGTACCTTCGGAAAAGGACTGGTGCAGACCATCCGTCCGTTGCCCTACAACGGTACGCTGAAAGTGACCACTTCCAAATACTATATTCCCAGCGGACGTTGTATCCAGGCTATTGATTATGCCAAGAAGAATGCCGACGGTTCGGTAGCCCGTACACCCGATAGTCTGACCACCGTATTCCATACTGCTGCCGGACGTGAGGTGCGTGATGGAGGAGGTATTCGTCCGGACATTGAAGTGAAGGGAGACAAGATTCCGAACATCGTGTTCTACCTGATGAACGACGACCTGATTTTCGATTATGCTACCCAATATTGCTGGGATCATCCTACATTGGCTTCGGTAGACGACTTCAAACTGACCGATGCCGATTATGGGGCTTTTAAGAAACTGGTGAAATCACGTAACTTTACTTACGACCGCCAGAGTGAGAAGATGTTGAAAAGCCTGAAGGAAATAGCCGAGTTTGAGGGCTACATGACCGAGGCAGCAGAGGAATTCAAGGCGCTGGAAAAGAAGCTCAACCATAACTTGGATCGTGACCTGGATTATTTTGCCAAACCGATTAAGGAATATATCTCACAGGAAATCGTGACCCGCTATTTTTATCAGCGTGGTGCTGCGATGGAACGGTTGAAAGATGACACTGATTTGGAAGAAGCCATCAAGGTATTGCAGAATCCTGTCCGTTATCGGGAAATTCTTTCGGCACCGGTAAAGAAAGACGAACCTGTCAAGAAAGAGAAGGAAGAACCGAAAAAATAAGGCCTCAGAGAGGCTTCTGGAGGGCTTTTTGATAAGGTCCGGAAAACGCAAGTACGTTTTGTTTCAAACGCAAGTGCATTTGAAGTGAAACGTACTTGCGTTTTTAGTAAAATGTACTTGCGTTTTTGGGAAAACGCAAAGGCGTTTGATTTGAAATGGTTTGGTGTTTTGAGACGAGTAAAACAAAACCGTCTGCATGCTTTGAAGCTAGTCTTCAAAACTCATGCAGACGGTTTTTATATCCGAGCCGGAGAATCAGTCTTTATAATCTCCGTTTGCCTTAATCAGCTCAATCAGTTTTTCTACAGCCTGTTCTTCCGGAATGTTCTTTTCAATACATTCCTTCTTTTTGTACAGACTGATTTTGCCTCTTCCGGCACCTACATAGCCATAGTCGGCATCGGCCATTTCACCCGGGCCATTGACGATACAGCCCATGATACCGATTTTCAGTCCCTTGAGGTGAGCCGTAGCAGACTTGATGCGGGCGATGGTCGATTCCAGGTCGTACAATGTACGTCCGCAACCCGGACAAGAGATGTATTCGGTTTTGGAAGTACGGATACGTCCTGCCTGCAGGATACCAAAGGCGGTTTCGTCCACTTTCAGGTTACTGATTTGATTGCCGTGGTTATAGAGCAGGATACCGTCGCACAGCCCGTCGATAATCAGGGCACCCATGTCGGCAGCCGACTTGATTTGCAAGTCCTCTGTTTCGGTTTCCTGATACAGCTGGAAGAATACCAATGGGTTTTTCAGTCCCTGGTTCATCAGCTGGTGTGCCAATGCACGGAACTCACCTAAGCGGTTGTAGTGGTTGCTTTGAGCTACGATGACCACTTCCGGATGCAGACGCAGGCAAGCCATTACCTCTTCATTCAGTCCTAAATAAGAAGTAAAGAGGAACTTCATTTTGGCTGGATGGTGATGCAGTTCAATCAACTGCTGGTAGTTGAAAGCCGGATAGGTGTGCTCGCTGCCTTCCCATGCACAGGCATCCACAATATAACCGATGTCTGCTCTGCGGTTTTCTGGCAAGCGTTGGCCACAGTACAGATAGTCGGGCTTGAACTGTTCGCTTACTTCCAGGTCGTTGTTCAGACGGGCTGAGATGACTACCGGAAGCTGGTCGCCTCCGATGTTACCTATGGCTACGGTTTCTCTTCGGCTGGGGTGCGTGTAGTTGAATTCCGGAGCTTCGGTAGCTGGAATATAGGGATGTCCTTCGCGTTTCAATACATAATCTACCAGTTTGCGGGCTACGGGAATTTCTGCTTCGGGCGCTTCACTCAGTGATACGCGGATGGTGTCACCCAGTCCGTCGCACAGCAGGGCACCGATACCCAAGGCTGATTTGATACGGCCGTCTTCTCCGTCACCGGCTTCTGTCACTCCTAAGTGGAGCGGGAAGGCCATATTTTCTTTTTCCATCTGTTCTACCAGCAGGCGGACGGTGCGTACCATGATGACCGTATTGGAAGCCTTGATAGAGATGACCACGTTCATGAAATTCTGTTCCACACAGATGCGCAGGAACTCCATGCACGATTCTACCATGCCTTCCGGAGTATCTCCGTAGCGCGACATGATGCGGTCGGACAGCGAACCGTGGTTCACTCCGATGCGGATGGCTGTGTGGTTTTCCTTACAGATGTTCAGAAAGGGGATGAAGCGGTCGCGTATCTTCTGGATTTCTTTTGCATACTCTTCATCCGTATACTCCAGTTGCTTGAAGGTGCGGGCAGCATCTACATAGTTGCCTGGGTTGATACGTACCTTCTCAGCGTACAAGGCCGCTACCTCGGCTACTTTCGGATTGAAATGTACATCGGCCACTAAAGGAGTCTGGTATCCCTGGGCACGCAGAGATGCATTGATATGTTGCAGGTTCTCTGCTTCACGTACTCCTTGTGTGGTGAGACGTACGTATTCTCCTCCCGCCTCAATGATACGCTTGGCCTGTTCCACACAAGCTTCTGTATCCATGGTGACGGTATTCGTCATACTCTGTATACGGATAGGATAAGCGCCACCCATAGGAGTGGCGCCTACATATACCTCGTTCGCCTGTCGGCGAGAATAGTTGAAGTAATTCATTCAGTTAGTTTGTCTTATAAGCGTATTTGACTTCTTTCAACTCTTCGTTGGCTTTTACGATTTTGTTTTTCAAACCTTCCTTGTAAGCTGCAAACTTTTGAGCCAGTTCTGCATCGCTCAGGGCCAGCATCTGTACGGCCAGGATCGCAGCATTCATGGCACCGTTGATGGCTACTGTAGCCACAGGTATTCCGGGAGGCATCTGGATGATAGAGTAGAGTGCGTCTACACCGTCGAGTACAGAACCTTTTACAGGCACTCCAATAACCGGAAGGGTGGTGTTGGCTGCAATTACTCCCGGCAGTGCAGCAGCCATTCCGGCAGCCGCGATGATTACCTTGATGCCACGTCCGGCAGCTTCTTTCGCAAACTTCTCTACTTCAGCAGGAGTGCGGTGAGCCGACAGGGCATTCATTTCAAACGGGACTTGCATTTCATCGAGCAGCTTGGCGGCCTTTTCCATTACTGGAAGGTCAGAAGTACTGCCCATAATGATACTTACAATTGGCTTCATTCGTTGTTTTTATTTTAGTTATTCGTTAATAATCTCTTTGTAGCCTGCAGCGTCCAGCAGATCGTCCAGTTCGCTGGCATCCGTAGGTTTCAGCTTGATAATCCAGCCTTCGCCGTAAGGATCCTGGTTTACCAGTTCCGGATGTTCTTCCAGTTGCGGGTTGACTTCCAGAATCTCGCCTCCGATGGGGAGGAACAGGTCTGAAACTGTTTTCACTACCTCGATGGTACCGAATACTTCGCCTTTATCCAGCGTTTCACCTTCTGTGGTTACGTCGATGAAAACGATGTCGCCCAGCTGTTGCTGTGCATAGTCTGTGATACCTACATAGGCAGTGTCGCCTTCCAAACGAATCCATTCGTGTTCGTTGGTGTACTTGATGTTAGTCGGGAATTCCATATTGAATAAATTTAAAGTTTAAGATAATCAGTTTTCAAATAAACAAAATTCCCGTGATACCACAAAATAAACCGACGAAAAACCCGCCTGTCACTTCATTTAAAGTATGTTGCTTGACGATGATGCGGGCTGAACCTAACATGCCGGCAAGCAGGATGAAGAAGCAGAGCCATTCCACTGGATTGAACTGGAAGATGAAGCTGTAGGACAGTAATCCGCCCACCATCATGCCGCTGCTGGCCATGTGGGTGCTGATTTTCCAGCGTGTGTTGATGACTGTGCAGATGACCATGCAAATCAGGGTGGCTACGATGATGCCGCTCATATAGCGTGGCAGGTGTATGCGATACATCGTCAGCAGGCAGGCCATGTAGCTCAGTATGGTCATTCCGTAAGGGATAAAACGCTTTTCGCGGTGTCCCAGTTCGTGGAGTGTCCAGCCGTTGATTTTCTGAAACAGATAGATGCCCAGCATCGGTAGCAGGATGGTGAAGCAATACACCAGCCCTAAAACCGTCAGTTTGTACTGCAGGGGCATGATGTTCAGATAAGTAAAGAAAAAAAGCAGGCAGAATGCCACAAACGGTACCATGAACGGCGTAAAGATGAGCGATACGATGCGGGCAGTCATAAACAGGGCATCGCGGGGTTCCCCAGCATGGTGGGGAGCGGGTTCATGATAAGTCAGTTCATCGGGGATACTGGTTTCTTCCATATCAATATGTTATCTTCTTAATCTTGCTACGGGGATATTCAACTGCTGGCGGTACTTGGCCACAGTGCGGCGGGCAATGGGGTATCCTTTTTCCTTCAGCATATCGGCCAGCTCATCGTCAGTGTAAGGCTTTTCCTTGTTCTCACTGGCCACGCATTCTTTCAGGATGCGCTTGATTTCACGGACGGACAGTTCTTCACCGTTTTCAGTCGTGTAGCCATCGCTGAAGAAGAATTTCAACGGGTAAATGCCGTAGTTGGTCTGTACATATTTGCTGTTGCTCACACGGGAAATGGTGGAGATGTCCAGCTTTGTACGTTCAGCCACGTCTTTCAGAATCATCGGACGAAGCAGAGACTCGTCCCCTTCTTCGAAGAACGGGCGTTGCAAGTCGATGATGGCCTGCATGGTGCTGAGCAGCGTTTGCTGGCGTTGTTTCACGGCGTTGATGAATCCTTGTGCCGCATCTACCTTCTGCTTGAGGAATATCAGGGCATCTTTTGATTCTTTGCTCTGGTTCTGCTTGTTGCGGGTGTGTTCGTCCAGCAGCTCGGTAAATTCCCGGCTCAGCCTCAGTTCCGGCACGTTCCGGTTGTTGAGGCTGAGGTTAATCGTGCCGTCGTCTTCCGTCTCTACCAGAAAATCAGGGATAATCTGTTGCAGGTTTTTCCCGATGGCTTCTCCCATGGAACTTCCCGGACGCGGATTCAGCTTGGTCAGTTCGGCGGCAGCCGCATTATATTGTTCTTCTGTAATATTCAGTTTCTGAATAATCTTGTCTTTATTTTTGCGGGTGAAGTCCTCACAGCACTTTCCGATGATGTCCAGCTCAATCTGCTTGAGCGGAGAATCTTCTTTCCGGCGAATCTGGATGAGCAGACACTCTTGCAGACTTCTGGCACCGATGCCGGCAGGGTCAAAGTCCTGAATCACTGAGAGCACATGCTCCAGCTCTTCTGCGGAAGTGTAGACTCCCTGGTAAATAGCCAGTTCATCGAGAATCGTTTCAGTGGATTTACGCAGCAGTCCGTCGTCATCAAGTGAGCCGATAAGGTATTCACCTAATTGCTTCTGTTCCGGAGTAAGGTGTTGCATGTCGAGCTGTTCTTTCAGCGTTTCGTAGAAAGATACGTTGTCTGAGAAAGGAATGTCTTCCGCCCGGTCTTCTTTGGAGCGGTTGTTCTCCTGCAATTTGTAATCCGGAATATCGTCTTCCGTGCGGTAATCACCCAGCTCGATGTCCTCACCTGAATCGGTATTAGGTTCTCCGTCTTGGTCAGTCGTATTGTACTCATCATTGAGGGCATCGGAAGCGTCGGAAGTTTCTTTTCCTTCTTCGAGTGCCGGATTATCCAGCAATTCAGCGTGAATCCGTTCTTCCAACTCCAGAGTCGGAAGTTCCAGCAACTTGACAGCCAGTATCTGTTGAGGAGACAGGGTCTGTACTTGTTGTTGTGCCTGTGTCTGTACCTGACGTGAACCTTGTACCATTTTTATTGTTGTCTTGAGTTAACAGCGTGCAAAAATAATAATTAAAATGAACTTCAAAGAAAAAGGCAAAATTTTTAATATTGGAAACTGCTGCCGCCTAAGAACTCTCGTAGCAGGGAAGTAGGGGGCAATTCCTTATCTTGTACGGAAACAAAATAGTTCAGGAAGCGGAGCAGACGGTGTGCTTCGGAGTATTCCGGACAACGGTTGGGCACCTTGCGCAAAACGGGTTCCACGTAGTCTTTTAATACAGCCAGTTCGAACAGCAGGGCCGAGTTGAACATAGCATCGGCATTTTCCTGGTAGGGGAAAATCCATTTTTCTTCTCCTTCCCGTACACTTGGCCAGCGTGCGATGGTTTCTTCTGCCGAATAGTTCCGGTACTTGTAATCACGGATGATACGTCGCAGCAGGCGGTTGTCGGTGGTAGGAATGTAATTATGGTTGTCCAGCAGGATGGTGGTGAGTGCCGACACGTACACCTTGTATTTGTTCTCGTTGGGAATGTGCGGGGTCAGTGCCGGATTCAGTGCATGAATACCTTCAATAATCAGTATCATGTGTTCGTCTATCCGGAGTTTCTTGCCGCTCATCTCTCGTTTTCCGGTGGTGAAGTTGTAGCGTGGCAGTTCCACTTCTCCTCCGTTGAGCAGGGTGCTCAGCTGTTCTTCAAAGAAAGGGAGGTCTACGGCATACAGCGATTCGAAGTCGTGTTTGCCGTTTTCATCCAGCGGGGTATCGTTCCGGTTGACGAAATAGTCATCCAGTGAAATGGGGTAAGGCTTCAGGCCGTTGGTCATAAGCTGGATGCTCAGCCGCTTGCTGAAGGTGGTTTTTCCGGAAGAAGACGGACCGGATATAAGCACGAGCTTTACCCGTTTCCCGTCTTGGTCGCGGTGGGTAATCTCATCGGCTATCTGGGCAATCTTTTTTTCTTGCAAGGCCTCCGACACATTTATCAGGTCGGTGGCATGACCTTCGTTGCAGGCCACGTTCAGGTCGCCTACCGTGCTGATGCCCAGAATCTGGTTCCAGCGATGGTATTCCTGAAACACTTCCAGCATTTTTTCCTGCTTCACCACTTCTTCCAGTTTGGTCGGGTTTTCACGGCTGGGGATACGCAGCAACAGTCCGTCGTAGTATTTCACAATGTCGAACAGGCGGATGTATCCTGTACTGGGTACCAGGCTGCTATAATAACAGTCCACCGTGTCGCCCAATTGATAGTAGTAAGAATAAAGCTGACCGTAAGTGTCCAACAGTCGTGCCTTATCCATCATCCCTCGTTTTTCGAACAGACGAACCACTTCCTCCGTGTGACTTTCAGTGCGTGTGTAGGGAATATCGGCCGCGATGATTTCCTGCATTTTCTGTTTGATGCGCTGTACGTCATCCAGTCCAATGGTACGGTCAATATGCAGTTTGCAGAAATATCCCTTTGAGATGGGATGTTCCAGTGAAATACTGCCTTGCGGATAGAGCTCTTCTACCGCTTTGACCAGGATGAAAAAGAGCGAACGGACATAAGTGCGCATGCCGGAAGAACTGGTAATGTCAAGAAATTCAATGTCTTTATTGTAGTACACCCGGAAGTCGAGACTCTCTACCTTATTGTTGACTTTGGCACTGACCGGACCGTAGGGCATGGCCAGATTAAAACCGTTATAAATATCCAAAAGTGAGCTTCCCTCCGGGAATTCTCTTGTCGAATTATTATTTTTGCAATATATTTGTAGCATAAATGTAATATGTGTTACTAACCTTGTGAATAGGCAGTTAATTTACTCATTAAACAATTAAAAGCCTCTTTCCAACTTAACTAATTACAAATGGAATATTCTTTTTATGATTTTTTAGCGCTTCTTGGATCACTGGCGCTGTTCCTTTATGGAATGAAAATCATGAGTGAGGGACTTCAGAAGTTTGCGGGCGACCGCCTTCGTAGTATTTTAACCGCAATGACCACGAACCGTGTGACGGGGGTGCTGACAGGTATGTTGATTACCGCTCTGATTCAGTCCTCTTCTGCTACAACAGTAATGGTGGTCAGCTTTGTAAACGCCGGCTTGCTGACGCTTTCTCAGTCTATCGGGGTGATTATGGGAGCGAATATCGGAACCACGGTGACGGCGTGGATTATTTCAGCTCTCGGTTTTAAAGTAGATATATCTGCATTTTCTCTGCCGCTTCTGGCGATTGGTATTCCACTGCTTTTCTCTCAAAAAAGTTCACGTAAATCTGTGGGTGAGTTTATCTTCGGGTTTGCATTTCTGTTCATGGGATTGAATCTCCTGAAGACGAACGCTCCGGACCTCAGTCAGAATCCGGATATGCTGGCCTTTGTTCAGAATTATACGGACATGGGCTTTTTTTCTGTCCTGCTGTTCGTCCTGATTGGTACTGTACTGACCATGATTGTACAGGCTTCGGCGGCTACCATGGCCATTACGTTGATTATGTGTGCCAACGGATGGATTAGTTTTGAACTGGGAGCCGCTTTGGTGCTGGGAGAAAATATAGGAACCACGATTACGGCCAACCTGGCGGCCTTGACTGCCAATACGCAGGCACGCCGGGCGGCAATGGCTCATCTGATGTTTAATGTGTTCGGTGTAATCTGGGTACTGATGTTGTTTGAGCCTTTCTTGTCGATGGTAGACTGGATTATTTCCGATTTTATGAAGGTAAGTGAGGCCGACGGGGTGGCTGTCTCTTTCAAATTGTCTGCGTTCCACACTTGCTTCAACGTCTGCAATGTGCTGATTCTGATATGGTTCGTACATCTTATCGAGAAAACGGTCTGCAAGATTGTTCCCCAGAAAGAGCAGGAGGAAGAATACCGCTTGCAGTTCATTACGGGGGGCATGCTTTCTACGGCAGAGTTGTCTATCCTTCAGGCACGGAAGGAAATCAATCTGTTTGCCGAACGCATACAGCGTATGTTCCGCATGGTGCGTGACTTGTTGCATACGGAGAATGAAAATGATTTCAACAAGCTGTTCAGCCGGATTGAGAAGTATGAGAATATCAGCGACAACATGGAAGTGGAGATTGCCAATTATCTTACGCAGGTGTCGGAGGGCAGGTTAAGTTCCGAAAGCAAGCTGCAGATACGGGGGATGCTCCGCGAGGTGACGGAGATAGAAAGCATTGGCGACAGTTGCTATAATCTGGCCCGTACCATCAACCGGAAACGACGTGGAAATGAAGACTTCACGGGTGCGCAATATGAGCATATCTCACAGATGTTCCAACTGACGGACGATGCCCTGACACAGATGATTGCACTGGTGGAAGACATGCATCAGCAGGTGGATGTCAACAAGTCGTTCAATATCGAGATGGAAATCAACAACTATCGTAACCAGTTGAAGAACCAGAATGTGATTGACGTCAATGAAAAGAAATACGATTATCAGATGGGTGTACACTACATGGACATTATCGCCGAATGTGAGAAGTTAGGCGATTATGCGGTGAATGTGGTAGAGGCTCATCGGGATGTGAAGGAAAAGAAAGCTTGAAAAAAGAACCTCGGCGTTCTCTAAAATTGGATAGGAACGTCGAGGTTTTTTGTATCAAATTGGGATATAAAAGCAAGGTTCCTGATTATTTAAAAACTTGCTTCATTGGGCGACCAATCCATGCTTGTGGCTGTGTGA
>OGHD01000895.1_pt1 | contig 13307 bp, 11 predicted proteins | sample 1571341 | NCBI WGS metagenome assembly OGHD01 (sample SAMEA2582026, study PRJEB24529) | metagenome | biome: Human gut stool | place: China | collected 2011 | reverse complement strand
TACCAGTTGGTGATCCCGCCGGCAAACATCTGCTTGAGCTGGTCAACGGTCAGGTCCTCGACCTTGCTGTCCTTGTTGACGATGATGGCGATGCCGTCCAGAGCTACGATGGTGCCGGTGACGCCGGTCTCGTCAGCCTTCAGGGCGCGGGAAGAAAGGCCGATGTCCAGAGTCTTATCGGCAGCGCCGGTGATGCCTGCGCCGGAACCGGTGGGGTCATAGCTGATGGTGACATCCGGCTCGATCTCAGCGAAGCCCTCGGTCAGGGCGGCGATGACGTTCTTCATAGAGGTGGAACCGCCGGTGGCGACATTGCCGGACAGCGCAGCCGTAGAAGAAGCGGATGCGGCGGCAGAAGAGGCAGCAGTGGAAGAAGCTGCGCCGCCGCAGGCGGTCAGGGCAGCAGCAGCGGCAGCGGCGCCGCAGATGGACAGGAACGAACGACGAGTGATCTTTTTCATCATAATATCTCCTTCAACTGGGCCGGCCCTTTTGTTCTGGCCGGGCTGTTTTCCTTTTCCTTGTTGTGTCTCTCTTGGGACGCCTTTATTGTAGCGCACCGCCCATCCTGCTGCGACCATGGCGACGCAAAATGCAGGTAAAGCTTTGTGCGGTGTTTTTGCGCTGCTGTCATCCTCTGGTAAAGCCGGTGTGGAAAATAGGACGCTCGATTTTACATTCCCGGTCAAACTGTCAAAAATCTGCACTTTCGTTTGTGCATCCCGCCCGCTGAGGGGTGCAAAAAAGGCTGCTTCACAGAACGTAAAGCAGCCTTTCAGACCCTATTATCGAATCAGAATTTCTCTTCCGTGCCGTCCGGGCGGTAGAGCTGGACATATCTGCGCCACTTGTCCGCGCCCATCACCCGGCTGTAGCAGTCGGCCAGCTCTTTGTTGGCCGTCTCCGCATCCAGTGTCTCCCCCTCGGCAGGCAGGACCAGCACCCGGAACCATGCGTCGAAAAGATGCTCCGTCCAGCCGGTGTCAACGGCCCCGCAGCGGGCATAAAAGCCCAGACGCCGGACGGCCATGGCCTCGTCGTCAGCCTTCTCGGGACACTCGGCCTCAATGAGGATAGCCTTTGCGCCCTCCTCGTGGGCGGGCAGAGCGGCCAGCAGACGTGCGCCAATGCCGGTGCTGCGGTAGACGGGCAGGACGGAGAAATAGTCCAGCTGGCTCACTTCACAGCCCATAGGCCGCACCATCAGCAGATAGGACACCAGCGTCTCCCCCTCGAACACGCCCCAGGTGTGGGCCATGCCGACGGCTTCACTGTTCAGTATCATGCTCAGGGGTTTCAGCTCGCTGGGCGGGAAGTCGCGGCGCATCTCGTCCAGATACACCCGCGTCAGCTCGTCGGCGGTGAGTTTCTTCCACGTAAAGGTCTGGGGCTTCATATCAAAATTCCTTTCCGATAAAAATACCGCCGGGGCCGGGCGCAGCGGCCCGTTCCCGGCGGTGCTCAATCTTTGCTTTTTACAGCTGCTTGCGCAGGGCATCGTACACAGCCTGCACATCGCCCTTGATGACCACCTGGCAGGCGTTCTTGGCCGGGCGGATGACGCCCTCTGCGCCTGCGGCCTTGGCAGCGGCCTCATCCACGGAGGCGTAGCTGTGTACCTCAAAGCGGAGGCGGGTGGCGCAGTAATCCACCTTGACGATATTGTCCTTGCCGCCGAGGGCTTTCAGGATGCCGGAGGCCAGTGCCTCGCTCTCGGCAGAGCTCATGCTGGGCGTCTCGGCCCCGCCGTTTTTATGGTTGTGATAATACTTGCGTCCAAAGTAGAAGCAGGCCATAGCCACCATGGCGAGAACGATCTTGAACGGCAGCGTGATCGGAAGGAATGTGACGATGAGTGCGATGACGATAGCAGCGATCCAGCTGTAAATATCCATTCCCAAAAACATACGATAATTCCTCCTTTGGGGAACGATGCGGCGGGCGCTTCCGGCAGGAAGCCGCCCGGACCCAGTCCGGGTACAACACCATATTAACATACTGCCGGGAAAAAAGAAAGCCTTTTCGGGTATCTTTCGGCCCGAGAGCTTGCATCCCGGGCCGGAATCGGGTACTATAAAGACAGTATATCCCCAATACACGGAAGGAGCATCCTTATGGAATGGACTGATATTCGCCTGACCGTATCCAAAGCCGACGCCGAGGCCGCTGAGGCCGTGGCCACCATGATCGCGGAGGGCGGCATTTATATCGAAGACTACAGCGACATCGAGGAACAGGTGGAGCAGATCGCCCACGTGGACCTCATCGAGCAGGAGCTGCTGGACAAGCCCCGGGACACTGTCATCATCCACATGTACCTCGAGCCGGGCGCTTCGCCGGTGGAGACGCTGGCCCTCATCGCAGCCCGGATGGAGGCCGCAGGCATCCCCTACACCTCCGAGACCGAGGGCGTGGAGCAGGAGGACTGGCAGAACGGCTGGCGCAAGTATTACCACCCCCTGGAGATCGGCAAACGGCTGGCGGTGGTGCCCTCGTGGCAGCAGTACGACACCGACCGGGTAAAGCTGATCCTTGACCCCGGCCTTGCCTTCGGCACCGGCGGCCACGAGACCACCAGCCTTTGCCTTGAAGCGCTGGACGAGCAGGTGCGCGGCGGTGAGCGGGTGCTGGATATCGGCACCGGCAGCGGCATCCTTGCCATTGCCGCCCTCAAGCTGGGCGCTGCCAGCGCCGAGGGTGTGGACATCGACCCCGTGGCGGTGCGTACCGCCGGGGAGAACGCAGCCCTGAACGGCGTGCAGGATAAGCTGACCGTGCTGGTGGGTGATCTATCCGATAAGGCCAGCGGCACCTATGATATCATCACCGCCAACATCGTGGCCAACGCCATCCTCAGCCTTGCCCCCGCCGTGCCCGGCCTGATGGCCGAGGGCGCTACCTTTATTGCCAGCGGCATCATCGACAGCCGCAAGGACGAAGTGATCGCCGGGCTGGAAAAGGCCGGTCTGTCCGTCGTGGAAGTCAAGGAAAAGCGCGGCTGGGAGTGCATCGTCTGCAAAAAGGCCTGAGATTCAAATATTGTAAGAAGGAGCGCACAGTATGCCGCACCGCTACTTTACCACCGAGATCTCTGACGGCACCGCCACCCTGCGGGGTGCGGACGCCCATCACCTTGCCCGGGTGATGCGGGCAAAGCCGGGGGATACCGTCATCCTCTGCGACGGCAACGCCGTAGAGTACACCGCCACCATCACCGGCTTTGGGGAGGACAGGGTGGATTTTGCCGTAGAGCCGGGCTACCCCAGCGCCGCCGAGCCCACCGTGGAGGTGACGTTGCTGGCGGGCTATCCCAAGCAGGACAAGCTGGAACAGATCATCAAGCACGGGGTGGAGCTGGGCGCTGCCCACATCGTACCCTTCTTCAGCCGCTACTGCGTCGCCGCCCCCAAAAAGGAGGAGCAGAAGAACGAGCGCTACAACCGCATTGCGCTGGAAGCCGCCAAGCAGTGCGGCCGGGGCGTTCTGCCAAACGTAGCCCTGCCGCTGCCGAACTTCGGGGCGGTGTGCCGCAGCTTTGACCAGTATGATCTTGTGCTGTTCTGCTACGAGTGCGGCGGCGCACCCCTGCGTCAGCTGCTGGCGGAGGCAAAGCCCGCCGATGGGCAGAAGCTGCGCCTTGCCATCGTGACTGGCGCCGAGGGCGGCTTTGCCGCCGAGGAGGCCGAAATGGCCGCCAAGGCCGGGGCAAAAACGGTGGGCCTTGGCCCCCGTATCCTCCGCTGCGAGACCGCCCCGCTGGCGGTGCTCTCCGCCGTCATGACCCTGACGGGGAATCTGGAGTAAGACGCTTGACGATTTAAATGGTCTCCGCTTTGCTCTGACCATCTTCAGCGGAATAATTATTTAAAATTGGCACCCCGGGAAAATCTGCGGATTTTCCCGGGGTGCTTTTTCACGGAAGGGGGTCGTAAAGAAAAACGACAGCTATAACAAAAAAGAGTGAAAGAGGCTGCTGCACAGGATTTTGTGCAACAGCCTCTTATTATTTTGAATTATATTACGTTTTGTAAATCTTTCTCAGGCATTTTCCCCTGCATCCGGGTGGGCATCGGTGTCCAGCAGAGCCTGTTTTACCTTGAGCAGGTTCTGCGGGCTTACCGAGAAGCTGCGCAGACCGAGGTGCAGGTACTGCGCTGTGTTGGCGGGGTTGCCCACGGCAAGGCCGCAGATGGTCACAGGGACGTGGTGCGTGCTGGCGGTATCCATCACCATGGTGATCAGCTTTTTCATGGCCGGGCTGGCGGGGCGGTAGTAGTGCTCCGCGCTGGCAAGCTCCCGGTCGGCGGCGTGGGTGTACTGGGTCAGGTCGTTGGTGCCGATGACCAGAAAATCGCAGCCGTGGGCTACAAAGTCCTCCACGGTCAGGCAGGCGGCGGGGATGCTCAGCATCACACCAAACTGGGTGTTTTCGTTAAAGGGCACGCCCCGCTCCCGCAGGCTCTGGCGGCAGTGCTCCACGATGCTCATGGCAGCGTCCCAGTCCTCTACATCGGTCACCATGGGGAACATCACCCGCAGCGGCCCCCGGGCGGCGGCGCGCAGCAAGGCGCAGATCTGGGTCTGGAACTGCTGGGGCTGGCGCAGGCTGTTGCGGATGCCGCGCAGGCCAAGCTTGGAGGACTGCGGCCCCTGATTGGCATCGGCCACGGTGCGGTCGGAGCCAAAGTCGAAGGTGCGCACGGTCACCGGGCAGCCGTTTGCCGCCGCCAGACAGGAGCAATAGAAAAAGTACTGTTCCTGTTCGTCCAGAATGCGCCCGGGCAGCATCATATAGCCGCTGCGCAGCAGCCCCACGCCCTTGGCGCCGGACTGCATGGCGGTGTCGATATCCTCCGGGCCGAAGCAGTTGGCCAGCAGCTCAAAGGGTTCGCCGTCCCGCGTTTCGTCCGGCAGGCTGTGCAGCTGCTTCATCTCCGCGTCCTCGCGCTGGAGCTGGCAGATGCTGGCCTCCGCCTGCTGGCGGGCGACGGCATCCGGGTCAAGGATGCAGTTGCCGTTGGTTGCGTCCAGAATGACGGTGCGTCCGTCGCAGTCGTCCAGAAAATCCTTGCCCACCTGCACGATGCCCGGGATGTTCATTGCCCGGGCAATGATGGCGGCATGGCTCTGGCCGCTGCCCTCGGCGGTGATGACGCCCAAGATCATGCCGGAAGGCACGCTGAACAGATCAGTGGGCATCAGCCGGTCGGCGGCAAGGATCACCGGATGATCCAGCGCCAGCCATACGCGGGGGCGGTTGGTCAGGATGTTGATCACCCGGCGGGTGGCGTCCAGAATATCCACGCTGCGCAGCTGCATATAGGGGTTATCCTTCATGTTGGCAAGCTGGTCGGCGTAGCGCTGCCCCACCTGATGCATCGCCGCCGAGGCGCTGATGCCCGCATTGATGCAAAAGCGCACCTCGTTCATCATGCCCTCGTCGTCCAGCATCATGCTCTGGAACAAAAAGATGGCCTGCTCGGTGGGGGCGGCGCGCTCCGCCATGGAGTCCAGTTCATTCTGCGCCGTGTGCACGGCGTTTGCCAGCAGTCGCAGCTCCCGCTCCGGGTTGAAAGGGCCGTGGCTGAAGGTCTCCACATGGTGCTCCAGACGGCTCACCTGACCCAGCACCAGCCCCGGGGATGCGGATACGCCTTTATAAACCTTCATCTTCTGTCACCTCCGGCAAAGCCGGTGCGGTCAAAGTGCGCCACACCAGCGCCTGTAAGAATGTATTGGGCAGCAAAGCGGCCAGCGCTGCCTGCCCGGCGGTGCTGCTGCCCGTGAACAGCGGGGCAAAGCTTTCCATGCGGTCTTTATCGCACGCCGCCAGAAACGCCTGGGCCAGCGTCCGGGTGGTATAAAAGCGGGTGGGGTCCACCCCGGCGTCCTCGGCGGCGGCTTCCAGCGGGGCAAGCTGGTCGTCCTTTGTCATATTGGCCAGTTTAAGAGCCACATCTGCCGTCAGGGTCACGGGATATTTTTCCCGCACGGCCCTTTGCAGTTGACTAAACTTCTGGGCAAAAGCGGCGGCATCCTCGCAGCTCTGGGCGTCACAGGATACAGCATAAGCGCAGCCCCGCAGGTATCCCATGGCGCGGCGGGTGTCGTAGTAGCCCAGCTCCATGTTGCGCTTGGCGGTGTCAGGGTCGAAGTGCAGGATATCGCCCAGCTCCCAGTAGCTGCGGATCATGGTGGTGGGCAGGCCGGTCAGGTTCGGGCGGGTGATGCCCACGCCTTCCAGATCCACACAGACAAGCTCCTCTGCGCCCATGGTCTTGGCAAGGCCGGTGGGCATGTTATCGCTGTACCCGCCGTCCAGAAACTTGACCCCATCGATCTGCCGCGCCCGCAGGGCGGGGAAGCAGGCTGCCGAAGCCATCAGGTAGTCCCGCACCTGCCCGGCGGGGATATCCTCCAGCGTCAGCTCCCGGGGACGCAGCCCGCGCTGCTCCACCGTCACGATGCCGAACCGGATGGGCGCTGCCCGCAGCGCGTCCTCGTCCAGCACCCGCTCCACGATCTCTTCCAGCGGGGTCACGTCCATGCCGCCTTCCTTTACCACCCGGCGCAGAAACTGGTGCAGGGCAGAAAGGTCGGCGTTTTCCTCCGGCAGTTCCATCACATCCCGACTGCGGATGGTCAGCCACATATCCCGGGCAGTCTCGTACAGGTCCAGCACGAACATGGCACCGTTCAGCCCGCCCACGCTGGTGCCGGTGATGATCTGCGGGTGCCAGTCCAGCTCCATCAAAGCCCGCCAGACGCCTACCTGATAGCTGCCGCGCGCACCACCGCCTGCCAGCACCAGCGCCTTTTGCGTGGGTTCTCTGCGTTCCATATCAAGCCCTCCTGTGCACGTTCCCGGTATTTTCTAAAATTGTTATAATTATACCATACTTTCAGGTAAAATTCTCCCGAATTTTCAGAGATCATGCCTTTTTCCTGTGAAAGTTTCGTGCTATACTAACCGGAGATGAGTATAAAGGCGGCCCGGAGGGCGCACAACAGGAGGAACGTATGCACTGCAAACAATGGATCTTTGATATGGACGGCACCCTGACCGACAGCATGGTGGTGGTATGGGAGGGCGCCCCGGAGGCGCTGCTGGCGCGCTTTGGCCGCACCCCGAAGGCAGACCTGCACGAGACCCTGCTGACCATGGGCATGGAGGACGGCGCACAGTACCTCATCCGGGAGTATGCGCTGCCGCTGGACAGGAACGGCTATCTGGACGTGATGCGCGAGGTGATCGCCCAATTGTACGAGAAGGTGGAACTGAAGCCCGGCGTGCGGGACACCCTTGCCCGGCTGCGGGCCGAGGGCGCACGGATGTGCGTGTGCTCCAACACATGGAGCAGCCAGTGCCGCACCGTGCTGACCCGCCTTGGCATCGACGAATACTTTGATTTCTACATCGAGGCGCGGGGTGCTATGAGCAAGAGCAGCCCCGCCCCCTTTATGGAGGCGCTGCACCGTCTTGGCGGCACAGACCCCGCCGGGTGTGCCGTGTGCGAGGACGCGCTCTACGCTGCCCAGACCGCCCATGACGCCGGCTTCTATCTGGTGGGCATTCAGGACACCACCAGCGCCGCCGATGCCCCCGCTTTGCGCCGCATCTGCGACCAGTTCCTGCCGGACTGGACTGCACTGGACTGGGCGCAGGCGTAAGGTTTCACAAAACTGCCACAGTGCGGCGCTCTTGTAATCCGGACGCCGCAGGAGTATGATAATAATACTCAAATTCTGTCGTCAAAAAAGGAGGCCCTGCCATGACGAACCCTCTCGTCAGCATCATTGTGCCCGTGTACAACGCCCAGAAGGGGCTTTCCCGCTGTCTGGAAAGCATTTGCAGCCAGACCTATCAGGAGTTGGAGATCATCGTGCTGAATGATGGCTCTACGGATGACAGCCTTGCCATCTGTGAGCAGTTCCGGGCCAAGGACCCCCGCATCGTGGTGGTGGATAAGGAGAACGAGGGTGTTTCCCGCACGCGGAATGCCGGGCTTACCCTTGCGCAGGGCGACTATATCCAGTTTGCGGACAGTGATGACGCACTGGACCCTGATTACACCCAGAACCTTGTGCAGGCCGCCTTGCAGCACAGCGCGGATCTAGTAATCGCCCCGTACTGGATGGTGATCCCCTCCAACTCCAGCAAGACCGGGCACGCGCTGGAAACATTGCAGGAATCGCTGGGCATCGAGCCGGAAGCGCCCAAGACCGAGGTGCACAAGTACGGCTTTCTGCCGCAGGGCGTTTACAGCCGGGAGGACTACGCCCGCCGCCTGATGCAGCAGCCCGCCTCCTTTTACTACGGCGTGCTGTGGAACAAACTCTACCGCCGGGAGATCATTGCACAAAATCAGCTTGCCTTTGCGCCCGATGTGCACTGGGCCGAGGATCTGATCTTCAACATGGGGTATCTTGAACACGCACAGGTGTTCGTTTCCATCCCCGAGGCCGGATATCATTATATCCAGAACCCCAAAAGCCTCTGTCATACCCAAATCGACCTGCGCGGCATCGTAGAGAACAAGACACAGATTTTTCAGCTGTTCAAGGAGGTGTATACCCGCCTTGGACTGTACGAGGAGCTGCAGCCCCAGATCTATAAATTCCTGTTCGCCTTTTCGGAGAGCGGGGTACCCTCGGACAGCCTGCAGGGCGCTTTGCTGGATGCGATGTCCCGCCTGAACGATGCCTCTGTCCAGCCCGAGCCCTCCCGCAAAAAGCCCCGCCGCAAGCCCCAAAAGCACGCCCGCCGCAAAAAGCCCCGGCATAAGGAAGAATAAATCATTAAGTAAAAAGTCGCTGCACGAATGTGCAGCGACTTTTTACTTTTTACCCTACCCGGGCGCAGAAGGCCTCCCGGACGGCGGCTTCCCGTCCGCGGGGGATGGGGATGCGTGCCCCGCTGCGCATCCGTACCTCGCCGGGTGCCAGCAGCTGCACCGCCTCCAGATTGACCACATAGGAGCGGTGCGGCTGCACGAAGCGGCCGTCCGCAAGCAGCGGCTGCGCCACAGCAGAAAAGGGCACCCGCAGCGAGAGGGAGGCCACATCCTCCCCGGTGGTCAGGTGGAAGTGCACGATATGATGGGTGCATTCCAGATATTCGATCTCGGCATAGGCCAGCGCCCGCACACCGTCGGCGGTGGTCACGGTAAGGGTTGGGCCGTATTCCGGCTCCACCGCCCGCTTGAGCAGGGCAGAAACTTCCGGCTGGTGCACCGGCTGCAGCAGATACTGCATGGCGTCCACCCGGTAGGCGCTGTATGCGTGCGCCGGGGTGCGGGCCACAAAAGCCAGCGGAGCGCGGCGGCCCCGGCGGCGCAGCTCTGCCGCCGCCGTAAGCCCTTCGGGCCGGGCTACCGCCGCAAGCTCAATGAGGTACAGCTCGTACCGCAGCCCAGCGGCATCCTGCTGCAAAAGCGCTTCCGGGCTTTGCAGCTGCTCCACGATGCAGGCATCCTCCCGCCGGGCGAAGAACTCCATGCACTGGTGCTCCAGCCTGCTGCGCAGCGCCCCGTCCGGGCTGCAGATCGCAATGTGAAAGATCATGGTTTGGTTTCCTTTGCAGGGTAGACGATTTGGAATGGCCTCCGCGTTGCTCTGGCCATCATCAGCGGAAAAATCATCTTAAATCAAGCAATTCCGGGCAGACTGCGGTCTGCCCGGAATTGCATTTTTACGGCAAGAGTCAGGACGGCAAGCGGCAGCTGACTTTTGTTCTTTTTAGCATTAGCAGCCGATGGCGGCGCACTTCTCGGCCAGCCATGCGCGCTCGTCCTCGGTCAGGCGGGGTGCCAGCTGCTCGAACACTTTGCGGTGATAATCGTTCAGCCAGGCGACCTGCTCCTTGTCCAGCACGCCGGGCACGATGGGAGAGGTAGCGATGGGCACAAAGGTGAGGGGACGGAAGGCAAGGAAGGTACCGTACTGGTTGTCGGCCTTGTGGTAGCACTCGATCTCGTTCTCGATGCGGATGCCCACCTCGCCGGCTTCATACACGCCGGGCTCGTCGGTAACGATCATACCCGGGCGCATCAGGGTGGTGTTGCGGCCGTTCAGAGCGTGGGGACCCTCATGGACGTTGCCCACAAAGCTGACGCTGTGGCCGGTGCCGCAGCGGTAGTTGATGAGGTGACGCCACAGCGGCTCGCGGGCGATGGTGTCCAGCATGTGGCAGTCGCAGTAATCCAGCCAGACGGCCTTGGCAATGTCGATGTGGCACTGAAGGGTCCAGGTATAGAACAGCCGCTCGTCCTCGGTCAGTTCGCCCAGCGGGTAGGTGCGGGTGATGTCGGTGGTGCCGTCCAGATAGGTAGCGCCGCTGTCCACCAGCAAAAAGCCCTTGCGCTGCAGAACGGCGTGATCCTCCGGGGTGGCGTGGTAGTGCATCATGGCTGCGTTGCCGCCGTAGGCTGCAATGGTGCCAAAGCTTTCCACAAGGAACTTATCGTCTGCGCTGCGGTACTTGTGCAGGATCTCGTCCACGGTCAGCTCGGTCAGCTGTTCGCCGGAAGCCAGACGGTTCTCCAGTTCGATCTGGAACCGCACCATAGCCACGGCGTCCCGCAGATGGGACTCGCGCAGGTGTGCCAGCTCCACCTCGTTCTTCACGCCCTTCATGGCCAGCAGGGGGTCGGCGGCGTCCTTCACGGTCAGGGCGGGGTTGTTTTCCAGCACCTGATACACGGCGTAGTTCACGGTAGCGCTCTCTGCCAGCACGGTCTGCGGCTCAGTCTCGGCGGCCATCCCGTCCAGAATGCTGTCGTAGTCGGCCAGCGTCACGCCGTTGGCCTCCAGCTCTGCCTTAGCCTCCGGGGTGACCCGCGCCTGATCGATGAACAGCACGGCGCGATTCAGGGTAACGTAGCAGTAGGCCATGGCGTAGGGGGTGCACTCGATATCCATGGCGCGCAGGTTCAGAAGCCAAGCCAGATTATCCAGCTTGCCCACCAGCTGGGCGGTGCAGCCCTGCTCCTTCAGTTTGCCGCGCAGCTGCTCCAGCTTTTCCGCCGGGGAGAAGCCTGCGTACTCCTTGGGCAGGATCCATGCCGGGGTAGCCGGGCGGGCAGGGCGGCCCTCCACCCACAGCTCATCCTCCAAAAACAGGGTCTTGATGCTGCCGTGCTTGGGCTCCAGTTCCTTTTTCAGGTTGTTGACCAGTGCACAGTTGGCGGTCAGGCCGCACAGACCCAGCGTGCCGCCCTCGGGCAGCACCTTGCCGCAGTATTCCTCGGCGGTGGGCACGCCCGGCTCGCCCATGCGCATCAGCTGGATCTCGGTGCCGGCGATCTCTTTCTCTGCCTGCACAAAATACCGGCCGTCTGCCCAGACGGCGCTCTCGGTCATGGTGACTACAAAGTTGGAGTTCTCACCGTGGAAGCCGGAGAAGTAGGTCAGGGAGGTGTAGTGGTCGGGCAGATACTCGCTGGAATGCGGGTCGCCCACCGGGATCAGATAGACGTCCACGCCGTTTGCCTGCATAGCGGCACGCAGCGCGGCCAGACGCTCGGGAACTGTGTTCATACTCATAACAAAAGCCCTCTTTCTGTCATTTGCCGGAAAAACGTCCGGCGGCGATGGTTTGCTGCTGCTATTGTATCATTCTGCGGGGAAGAATGCAATGCGGGGGCAAAACTCCCCCCAAAACGCCGTCAATTTGCAAAAAAAGTTACAATTTTTTCTTGAAAAAGGCCGGTTTTCCATTGACAGCCTTGTTATAATAGAGGTGTAGTATTTTTGGGTCAGCACTCTGCGGCCCTTTGCGCTAACAATTGCGAATATTGCGATAAAAAGAAAGAGGCATTTGGAACATGACTAAAATTGATATCTTCTCCGGCTTCCTTGGCGCCGGCAAAACCACTCTGATCAAAAAGCTGATCACCGAGGCCTTTGCAGGCCAGCAGGTGGTGCTGATCGAGAACGAATTCGGCGAGATCGGCATTGACGGCGGTTTCCTGAAGGAAAGCGGCATTCAGATCAACGAGCTGAACGCTGGCTGCATCTGCTGCTCTCTGGTGGGCGATTTCCGCACCGCTCTGCAGCAGGTGGTGGAGCAGTACCACCCCGACCGCATCGTTATCGAGCCGTCGGGCGTTGGCAAGCTGAGTGATGTGACCCGCGCCGTGGAGGGCGTGGCTGAGCATCTGGACGTGCAGCTGAACAGCTTTGTCACCGTGGCCGATGTGAACAAGGTCAAGATGTATATGAAGAACTTCGGCGAGTTCTACGATGACCAGATCAGCCACGCAAGCTGCATCCTGCTCAGCCGCACCCAGACCGCCAGCGAGGAAAAGATCGCCGCTGCCGTGGCAATGCTGCGGGAAAAGAACCCCACCGCCACCATCGTGACCACCGCATGGGATCACCTGACCGGTGAGCAGATCCTGAAGGCCATGTCCACCAAGGACGACTTCAAGGCTGAGCTGATCGCCATGGCTGCCAAGGCAAACGAGGAGCACGCCCACGAGGACGAGGAAGAGGAGCACGAGCATCACCATCATCACGACGATGAGAACGGTGTGTGCAGCTGCGGCCATCATCATGACCATGATGACGATGATGACGACGAGGATGAGCACGAGCATCATCACCACGACCACGACGAGCACGATCATGATGACCATTGCTGCTGCGGTCACCACCACGATCATGATGAAGATGATGACGAGCATGAGCATCATCACCATGATCATGACGAGCATGACCACGACCACGAGGAGCACGAGCATCACCACGACCATGACGGTCATTGCTGCTGCGGTCATCATCATCACGACCACCACGCTGATGAAGTGTTCACCAGCTGGGGCGTGGAGACGGCCCGCAAGTTCACCAAGGCCGAGGTGGAGCACGCCCTCACCGAGCTGGATACCGGCAATTACGGCATGATCCTGCGCAGCAAGGGCATCGTGGACGGCGGCGCAGACGGCTGGCTGGAGTTCGACTATGTGCCCGGCGAGTGGGAAGTGCGCAGCCGCAGCGCAGACGTGGGCGGCAAGCTGGTGGTCATCGGCTCCAAGCTGAACGAGACCGCCATCGCCCAGCTGTTCGGCTGCTGACCCATTCAGTCAATGCCTGACGGCATTGCCAGCTCCCCCAAGGGGGCGCCTATCATTGATAAAAGGAGCAACCATTTATTATGGCAAAAGAGATCCCGGTCTACCTGTTTGTGGGCTTTCTGGAAAGCGGCAAGACCAAGTTTATTCAGGAGACCTTTGAAGACCCCAATTTCGACTCTGGCGACAAGACCCTGCTGCTGATCTGCGAGGAGGGCGAAGAGGAGTACAACGAGA
>OGHD01000892.1_pt1 | contig 13328 bp, 7 predicted proteins | sample 1571341 | NCBI WGS metagenome assembly OGHD01 (sample SAMEA2582026, study PRJEB24529) | metagenome | biome: Human gut stool | place: China | collected 2011 | reverse complement strand
CCTAGGACCTCCAGATTATGAGTCTGTTGCTCTAACCAACTGAGCTACAAGTCCAATGAATCAAAGATGATTCGTGTGTGCAAAATTACAAACTTTTTTTGAGATTTCCAAATGTATCGCAAATTTTTTAGAATACGAGACATTACTTTTGCTGCAGGCGCGTCGGATACACACTGAAAAGATGAAACCGCAAGACCCGAAAAGATAGGAAGCAGGTCGTCTGGGTATTGAAGGAAAAAGCCGCAAGCGAGGTATAGATCCTGCTTGCGGCTTGATGGTTATTACTCAGTTCCCTTTAGCAAGGGAATAGTAGTCTTACTCGGCAGGAGTCGGCGTCTCCACAGAGGCCTCGTCCTGTTTCATTTCCTGGCTGGCGAAGTCGATGACGTTCTTGCGATTGGCAACGATGCGGTCATGCTCCTCCTGAGATCCAACGATGAGCTTCTGCCACTGTCTCAAGCCCGTACCAGCCGGGATGAGGTGTCCACAGATGACATTCTCCTTCATACCCTCAAGGAGGTCGGACTTACCACGGATAGCAGCCTCGTTGAGCACCTTCGTCGTCTCCTGGAAGGAAGCGGCACTCATGAAGCTCTTCGTACCAAGGGCAGCACGGGTGATACCCTGCAGAACCTGCGTGGCCGTAGCAGAGCGCGTGTCGCGGACCTGTACCTGACGGAGGTCACGACGCTTTAGCATACTGTTCTCGTCGCGCAACTTGCGCACGGTGATGATCTGACCCACATAGAGCGATTCGGAGTCACCCTTGTCAGTGACCACCTTCTTACCCCAGATACGGTCGTTCTCAGCAGCAAAGTCGAGCTTGTCCACCAAATCCAACTCCAGGAAGGTGGTGTCGCCCGGATCGTTGATCTGTACCTTGCGCATCATCTGGCGAACGATGATCTCGAAGTGCTTGTCATTGATCTTCACACCCTGCAGACGGTACACATCCTGTACCTCGTTGACGATATACTCCTGAACAGCCGTGAGACCCTTGATGGCAAGGATATCGGCCGGCGTGATGACACCGTCAGAAAGTGGCGTACCAGCACGCACAGCATCATGCTCCTGGACAAGGATCTGCTTGGAGAGGCTGACGAGGTACTTGCGCTGCTCGCCCGTCTTCGACGTGACAATAATCTCGCGATTACCACGCTTCACCTTGCCCAACTCGACCTCGCCATCGATTTCGCTGACGACAGCAGGGTTGGACGGGTTGCGAGCCTCGAAAAGCTCCGTGACACGAGGCAGACCACCAGTGATATCACCAGCACCACCCACAGATCGCGGAATCTTGACCAACGTCTGACCCGTAGTGATGAGCGTACCCTCGGTGAGGGTCGTCTCCAAGTGACCACCCACAGGGAGGTTGTAAGATCCCAGGATATCGTTGGCGGCATAGTGACCATCGGCCTGCTTCTCAGCGTCCTCAGCCACAATATCGACCGTCGGTATGCGGTTCTTGTCCTTAGACTCGGTGATGATGCGCTCCATAAGACCCGTAGCTTCATCGGTCTCGGTACGGTAGGTGATGCCATCAACAACATCGCGCAGATGGATCTTACCCTTATACTCGCTGACAATGACTGCATTGAACGGGTCCCACTTACAGATCAAGTCGCCCTTCTTCACCTTGTCACTCTGCTTGAAGTAGAGCGTGGCACCATAGGGGACATTCTCCGTCGAGAGCACGATGTTCGTATTGACATCGACAAAGCGGACCTCGCTCAGACGGCTGACGACCATGCGGCAAGCCTTCTCCTCATCATCAATGAAGGGAACAGTACGCAACTCGTCAAACTCCAGCTTGCAATCGTTCTTGGCTACAATCTTCGCATTGGCAGCGGCGTTACCAGCCACACCACCGGCGTGGAATGTACGGAGCGTAAGCTGGGTACCCGGCTCACCAATAGCCTGGGCGGCAATCACACCGACAGCCTCGCCCAACTGCACCATACGGGCGGTAGCAAGGTTGCGGCCATAACACTTCATACAGACACCCTTCTGGCTCTCACAAGTGAGCACTGATCGGATCTCGACCATCTCAATGGGAGATTCCTCGATAGCGCGCGCCTTGTCCTCTGTGATCTCCTCGCCAGCAGCCACGATGACCTCGTTGGTGCTGGGATGAATCACGTCGTGGACGGAGACACGACCCAGGATGCGCTCGGAGAGAGAAGAGATGACCTCATCACCGTTCTTCAAAGCACGACACTCCAGGCCACGCAATGTGCCACAGTCCTCCTCGGTGATGATCACGTCGTGAGAGACATCGACCAGACGACGGGTGAGGTATCCAGCATCGGCTGTCTTCATAGCCGTATCAGCCAGACCCTTACGGGCACCATGGGATGCGATAAAGTATTCGAGCACGCTCATACCCTCCTTGAAGTTGGAGAGGATAGGATTCTCGATAATCTGTGCGCCCTCGGCACCAGCCTTCTGAGGCTTGGCCATCAGACCACGCATACCAGCGAGCTGGGCAATCTGGTCGGCAGAACCACGGGCTCCGGAGTCGAGCATCATATAGACGGCATTGAATCCCTGGTCAGCCTCGGTCATGTGCTTCATCACAGACTGCTTGAGGTTGTTGTTGACGTGGGTCCAAGCATCAATCACCTGGTTGTAGCGCTCCTTGTCGGTGATGAAACCCATACCGTAGTTGGCACGCACCTGATCGACCTCATCCTGACCCTTCTGCACGATCGCTTCCTTCTCATCAGGCACGATAATGTCGTCGAGGTTGAAGGAGAGACCCGCGAGATAAGCCATACGATAACCGAGGTTTTTGATACCATCAAGGAACTCGCAGGCACGGGCCATACCGACAGCTTTGATAACGTCGGCGATCAAGCCGCGGAGACTCTTCTTGGAGATGATACCATTGAAATAGCCAATCTCATCCGGCACGATCTGGTTGACGATGATACGACCTACGGAAGTCTCTACCATTCGGTCGGTGAGCACACCATCGACAAGATCCTTCACGCGGACGTTGACCTTGGCATGGAGATCGCACTTGCCCTCGTTACGGGCAATGAGGGCCTCCTCTGGACCATAGAAGGTGAGTCCTTCGCCGAGTGCACCCGGACGCAGTTTCGTAATATAATAGAGACCAAGCACCATATCCTGCGAAGGAACGGTGATAGGAGCACCATTGGCCGGGTTGAGGATGTTGTGGCTCTGGAGCATCAACATCTGTGCCTCCAGGACAGCCTCGTTGCTCAAAGGCAAGTGGACAGCCATCTGGTCGCCATCGAAGTCAGCATTGAAAGCCGTACAAGCCAGCGGGTGGAGCTGGATAGCCTTACCCTCGATGAGCTTCGGCTGGAAAGCCTGGATACCAAGACGGTGGAGCGTCGGTGCACGGTTGAGGAGCACAGGGTGGCCCTTCATCACGTTCTCGAGGATATCCCAGATGACAGACTCGCGGCGATCCACAATCTTCTTCGCGCTCTTCACCGTCTTGACGATTCCGCGCTCAATGAGCTTGCGGATGATAAACGGCTTGTAGAGCTCGGCAGCCATCAGGGTCGGCAGACCACACTCTCCCATCTTCAACTCCGGACCGACGACGATCACCGAACGGGCAGAATAGTCCACACGCTTACCGAGCAAGTTCTGACGGAAACGACCCTGCTTACCCTTCAGCGAGTCGGAAAGCGACTTCAGCGGACGGTTGCTCTCACTCTTGACGGCAGACGACTTACGGGAGTTGTCAAACAAGGAGTCAACAGCCTCCTGCAGCATACGCTTCTCGTTGCGGAGAATCACCTCAGGGGCCTTGATCTCCATCAGTCGCTTCAAGCGGTTGTTGCGGATGATGACACGACGATAGAGGTCGTTGAGGTCGGATGTGGCAAAACGACCACCATCAAGGGGAACAAGCGGGCGCAGGTCGGGAGGCGTGACAGGGACGATCTTCATGATCATCCACTCCGGACGGTTGATGCCCTTCGACTGATTGAAGGCATTGACAACCTGCAGACGCTTCAAAGCCTCCGTCTTGCGCTGCTGGCTAGAGTCGTTGGCAGCACGCTCACGCAACTCACCAGCAAGGAGGTCAAGACCCGTGACACCATTGACATCCTCACGAGACAGCTCGCAGAGGAGATCGTAGATAGCCTCCGCACCCATCTTGGCGATAAACTTCTTGGGGTCATCGTCGGGCAGGGGCTCATTGGTCTCGGGCAACTTGTTGTCAACTATATTGATGTACTCATCCTCGCTGAGCAAGTCGAGTTTCGTGGAACCGTTAAGCGGTTCGTCGTTGGCATCCTTCATGCCCTCGACCACACCCGGCTGGATAACGATATACTTCTCGTAGTAGATGACCTGCTCCAGTTTTTTGGTAGGCAGACCCAACAGATAACCGATCTTGTTGGGAAGGCTGCGGAAATACCAAATATGGGCTACGGGCACGACCAACTCAATATGGCCGGCGCGCTCACGACGCACCTTCTTCTCCGTCACCTCGACACCACAACGGTCGCAGACGATTCCTTTATAACGGATACGCTTGTACTTGCCACAGGCACACTCATAGTCCTTCGTCGGACCGAAGATGCGCTCGCAGAACAGACCGTCGCGCTCGGGCTTATATGTACGGTAGTTGATGGTCTCCGGCTTCGTCACCTCACCATAGGAGTTTTCCAAAATCTCCTCAGGAGAAGCGAGGCCGATGGTAATCTTCGAGAAATTACTCTTAACTTTATTGTCTCTTTTAAAAGCCATGTTCTACTTTCTGTATTTGGGGTGTACTTTAATCCAGTTTGATGCTCAGTCCAAGGCCGCGAAGCTCATGGAGCAGGACGTTGAGCGACTCGGGGATACCCGGCGTAGGCATCGGGTCGCCCTTGACGATGGCCTCATAGGCCTTGGAACGTCCCACGACGTCATCAGACTTGACGGTAAGAATCTCTTGCAGCACATGGGATGCGCCAAAGGCCTCGATGGCCCAGACCTCCATCTCTCCGAAGCGCTGTCCACCAAATTGAGCCTTACCACCGAGCGGCTGCTGGGTAATCATACTGTACGGACCAATGGAGCGGGCGTGCATCTTGTCCTCGACCATGTGGCCGAGCTTCAAGAAGTAGGTGATACCCACCGTGGCCGGCTGGTCGAAGCGCTCACCCGTCTCGCCATCATAGATATAGGTGGAGCAGAGGTTGGGGAGCTCGGCCTTGTCGGTCCACTCCTTCAAGTCCTCCAGCTTGGCACCATCGAAGATCGGGGTGGCAAACTTCACGCCCAGACGCTTTCCTGCGGCACCGAGAATAGCCTCGAAAATCTGTCCGAGGTTCATACGCGAAGGCACACCCATCGGGTTGAGGACCAAGTCCACGGGACGACCATCCTCGAGGAACGGCATGTCCTCCATGCGCACGACCTTGGAGACGATACCCTTATTACCGTGACGACCGGCGAGCTTGTCACCGACCTGGATCTTACGCTTCTTGGCAATATATACCTTGGCGGTCTGGAGCACACCTGAGGGCAGCTCGTCGCCAATGGTGATAGCAAACTTGCGACGCTTCATCTCTGCGTCGAGTTGCTTGTACTTACGGATATAGTTCATGATGAGGCGCTGGATGAGCGAGTTGGTGTGCTCGTCGTCCGTCCATCCGCTACTCTGGATGCCCTCATAGTCGAGGTTCTTCAGCGCAGCCATCGTAAACTTGTTGCCCTTGGTGATGATCTCGGCATTGGAGTAGTCCTTCACGCCCTGGCTCACCATGTCCTCAGTCAGCTCCAGCAACTTCTCCACGAGAATATCCTTCAGGTCCTCGTTCTTGGCCTCATACTCCTCGTCGATCTTCAGCAGTGTCTGGCGATCCAGGCGCTTGCTCTCCGTCGTCTTAGTTGCACGAGAGAAGAGTTTCTTGTCGATGACGACACCACTGAGCGACGGATTGGCCTTCAATGAGGTATCCTTGACGTCACCGGCCTTGTCGCCAAAGATGGCGCGGAGCAACTTCTCCTCCGGCGACGGGTCGCTCTCACCCTTCGGGGAGATCTTACCGATCATGATGTCACCTGGCTCCACACGAGCACCGACGCGGATCACTCCGTTCTCATCGAGGTCCTTGGTAGCCTCCTCGCTGACATTGGGGATATCATTGGTAAACTCCTCCACACCGCGCTTCGTGTCGCGGACTTCCAGAGAATACTCATCGACATGGACAGAGGTGAGCACGTCGTCGCGCACCATACGCTCTGAGATAACGACGGCATCCTCGTAGTTGTAACCCTTCCAAGGCATGTAGGCGACCAGGAGGTTACGACCCAATGCGAGCTCACCATTCTCAGTGGCGTAGCCCTCGGTGAGGATGTCTCCCTTCTTCACGCGCTGTCCCTTGTTGCAGATAGGACGAAGGTCGATGACCATGTTCTGGTTCGTGCGGCGGAACTTCGGAATGCGATACTCCTTCAGTGCCGGTTCGAAGCTGACGAACTCATCATCCTCGGAGCGGTCGTAGAGGATACGAATGGTCGTGGCATCGACATACTCGATGACACCCTCGCCCTCAGCGGTGATCATCGTGCGAGAATCTTCGCAGACCTGCTTCTCCAGACCAGTACCGACAATCGGCGCATCGTTGTGCAGCAATGGCACGGCCTGGCGCATCATGTTACATCCCATCAGTGCACGGTGACCGTCATCATGCTCCAAGAAGGGGATAAGACCTGCCGAGACAGAAGCGATCTGCTGCGGAGCAACGTCCATGAGTGACACCTGATCAGGCGTGACGACAGGATAGTCGGCATCCTGACGACACTTCACGTAGTCGCGGATGAAACTGCCATCCTCCTTGAGCGGGGCATTGCCCTGACCGATGATTTTCTCCTCCTCCTCCTCAGCGGTGAGATAGACCACATGGTCGTTGTCCATATCAACCTTGCTATCGACAACGCTGCGATACGGCGTGACGATGAAGCCAAGGTCGTTGATCTTGGCATAGAGACAGAGCGAGGAAATCAGACCGATGTTCGGGCCTTCAGGAGACTCGATTGGGCAAAGGCGACCATAGTGGGTATAGTGAACATCACGGACCTCGAAACCTGCACGCTCACGGGAAAGACCGCCAGGACCCAGTGCGGAGAGACGGCGCTTGTGCGTCACCTCGGCAAGGGGGTTGGTCTGGTCCATAAACTGGCTCAGCGGGTTCGTACCGAAGAACGAGTTGATGACAGAAGAGATGGTCTTGGCGTTGATGAGGTCCGTCGGCTGGAACACCTCATTGTCGCGAACGTTCATGCGCTCACGGATGGTACGGGCCATACGAGCCAAACCGATAGAGAACTGGTTGGCAAGTTGCTCTCCCACCGTACGGACACGGCGGTTGGAAAGGTGGTCGATATCATCCACGGTCGCATTGGAGTTGATCAACTTGATGAGATACTTGATGATCTCAATGATATCCTCCTTCGTCAGGACGCGGACATCTGAATCGGTGGTCAGGCCAAGCTTCTTGTTGATACGATAGCGGCCTACCTCGCCCAAGTCATAACGCTTGTCAGAGAAGAAAAGGTTCTGGAATACCTCACGCGCACTGGCATCGTCGGCAGCATCGGCATTACGCAGCTGACGATAGATGTAGTTGACGGCCTCGATCTCAGAGTGGCTCGGGTCCTTCTGCAAGGTGTTGAAGATGATGGAATGCTTATTGGCCATCTCCTCGTCCTTATGAAGCAGGATGGAAGACACACCACTCTCGAGAATGGCGTCAATATTGTCGGCAGTCAACTCAGTCTCACGTTCGACAACGATCTCGTTGCGCTCGATGGAAACAACCTCACCCGTATCCTCGTCGGCGAAATCCTCATTCCACGTCTTCATGACATTACCAGCCAACTTGCGGCCAATGGCATCCTTCAAATTCTTCTTAGTGACCTTCACGTCCTCGCAGAGGTCGAAGATCTGGAGAATGTCCTTATCAGTCTCATAACCGATAGCACGAAGCATCGTCGTGACGGGCAACTTCTTCTTACGGTCGATGTAAGCAAACATCACGTTGTTGATATCCGTAGAGAACTCGATCCAAGAGCCCTTGAAAGGAATGATACGCGCGCTATAAAGCATCGTACCATTGGCATGCTGGCCCTGGCCGAAGAACACACCCGGTGAACGATGGAGCTGAGAGACGACCACACGCTCGGCACCATTGATGACAAACGTACCGTTGGCCGTCATATAGGGAATCGTACCCAGGAATACATCCTGGATAAAAGTGCCAAAGTCCTCGTGATCGGGATCCGTACAATAAAGTTTCATTTTGGCCTTCAAGGGCACACTATAGGTAAGTCCCCTCTCCAGGCACTCAGCGATGGTATAACGCGGTGGGTCTATGAAATAATCGAGAAACTCAAGGACGAAGTTGTTGCGCGTGTCCGTGATAGGGAAGTTTTCTGCGAACACCTTATAAAGTCCATCATTCTTACGCTCCTCGGGCGGTGTGTCCAGTTGCAAGAAGTCTGAGAACGACTTCAGCTGCACGTCAAGGAAATCGGGGTAAGGATAGGGATTCTTGACAGAGGCAAAGTTGACACGATTATTGATGATCTTTGTTGCCATATAATGTTTGAAATCTTATTGAATACGTCACAAGGACAATGATTGAGCAGACGCCCAAAATATAGAAAGACATAAAATGGTTAGGACTCACCGACTGGGCAAATCCTAACCATTATAGCTTTTTCCAGAAAATCTGGAAATGAATTAGCAAATATTACTTGAGCTCAACCTTTGCGCCCTCAGCCTCGATAGCCTTCTTCAGGTTCTCTGCCTCGTCCTTTGACAAGCCCTCCTTCAGGGTAGAAGGAGCACCGTCAACGAGATCCTTAGCCTCCTTCAGGCCAAGACCACAAGCCTCCTTAACGGCCTTGACGACCTTCAGCTTGTTAGCGCCGACCTCGGCGAGAACTACGTTGAACTCAGACTTCTCCTCCTCAGCGGGAGCAGCACCAGCGGCGGCGGGACCAGCAACAGCAACAGCTGCAGCAGCCGGCTCAATTCCGTACTCGTCCTTCAGGACAGTTGCCAACTCGTTTACTTCTTTCACAGTGAGGTTTACCAACTCCTCTGCAATAGCTTTGATATCTGCCATTTTATTTTAATTTTTATTTTTTCTTAATTTATGAAAATGTTTTGACTTTAAATCGGTCTTTTCTTGTGATTAAAACCGTGATTACTCAGGACGCTCGCCTAAAGTCTTCAGCACACCATGGATGGTGTTTGCACCTGATTGGAGAGCAGAGACAACGTTCTTTGCCGGAGACTGCAGCAGAGCCACAACATCGGCGATAAGCTCGTTCTTGCTCTTGAGAGCTGCCAGCTCATCGAGTTTGTCAGCACCTACGAAGATGCTCTCCTCGGCGTAAGCAGCCTTCAGTGCAGGGATACCCTGCTTCGTGTAGTCCTTCAGCAGCTTGGCTGGCGTGTTGGCAACTTCCGAGAAAAGGACAGCCGTATTGCCAGTTAGTGCGGAATAGAGACCTTCGTAATCAACCTCTGATGCCTCGAAAGCCTTGTGGAGAAGCGTGTTCTTCACAACGACCATTTTGATCTCGCTCTTGAAGCACTTGCGACGAAGATTGCTCGTGTCCTCAGCATTCAGACCCGTCACATCGACGAGGTAGAAATGAGGATACTGCTTCAGCTTCTCGCCAAGCTCGGTGATGATAGTATCTTTTACTTCTTTCTTCATTGTTTCTTGCTTTTAGCGTTACTCTGCCTGCTTCGTGTCGATTCTGACACCCGGGCTCATGGTGGAAGACATAAAGATACTCTTGATGTAAGTGCCCTTTGCAGCAGCCGGCTTCAGCTTGACAACCGTTGAGAGGAACTCACGAGCATTGCCAGCAATCTGATCTGCAGACATGCTTGCCTTACCGATGGAAGTATGAATGATACCAGCCTTATCGACCTTGAAATCAATCTTACCCTGCTTGACCTCCTTGACGGCGGTAGCAACATCCATGGTAACAGTACCACTCTTGGGGTTAGGCATCAAACCACGGGGACCGAGGACGCGGCCCAAAGGACCAACCTTACCCATGCAGGAAGGCATCGTGATGATCACATCGACATCCGTCCATCCACCCTTGATCTTCTCAATATACTCATCGAGACCTACATAATCAGCACCAGCCTCCTTTGCAGCTGCCTCCTGATCGGGGGTGCAAAGACAAAGCACGCGCGTCACCTTTCCAGTACCATAGGGAAGCGAAACTACACCGCGTACCATCTGGTTGGCCTTGCGAGGATCTACGCCGAGACGTACATCAATGTCGAGGGAAGCATCAAACTTGACCTTGGTCATATCCTTGATCAGCTGAGCTGCCTCGTTCAAAGTGTATGCCTTCCCTGCTTCAATCTTGTCGGCCACTGATTTTTGATACTTTGTCAGTTTACTCATCTTAATTGAAGTTTATTATTTATTCTCCAGGGAAGTCCCCTTTTACAGTGATACCCATACTGCGAGCAGTACCAGCAATCAGACGCATAGCTGACTCGATGGTAAAGCAATTCAGGTCGGGCATCTTATCCTCAGCAATGGCGCGAACCTGTTCCCAGGTCACGCTCGCAACCTTCTTGCGGTTAGGCTCGCCGCTACCCTTCTTGCCTTTGGCGGCTTCGAGCAACTGCACAGCTGCGGGAGGCGTCTTGATGACAAAGCTGAAAGACTTATCCGTGTAGTAAGTGATTACGACAGGAAGCACCTTGCCAGCCTTGTTCTGGGTGCGGGCATTGAACTCCTTGCAAAATCCCATGATATTGATACCCTTGGAACCCAAAGCAGGACCAACGGGGGGAGAAGGATTCGCTGCACCACCTTTAATCTGTAATTTGATTAATCCAGCAACTTCTTTAGCCATTTCTTCTTGTGAATATTAAATGATTCAATATGGAAAGAGAGAACAACATCCGTAACAATGCTTATTCTTCTTTCGCCACTTGCATAAAACTAAGTTCCAAAGGATTCTGACGTCCGAATATCATGACCATTACCTTCAGTTTACGCTTCTCAGCATTCACCTCTTCGATGATACCGTGGAAACCACTGAACGGTCCATCAGTCACCTTCACACTCTCACCCACCTCGTACGGCATCTCTGTAGCCTCTTGGACCTCAGACTCCTCGACAGTGCCAAGAAGTCTATTAAGTTCTGCCTTGCGAACGGGAGAAGGGTGCTCAGTTCCACCAAGGATACCAAGAACATTAGGCATAAACCTCAAAGCTGCAGCTACTTCGCGAGTAAGATTAGCTTCTACGAGGACATAACCAGAGAGACTCATTCTCTCGGTCACATACCGCTTACCATCTCTCACGGTAGCATGCTTCTCCATAGGTATCAATACCTGTGACACATGTTCTGCCAGCTTTGCGTTATGTCCCAATTCAGCATCGATGTATTCTTTCACCTTTGCCTCCTTGCCACTGATAGCGCGAAGCACATACCATTTCATTTCTGTTCCAGCCATCTCTTTGATGAAACTTTATCCAGGATAGACGAACTTCATAACAGTCTCGGACACAAAATCCATGGCCCACACAACCAACGCAATGACAAGGGAAGCAGATAAAACTATCATTGCACTGTGCGTAAGCTGGGCCCGACTTGGCCAAGTAGTCTTATGCGCAAGTTCATCGTAACAAGCCTTGCAGGAATTTACTATTGTTTGAAATACCTTAGACATAGTTTTATTCGTTAGCACGGGTTGGAGGGCTCGAACCCCCGACACCTGGTTTTGGAGACCAGTGCTCTACCAACTGAGCTAAACCCGTAGAAATTCCCCACCCCGAAGAGCGGGGAATTATTATCTGTTGAAGATTTACTTCACGTCGTCAAGGATTGAAGTGATCTGACCTGAGCCGACCGTGCGACCACCCTCGCGGATAGCGAAACGGAGACCCTCGTTCAGAGCGACCTTGTAGATGAGCTCAACCTCGATCTCTACGTTGTCACCAGGCATCACCATGTCAACACCCTCGGGGAGCTTGATCTCACCCGTGCAGTCCATCGTGCGGAGATAGAACTGAGGACGATACTTGTTGCCGAACGGAGTGTGACGGCCACCCTCTTCCTTCTTCAAAACGTAGATGGAAGCCTTGAAGTGATCGTGCGGAGTGATAGCACCCGGGTGGACAACCACCATACCACGCTTCACCTCGTTCTTATCGATACCACGGAGGAGCAGACCGACGTTATCACCAGCCTCACCCTCGGGCAGAGTCTTGCGGAACATCTCGACACCCGTGATGACAGACTTCTTGTCCTCACCAAGACCGAGCAGCTGAACCTCATCACCGATGTGGCACTTACCAGTCTCGATACGACCCGTAGCAACAGTACCACGACCCGTGATAGAGAACACATCCTCGACCGGCATCAAGAAGGGCTTATCGACCTCGCGCATCGGCTCCTCGATCCACTCATCGACAGTATCCATCAGCTCGACAACCTTGTCAACCCACTTGTCAACACCATTGAGAGCACCGAGAGCAGAGCCACGAATAATAGGAGTATCCTCCTCATAACCGTACTGCTCGAGGATCTCACGAACCTCCATCTCAACGAGATCAAGCATCTCCTCGTCATCGACGAGGTCACACTTGTTCAGGAAAACGACCAAGCGCGGCACGTTTACCTGGCGAGCCAACAGCACGTGCTCACGTGTCTGGGGCATAGGACCGTCGGTAGCGGCAACAACGAGGATAGCACCGTCCATCTGAGCAGCACCAGTAACCATGTTCTTCACATAGTCGGCGTGACCCGGGCAGTCTACGTGTGCGTAGTGACGCTTGTTGGTCTCATACTCGATATGTGCGGAGTTAATGGTGATACCACGCTCTTTCTCCTCAGGAGCGTTATCAATCTGATCGAAAGACTTAACATCCTCACCGGTGCCCAAGCGCTCGTGGAGCACGAGGGAGATGGCGGCGGTCAGCGTAGTCTTGCCGTGGTCAACGTGACCAATCGTACCAATGTTTACGTGCGGTTTGGTGCGCACGAATTCTGCTTTAGCCATAGCTTTCCTTTATTTTATTTAAATGAATAATCTTTTGTGCTTTTATCTGCTTCACACACAATCGCCAAAAGAGCTGTAACTGAGAGTTGAACTCAGGACCTCTTCCTTACCAAGGAAGTGCTCTACCACTGAGCTATTACAGCATTTCAACATTGAGCGGAAAACGGGGCTCAAACCCGCGACCCCCAGCTTGGAAGGCTAGTGCTCTATCAACTGAGCTATTTCCGCTTATCAAAGAAAGTGGGTAGTGATGGATTCGAACCACCGAAGGCATAGCCAGCAGATTTACAGT
>OGHD01000886.1_pt1 | contig 13364 bp, 8 predicted proteins | sample 1571341 | NCBI WGS metagenome assembly OGHD01 (sample SAMEA2582026, study PRJEB24529) | metagenome | biome: Human gut stool | place: China | collected 2011 | reverse complement strand
CTGCTGTTTCGCCTTCGAAGCGGATATCGGCGAACGGGCCGTCTATGGATACGATGCGGCCCATGCCGTATTTTTTATGCCGGATGACGCTTCCCGGCATGAATGCCTGCGCGTCCGGCAGCTGCGCTGCTGCAGGTGCGTCCGGCAGCTGGAAGACCTCCGCGCGGCTCCGTTCGAGCAGCATCCGGCCCGCCTGCATAAGGCTGTCGCCGTCCGGAAAGGCAACGAGCAGCTCGTCCTCGCACTGCACCAGAATGCTCCCCTCGCCGCGCGTTTCGTGGCGGTAGCGCAGGCCGCAGGCGTTTTCCGGCACGATGGCGGCAAAATCGTCCTTCGCGCACACCGGAACGGGCAGATATCCCCGCGCCTCGCGGATGAACGCAGACGGCGCATCCGGGTATTCAAACAGCGTCAGCTCATCCTTCGCACGCGTCATTGCCACGTAAAAGAGTCTGCGGTCCTCCTCATATACCCGGCGCTCATCCTCCGTTTCGTCTGCCGCGTCCGGCCGGGACGGAAGCACGCCGTCGTGGACGTCCAGCAGATACACCCGCTCGTATTCCAGCCCCTTGCTCGAATGGATCGTCGAAAGCGTCAGCAGCGCGTCCGGTGCGTCCTCATGCGTGCGGATGGTCTGCCGCAGTGTGTCCAGACGGGCAAGAAACGCCTCCGCCGACGGCTCCCGCGCGGCAAGCATCTGCAGGATGAAATATTTTCCGGGATCGAGCCGCCGTTCGGTCACAAAGCCGCCGTAGCCCAGCGTGCCCCAGATCGTGCGCATCAGCACTTCTCCGGGCAGCGTTTGCAGCTGCTCAAGGCCCGCCTTTACGCGCCGGACGCGTTCGCGGCCCTCGTCCGAAAGCCTGGCCTGCGCAAGCAGGCAGTCCAGAATGGGCGTGTGCGTGCGCGCGCTCTGCACGCAGGCGGCCTGCGCCGCCTCCTTGGAGATCAGCGCGCCGAATTTATAGTAAATGCGCAGAAAGCGCTCCGCGTCGTCCGGCGCTGCGGCGAAGCGCAGGATGTCCTGCACGTCGCAGACGATGCGGTGGGTAAAGAACGTGTCGTCAAAGCTGCGGCAGCGGTACGGAAGCCCGGCGCGCTCCAGCGCGTCGATGAGCGGAAGGGCGCTGTCGTTGTTTCGGTACAGGACGGCAAACGACGCGCGCCGCTCCCCTGCCAGCGCCAGCAGATAGCGGTCGGTATCCCCGGCATAGTCCGCGCCGCCGCTGAATACCTCGTTGGAAACAACGATCAAGTTTTCGCACTGCGTGGCAAGGCTCTCCAGCCCCTGCAAAATGTGCTCGGCGGCGGCATCGCCCGCCCCGGCGGGGTCGTACAGCTCGTTAGCGGTCAAATTGCCTAAGTCTTCCAGCAGCGCCGTGCCCCTGCGGGGCAAATGCACCGTCTCTAAATGCAGCGGGCACTCGATGGTGGTAAACTGCTTCGCAGCGCGCATTTTGCGGTGCTTTTCTACCCGGGCGGCGCACTCGGCATCCCACACCTGCATGGTAGCCAGATAGTACCGCGGCAAACCGCAGCGCAGCACAAGGGCTTCGGCGTATTCACTTTTGCCGCTGGCAGCGCCGCCCAGCACCAGCGTCAGCATTGGGGCATATACGGCGCAATGCCGCCCTCCGCAAAGGAATAGCACCCATTGTATACCGCCAGCGCCATGTCCCACAGTGGGATACTGGCCACTGCGCCGGTACCCTCGCCCAGATGCAGCCCGGCGGTAAGCAGGGGCGTTTTGCCCAGCGCGTCCAGCACCAGCCGGGCGGCAGGCTCGGTGGAGCAGTGGCTGGCAAACACAGCCTTGGATGCTGCCGGGCACAGCCGCACGGCGCACAAAGCCGCCACTCCGCTGATGAAGCCATCCATCAGCACGGGCACACCCGCCAGCGCCCCGCCCAGAAACATCCCGCACAGACCGGCGATATCAAAGCCGCCCAGCTTGCTCAGTACGTCCAATACATCATCGGGGTTGGGGACATTGCAGGCAATGCCCCGCCGGATGGTGTCCACCTTGCGAGCAAGCCCTGCGTCGGAAAGCCCTGCACCGCGCCCGGTCATGGTCTGCACCGGCTGTGCCAGCAGCACGGCGGCTACGGCGCTGGAGGTGGTGGTGTTGCCAATACCCATCTCACCGGTAGCCACCAGCCCGTAGCCCTCGGCGGCAAGCTGCCGGGTCAGGGAGATGCCCCGGCCAATGGCCTCCACTGCCTCGGCGCGGGTCATGGCAGGGCCTTTGGTAAAGTCCGCAGTCCCGGCGGCAATGCGGCAGTCCCGCACGCCGGGTACGGGCGCACCGGCAATGCCCAAATCCACCGGCAGCACATCGCAGTGCGCCGCCTGTGCCATCCTGCATACGCTGGTGCGCCGCGCAGCAAGGTTCTCGGCTACGGCGCGGGTCACGCTCTGGTCGGTCTGGCTTACGCCCTGCGCCACCACGCCGTTGTCTGCACAGAGCACCGCCACCGCCCGGCGGGAAAAATCAAACTGCGCCGTGCCGGTCAGCGCAGCGGCATCTTCCAGCAGGGTCTCCAGTGCGCCCAGCCCACCCAAGGGCTTGGCAAGGCTGGCCCAGTGGGCATGGGCGGCGGCGCGGGCGGTTTCGTCCGGCGGGGTGATAGCAGCAAGCAGCTGCATCAGTTCAGCTTCGGTCATTTTTGTCATCCTTTGTGTTTCAAAAAGTGCTGCGCCGCCTGCACAAAGCGGCGGGGCAGGGCAGTGCCAGCCCAGTAAAGATGCGGGAAACCGGCGTACAAATTTGCGCTTGCAAAGCCGCATTCCCACTGCCTTTTTTTAGCTTTGCACACAGAAAAGTCTGCGCCATTCTCGGAGGAATCCCAGTGGTGGAATTCATGGACGGGCAGCGTTTCTCCAGCGTGGAAAAGCATACTGTCGGACTTTGCCGTCATGGCGGCATAGCCAAAGCGCACCAGCCGCCCGGCGTTGTGCCCGCTGCCCGGCAGCACACCCGTCATGGGGTAAACCTTGCTGTCTGTGCCCTCCAGCGTCTGCCCTAAGTACAGAAAGCCGCCGCACTCGGCAGCGGTGGGCAGCCCCTCTTGCCCTGCGTCCCGGATAGCAGCACGCAGGGCGATGTTCTCACTCAGCTGCCGGGCGTACAGCTCCGGGTAACCCCCGGGCAGGTACAACCCGCCGATATTTTCCGGCAGGGCGGCATCCCGCAGCGGGCTGAAAAATGCAAGCTCTGCACCCGCATCCCGCAAGGCGTCCAACGTTTCAGCGTAGGCAAAGCAGAAGGCTTCATCCCGCGCTACGGCAATGCGCACGGCGGGTGCGCACGGCGTAGGAAGCGGCGGCGCAGCCGGGGCAGGGCGGTCGGTCAACACTGCCAGCTGTGCCCAGTCCAGCACAAGGGCATCGGCAAGCTTGCCCAGCTTTTGCTGTAAGTCCGATATCTCTCCAGCGGTTTTCAGCCCGAGGTGGCGGCTTTCGATGACGCACCCCGGCAGATGGGGCAGATACCCCACCACCGGCAGACCGGTCTCGGCTTCCAGCATTGGACGCAGCGTTTTGTACAAGGCTTCAGAGCAATCGTTAAGCAGAATGCCCACGATATGGCTGGGCGTGCGGAACTGCAAAAGCCCCCGCAGCTCGGCGGCAAGGGTGATGCTTGCCCCTTTTGGCTGCACTACCAGCAGCACCGGCAGCGCCAGCGTATCGGCCAGCTCCCAAGCGCTTGCACGGGTTGTCAGTCCCTGCCCGTCGTAAAAGCCCATGGCACCCTCGCATACGGCAGCGCCGTGCCCGGCGGCATACCGGGCGTAAAGCGTGCGCACCGTATCCGGGGCAGAGAGGTAGAGGTCTAAATTGTGGCTTTCAACCCCAAGCGCGCTGCGGTGGAACATGGGGTCGATGTAGTCCGGCCCGCATTTGAAGGCGCAAGGGTCAGTCCCGCGCCGCTGCAAGGCGGTCAACACGGCACAGGTAACGGTGGTCTTGCCGCTGCCGGAGCGCGGCGCGGCGATGAGAAACTGCATCATGTCCGTGCCCCCATAATGAGAAACACCGGGTTGTTAGCCATCAGCAAATGCAGACTGCCCGCCGTTTTTGTGCGGTTGACGGCGATCTGCGTCACCTCGGCAGAAAGCCCATGTGCAGTCAGAGCAGTCACGGCAGCGCTGAGCGTTTCCAACGCAATGGCGGTAATGCACAGCCGTGCGGCTGGATTTTTGTGCAGTACGGCGTCTATAACAGCGTCCATATTGCCCTTTGTGCCGCCGATAAATACAGCATCCGGGGCGGGCAGCATGTCCAAAGCTTCAGGCGCTTTGCCTTCGATCAGGGTTAGATTGTAAGCGGAAAATTTCTCCCGGTTTTGCTGGATCAGTGCACAGGCCTCCGGGTCACACTCCACGGCGTATACCTGCCCGGCAGGGGCGGCAAGTGCCAGCTCCACGCTCACGCTACCGGTGCCCGCGCCCACGTCCCACAGGGTATCCGTGGGGGTGACCGCCAGCTTTGCCAGCGCGGCGGCGCGCACCTCCTGCTTTGTCATGGGCACAGCGCCCCGGATAAAAGCATCGTCCGGCAGGCCGGGGGTGCGGCGGGACGGCAAAGCCTCCCGTTCGATGAGCAATACGCTCAGCGGTGCAAAGGTTTGCTCTGCCAGTTCCCGGGCAAGGCCAAAGCGAATGGCTTCTGCCGGGGAGCCAAGGTTTTCGCCCACAAGGGCGTGGGCAGCGCCCAGCCCGGCGGCGGTCAGTTTGGCGCAAAGGGTGGCAGGGGTGTCCCCGCCGCCGGTGAGGAAAAACACCTGTGGATGCGCTAAAATCTCGGCTATGGGGTCGCAGGCACGACCATGGGCCGATACCAGTTTCCAGTCCTGCCAAGGGCGCCCCACTGCTGCGGCTAAAAGCTGCACGCTGGAAAGCCCGGGCAGCACCCGGACAGAGTAACCCATAGCCCGCAGCAGGGGCAGCAGCTTTGCCGCACCGGAGTAAAACCCGGTGTCGCCGCTGTACAAAACAGCGGTGTCCGTATCCGGCTGTGCGGCAAGACACGCAAGGATTTCCTCCGGCTTATACACGGCTTTGCAGTTGTCAGTGCACCCCGCCGGTAAATGCTCCAACAGGCGCTTTGCCCCAAGGATGAGCCCTGCGCTTTGCAGCGCAGCCAGTCCTTGCGCGGTCAGGCTTTCCGGGCAGCCGGAGCCCATTCCGATCAGAGAGATCATACCAGAACCTCCTTACAGCGTGCCAGAATTTGTGCGGCAGTTTGTCCATTTTCAGCCGGGCGACGCACCACGATCAGCTGTGCACCGGCATCCTGTGCGGCCTGTGCTTTTTCGGCAAAGCCGCCCACAGCACCGCCGTCCTTGGTGACCAGATACCGGATGGAGAATTGTTCCATCAGAGCGCAGTTCAGCGCATAGCTGAATGGCCCCTGCATGGCAATGATGTTTCTGTGCGGGATACCGGCGGCCTCGCAGGCGGCAATGCCCTCCCGCGTGGGCAGCACCCGGGGGAACAGCCGCTCCGGCCCGAGCGCCGCAAAAGCGGCAAGCTCTTTTGCGCCGGTAGCCAGCAGCACATTGCCGCTGCACCCGGCCAGAAATGCAGCGGCATGGGCGGCGGTGGCAAATACCATGCTCCCGGCAGGCAAGGGACTTTCTTCCCGCAGCAGCCGGTGGTACTCCACCCCGACCACGGCACACGCAGCCCGGATGTTTTTGGTGGCATCCACCGCGTAGGGATGGGTGGCGTCCACGCACAGAGCAGCGCCCTGTAAAAGAGCGGCCATTTCCTCGGGGGTCAGCCGCCCGCAGTGCACGGTGATGCCGTCCGCTTTGCCCTGTTCCTCTGCACCCAGCGGGGTGGCAACACTGACCAGAACCTCCGCTCCCAGCGCCGCCAGCTGCCGGGAGAACACCCGCCCCTCGGTAGTGCCGCTAAAAACCACTGCCTTCATCTGCGGTACCCCCGTGGGGTGACCATTCTGCCGCCCAGCTGCTTTGTGGCGGCGTTGCCGATGTACACGGTGGTAAACATATCCACCGCAGTGTCTTTCAGCTGGGCAAGGGTCAGGATTCGGGCGGTCTGACCCTCCCGGCCGATGTTGCGCACGATGCCGCAGACGGTATCGGCACTTTTGCCGTTTTCCAGCAGGATGCACACCGCCTTTGCCAGATAGTCCGGCCTGCCCTTGGAGGAGGGATTGTACAGTGCAACGCAGAAATCCCCCATAGCGGCGCAAGCCAGCCGCTTCTCGATGACCTCCCACGGGGTCAGCCGGTCGGAAAGGGAAATGACGCAAAAATCGTGCGCCAGCGGTGCGCCCAGCACTGCCCCGCCGCTGAGGGCAGCGGTCAGCCCGGGCACGACTTCCACGGCAACATCCGGGTAGTCCGGGGCAAGTTCCAGCAGGGGGCTTGCCATGCCATACACCCCGGCATCGCCGGAGCAGACCAGAGCCACCCGCTTGCCGGTGCGTGCTTTTTCCAGCGCCCAGCGGCAGCGGTCAAGCTCCTGCGTCATGCCGGTGGCATAGTATTCCTCGCAGGGGAATTCATCGCGGATGAGGTCAAGATAGACCTTATATCCACAAATCGCGTCAACGCTTTCCAGCGTATTCGCGGCCTGCTGGGTCATATAAAAAGGCTCGCCGGGGCCAAGCCCCACGACATAGACTATCTTCTCGGGACGGTCAATATCGATTTCCATCACGTCAAGCATTCTGCCACCTCCAGTCCGGGGCAAAGGGCCTGCACGCCAGCGCAAGGGTCACGCCGCTGCAGGCAAATTTCGGGTAAAACAGGCTGCCGCCTGCGTCCAGCACCGCCGCCCGCTCACAGACATTATCCACTCCGGTCACGCGTTGTACAAAAGGGGAGGGAGTGAACTGCCCGGGCAAGTTGCGCAGCTGCGCGGCAGAGTAAAACCGCACCGTCCAGCAGTGCGTCCGACAAAAGGCCAGCAAGCCCGGCTCGTTTTGCTTTAGGTCGATGCTTGCGGCGGCGGTGACTACCCGCGCAGCAAAGCCGTACCGGGTGCAGAAGGCGGCAAAGGCAGCTTCCAGCGTTTCAGCGCTTGTGCCCTGCTTGCAGCCGATGCCCAGCACTCCGATGCGCGGCACAAGATGCAGTGCCTGCCCGGTGGGGCAAAGGGTGAGTGCAAAGTCGGCTTTTTCCGGGGTATCAGCGAGGAATAACCCTGCGGGCACGGTGCCCATTACCGGGAAATCAGCCCGGTAATATACCGGCTGCCCGGCCAGTAATTTGCCACTGACCAGCTTGATGCGTTCCGGCTCCAGCACCATGCAGTTTTGGTGTTTTGCCCACTCGTCTACTGCAAAAATGCCGTGGGCATCGGTGGCGGTGGTGATCACCGGCACGGCTCCGCATACAGCGGCAATGGCCCGCGCAAGATCGTTCGCGCCGCCCAGATGTCCGGACAGAATGGGCACGGCAAACCGCCCGCATTCGTCCACCACTACCACAGCCGGGTCGGTAGTCTTGCTCTTGCAGTGGGGCGCGATGGCCCGCACTGCAAGACCCGCAGCTCCTACAAATATCAGCGCATCCGACTGCACAAACTGTGCGCTTGACCATTCTGCAAGAGAAACACCATCCCGCCCGCACCGGGCAACACTGCCGGGCAAGGCGACGGCCAGACGCTTTGCTAGCGCAAGGCCGGTATCCGTAAAGGCAAGGTAAGCGCGGGTCATACCGGTTCTCCTTTGCGGAATTCGGTGGTAAAGGCGGGGTCGTACAGCTTGCTGCGCTCGTACTGCGTGCCGAGAAAATCTCCCACTACGATAAGTGCCGTCTTGGTAATGCCCGCTGCACGGGTGCTCTCAGCCAAAGAACCAACTGTGCACCGCACGATTTTTTCTTCCGGCCAGCTGGCCTTGTACACCACGGCGGCGGGGGTGTCCGGTGTATACGCGCCCTGCAAAAGCGCCGTCTGCACCTTGTCAATCAGCCCGATGGACAGGAAGATCACCATGGTCGCGCCGTGGGCGGCAAGGCTTGCCAGCCTTTCCCGCTCCGGTACGGGGGTGCGCCCCTCCATGCGGGTGATGATGACCGTCTGGCTGACCATGGGCAGGGTATACTCGGCGTTCAGCGCAGCGGCAGCGCCGCAAAAGCTGGAAACACCGGGGGTATCATCGTAACAAATGCCGTCTGCGTCCAGTGCATCCATCTGCTCCTGGATGGCACCGTACAGGCAGGGGTCGCCAGTGTGTAACCGCACAGTGCTTTTACCGGCAGCTTCCATCCGGCGCATCACGTCCAGCACCTGCTCCAGCGTCATTTCGGCGCTGTTATAGATGGCACAGCCCGGCTTTGCCAGCCCCAGCAGTGCCGGGTTGACCAGACTGCCTGCGTAAATAATGCAGTCTGCGGCCTGTAAAAATGCTGCGCCGCGCTGGGTGATCAGATCCGGTGCGCCGGGCCCGGCACCTACAAAATGTACCATGTGCGTTACTCCTTCCATTCGTTCAGCAGACGGGCGGCAGTTTCGGTCTGTCCCAGCGGGCCATGCTGGTTTGAAAACAGCACGGCGCCCACCCGGACCGCCCCGCCCGCGCGGCGGTCGAGATGCAGCTGGATGGCGGCAAGCAGGCTTTGCAGCACCGGTTTCCGCAGCCCGGCAGTGTCCAGAATCTCCAGACAGGCATCCGTGGTGGCTGCATTGTACAGCGCAGTGCACACCTTCCGGTCAGCACCGCACAGGGCAGCATGGGTGCAGAACAGTTCCGTGCGGCAGTCTGCCGTGTGGGAATGGGTGTTCATAATGCCGCCCGCCAGCTTGCACAGCTTGCCGATATGCCCCACCAGCAGCACCTGTTCAAAGTGCGCCGCCGCTGCCATATCCAGCGTATCTCCGATAAAGTTGGACGTCTTGACCACCGGGATATCAGCAAACTGCGGATACGTTTCGTGCAGATAGTCCAACCCGTAATTGCCCGGGGCAAGGATGAGCCGCCGGTGGTCCCTTGCCCGCAGCGCCGCCTGATTCATCTCCAGCTGGATGGTGTCCAGAATGGCTTGCTGGCTCATGGGTTCTACAATGCCGCTGGTGCCCAGCACCGACAGCCCGCCCTCCACCCCGATATGCGGGTTGAAGGTGCGCCGGGCTACCTCCTCGCCGCCGGGGATAGAGATAGTCACGGCAAAGCCGCCGGGGTAACAGACGGCTTCCGCCTCCCGGCGCAGCGCCTCGGTGATCATCTGCCGGGGCACATGGTTGATGGCGGCCTGCCCAACCGGCTGGTCTAGCCCGGGCTTCGTCACCCGGCCCACTCCCGCGCCGCCGGTAATACATATCTCGGGCGTGCCGGGCAGCAGCGTCACCGTGGCGGTCACCGGCAGACCGGTGGTCACGTCCACATCGTCGCCGCCGTCCTTTTCAATGGCGCATTCCGCACCCTCGGCAACGGTGCGGCAGAACAGGGGGGCAACCTCTACCACAATGCCTTTCGGCGTGCGCAGGGCGACGGTTTCCGGTGCTGTGCCGGTCAGCAGCAGCCGGGCGGCCCCGGCAGCGGCCAGCGCCGCACAGGTGCCGGTGGTGTACCCGCAACGCAGCAGCTTCTGCCCGCTGCGCACATAGTGCTCAAATTGGAGTTTTTCCGGCTTTGGTGGACCAAAAACAGCGCTGTACTGTACTTCCGTCAGGCCGTAGAGCGCTTTGATATTTTCCCGGGCAAAGGCCTGTGCCGGGGACATGGGCGCAGAAACGCCGTGCGGCGAAACGCAGACCACCGCGTCCGCGATCTTCTGCGCCATGTCCAGCTCGTGCAGGGTCACGATGACCGCAAGCTGCTGCTCATGCGCCAGCTTTTGCAAAATGGTCAGTAGTTCGATCTTGCCCTTGATATCCAGAAAAGAGGTGGGCTCGTCCAGCAGAAGCACCTGCGGCTGCTGACAGACTGCCCGCGCCAGCAAAATGCGCTGCCGCTGCCCATCGCTGACGCAGTTAAAGTCCCGGTTGGCCAGATGCGCCGCGCCCACCAGCTCCAGCGCGTTTTGTACCTGCTTTTTGTCCTCGGCGGAAAGGATGCCCAACCGCCCGGTGTAGGGGATGCGTCCTGCCGCCGCAAACTCAAAGCAGGTGGTCAACTCGGTGCGGCGGGTGTGGGGCAGCATCAGCGCCAGCTTTTGCGCCCGGGCGTTGCCGGGGATGCGTGCCAGCTCCTGCCCGTCCAGCAGTACCGCGCCGCCCAAAGGGGCCAGCTGCCCCGCCAATGTTTTGAGCAGGGTGGATTTGCCCGCGCCGTTCGGGCCGATGAGTGCCAGCACCTGCCCCTTGGCAGCGCCCAGCGCGATATCCCGGGCAAGGGCAGCTTTGCCGTAGCCGATGGCAAGGGCGTTGGTTTCAACAGAGTACTTCATCGCACATCCTCCCGGTTGCGGCGCAGCAGCAGCCCAATGACCACCGGCGCGCCGAATACAGCGGTGACCGCGCTGATGGAAAGTTCCATGGGCGCAAACAAGCTGCGGGCGATCAGATCACACAGCAGGCAGAACGCCGCCCCGCCCAAGCAGCACCCGGGCAGCACATACAGCGGGCGGGCACTGCCCAGCAGCTGCTTGACAAGGTGCGGCACCGCGATGCCCACAAAGGAGATGGGCCCGGCAAAGGCGGTAACGCAGGCGGCCAGCAGGCTGGAAAGCAGCACCAGCAGCCGGGAAAACCGCCGCACATCCACGCCCACACTGCGGGCGTAGGCTTCGCCCATCTGGTAAGCGGCCATGGGCTTTGCAAGGCAGAACGCCGCCGCCATCGCGGGCAGCACCACCAGCGCTGCCGTGCGCACGTTGCCCCACGTCATGCCGGAAAAGCTGCCCTGCGACCAGTTGTGCAGGTTGACGATGCTGCTGTCCTGTGCAAAGGCCACCACAAACTCGGTGATGGCAGAGCAGATGTAACCGATCATCACGCCGCAGATTACAAGGATGCTCATGCGCTGCACCCGGCGGGCAGCGGCCAGCACAAAGGCCATGGCCGCCATAGCGCCCGCAAAGGCTGCCAGAATGAGCACAGCAGAGCTTGTCAGCAGGCCGTAGTTCAAAAACAGCACCATCACCAGCGCCACCGCCAGCTTAGCCCCGCTGGAAATGCCCATCACAAAGGGGCCGGCAATGGGGTTTGCAAAAAAGGTCTGCAACAGATAGCCCGCTGCCGAGAGCGCAGCGCCCAGTAACGCGGCCATCACCGCGCGGGGCAGGCGCAGCTGTGTGATAATGCCTACGCTCAGCGCGTCCTGTCCGCGTCCGGTCAGGGCTGCAAGCACGGCCTGCGGGGTAAGCGCAACGCTGCCCCAGAACAGGCTCACGGCAAACAGCATCGCCAGCAGCAGGGCAAGGCAGCAATAGGAAAAAATAAGGCGTTTGCGGCTGGTCATAAGCGGCTCCTCAGGTAATTTTGGTCAAAAAATGCAGGGTGTCGGGGTCGGCAGTCTCCCCGGTAAAAACAGCGTGGAGGTCCAGCATAAAATCTGCCAGCGCCATGCTCTGCTGGAAAAAGCTGGGTGTCGTGCACCAGATATTCCCGGTTTGTACCGCCTTGCACTCTGCCAGCAGCGCGCAGCGGGCAAGCAGTTCTTCTTTTGTGGAGATGGTGCCCTCGATGGTGCCGTTATAAATGAGCACATCGGCATCCTTGACCCCAGCGTAAAGATCCTCCAGTGGGATATTCATGGTGGAAAGACTGTTGCCGCTGTCGGCAAGGTCTGCAAAAACATATTCGCCCCCGGCCATGCCGATCATCTGCGCCACATAGTCTCCGCTTTTGCGCACAGTGGCAAGGCCGCTGGAAGTAATGGAGAAAAACGCGCAGCGTTTGCCGGTGGAGGGCTGCTCCAGCAGCGGTGCAATGCGCTGCGCCTGCTGCGCAAAAACCTCCTCGGCAAGGGCTTCTTTGCCCAGCAAGATACCGTACAGTTTGATCCATTCCATCCGTGCCAGCGGGCTGCTCTCGTAGCTGGAGCGCTCCACCAGCACCGGAATGCCGAACCGTTCTAATTGCTCCTTCACCTCCGGGGTGTGATAGATCATGGTATTTTCCACCGCAAGGCCGCATTCTGCGGTCAGGATGCGCTCGTAGTCCGGGGCGCTGTACTTGCCCGCGTAGGCGATGCGCCCGGCCTGCATGGCCTGCTTTGCCTCGTCCAGATACCAGCCCTCGGCGCGGGTGCCGGAAAGGGCAATGCTGTCCAGCGCGTCCAGATGGAGGAACAAGTCCATGGCAGAGGTGGACACCAGATAGATGTTCTGCACCGGCTGCTGCAGCACGGTCACCCCGGCAGGCACGGTGCGCAGGGTGGCAGCGCCCTCCGGCCGGATAAGGAACTTTGCCTGTGCGTCCGGGATAGTCAGCAGGGTAGAGCCGTCCGCATAGCAGTCGGCGGTAAACTGGGTGGCGTAGTCCAGCGGGTAGGCATGGTCAAAAACCAGCTCGTCCGTATCGGCGGGTGCGGTGGGTGCGGCAGTGCAGCCGGCAAGCGCCAGCGCGGCGGCGGGCAGAGCCTTTAAAAATTGTGCGCGGGTCAGCTTCATGGAAGGTTACTCCAAGGTAAAGGTCAGGGTGTATTCGATCTCGTGGGGCTTGCTCATGGCAACAGTGTCGGCGGTAACAGTCAGCGGGGTGTCCAGAGCAGCTACCGGGATCTCAAAGGTGGAGTTGCCCTCGGTGTTGGTGGGCAGATACTTCTCGCCATCCACGATCATGTAGTCGTAGTTGGGGCTGCTCCACACGATGGTAGCAGTCATCTTGCCCTCAGCCACGGTCAGGGCAGCGGGGCTTTCCACGGTGGCGCGGCCGGAGCCGCCCTCCAGCACTACGGCAGCAGTATAAGTGCCGTCTGCGGGGATCTCGGCGGCCTGCTCGGTCTTGGGTTCAGCGTTGCGCACGCTGACGATGTGGTCGTACCACTTGCCCTTAGTGCCAAGCAACGCCAGCTGGAAGTCGGTGTCCAGTGCTTCCACCGGGATATCGTAACCATACACTTCCTCGGTGGTGCCGTCTGCGTAGGTAACCGTGTCCACGGTGGGGATGAGCCATGCGGTCTTGTTGGCCTCGGCATCGGCGGCAAGGCCGGGGTAGAGGTTCACGATCTTTTTGGAGGCCAGACTGACGTGGAAGGTCATCATGCCGTTTTCCACGGTCAGGGTGCCCTTGCCGTTGCAGGCTTCGCTTGTGTGGAACATACTGCTGTCGGTTTCGAAATCAGCGGTATATACGCCGTCCGGCAGGGCAGCTTCGGCCACAGCAGAGGAAGCCACCACGGAGGAAGCTGCCACAGAGCTTGTTGCAGCAGAGGAGGCGGGAGCAGCCCCGCCGCAGCCTGCCAGAGAAGCAGCCAGCACCACACCGGCCAGAGAAACGATG
>OGHD01000885.1_pt1 | contig 13380 bp, 13 predicted proteins | sample 1571341 | NCBI WGS metagenome assembly OGHD01 (sample SAMEA2582026, study PRJEB24529) | metagenome | biome: Human gut stool | place: China | collected 2011 | reverse complement strand
GCTGATATTTTTTTCCCTCGGCACGTATATCACGTATGTTGCTGCTTTAAAACAGTGCTTCGCCATATTTTTCCTTCTGTTGAGCATTCCTTATGCCATCGACAGGAAATACATACGTTTTTATCTTCTGGTATTCCTTGCGATACTGTTTCACACCCATGCATTCATGTTTGCAATTGTGCCGCTATTGTTTGGAAAACCATGGGGAAAGACGAGCATTGGGTTTCTGTTGGCGGCGTTTTTCGCAATGGCGACCTACGATGCTACTTTAGGTGCGTTTATGGAATATGCGCAGTCAATAGGGGCTTTGGTTGCAGAAATCGAGGTATTTGATAATAATCCTATCAATATCCTGCGAGTTATCGTCTATTGGATACCTGCGTTACTTGCACTTGCATTTCGGAAACGGCTCTTTTCTAATTCGACCAGAACAGAAAATCTGTTTGTGAATATGAGTATGGTCAGCGCGTTTATTTTGATGATCGGCTTGATTCAGGCAGCAAACCTGTTTGCGCGTATGGCAGCTTATTTTGAGATCGCCACGGCAATTTCTCTTCCGTGGATGATAAAAAAGCTATTTACCAAGCGTTCCGCACGAGCTGTTACGATTTGTGCAGCAATATTGTATTTTGGATATTTCCTGTATGAATTTGGTGTTTCAAAAGATTTCGGGAATAACTACTCGGCAATTACACTGTGGCAGTTTGTCACCGACCTATTTGGAGGTTAATGTATGTCCGCTTCTTCTATCCACCAATTAATTGAATCATGCGGGTTTTGCCGGGCATCTGAAGTGGAAGAGCTTCAGACGATGAAAACAGGCATGACCAACCGTTCTTACGCCTTCTTTGTAAAAGGGAATCGATACATTATTCGTATCCCCGGTGAAGGAACCGACCGCCTGATCAACCGTGCGCAGGAGTATGCCGTCTATAGGGCGATTGCTCCGCTTAAAATAAGCGAAACGGTTCATTATTTTGATCCGGTAACAGGAATCAAAATCGCGTCATACCTGACCGATGCCCATGTCTGCGACAGCGGGAACTGGGAGAAAGTCGCAAAGTGCATTGCGGCTCTGCGGGAGTTCCATTCAAACAGGCTGCATGTTGCGCACAGCTTTGATTTGTGGGAGCGCCTGGATTTTTACGAGCGCCTTTGGGCAGGCGAATCTTCCATTTATGCGGATTACGATAAAACGAAACGGGCGGTGCTCAGTTTGAAGCAGTTTATCGATGAGCGGCCGAAGGATGTCTGCCTCTGTCATATTGACGCGGTGCCAGATAACTTCCTGTTTGTCCATGATACGAACGGTGCTGAACAAATCAAGCTCATCGACTGGGAGTATGCAGGGATGCAGGATCCGCATCTGGACATTGCAATGTTTATTATCTATGCAATGTATGATCGGGAGGAAGCTGAAAAACTGATCGATCTGTACTTCATCGACGGCTGCGACAAGTTGACCCGCATGAAGGTGCACTGCTATATCGCTGTCAGCGGCCTTGTGTGGAGCAACTGGTGCGAGTTCAAACATCATTGTGGTGTAGAGTTCGGTGCTTACACACAACGTCAATATGACTACGCAAGAGAATACAGTGAGATATTCTTCCGAGAATATAGAGAGGTATTTGGCAGAGATTATGTCTGAACATATTGTAGAACGTGCAATCATTATGGCTGCGGGTATCGGCCAGCGGCTGCGCCCTGTGACCCTGACGACTCCCAAACCGTTGGTCACAGTAAATGGCGTGTGCATGATCGATACGATCATCGCGGCGCTTCACGAGAATGAAATCCACGAGATTTATGTCGTGGTCGGATACCTAAAAGAGCAATTCTATGAATGGTCGAAGAAGTACAACGGCATTACTCTGATAGAAAATCCATGGTACGCGGAGTGCAATAACATCGCGTCCCTCTATGTCGCGCGTGAATACCTGAACAACGCGATCATTTTGGACGGCGATCAGATCATCCGCAACCCGGCGATCCTTCACCGGGAATTTACCCGCTCCGGGTATAGCTGCGCCTGGACAGACAGAGCTACAAACGAATGGCTGTTGACGGTTAAAAATGGGATCGTGACAAAATGCAGCCACACAGGCGGCGATCACGGCTGGCAGCTCTTCAGTGTGTCACGCTGGACAGCAGAAGATGGGCAGCGGCTCAGAAAGCACTTGGAGTTGGAATTTGTGCAAAACGAAAATCGGAGCATTTACTGGGATGATGTTGCAATGTTTTGCCACCCTGATGAGTACCAGTTCGGCGTTTACCCCATTTCAGCGGAAGATCTGCGCGAAATTGACAGCTTCACAGAGCTTTGCGAGGCTGATCCATCATATAGAGGAAGGGTTAATTGAGATATGAAGAAAAACGCACTGAAAAAAGAGCTTGACTGGGTATCTATGCTGGTGCCGCTGGCAATCGTGCTGACGGTATGTGCGCTGTTTATGATTTTCCCGGAAGGTTCCAAGCTCGTCCTGAGTGTAGTACGAGGTTTTTTGGGAGATGACTTTGGTCTCTACTATGCACTGCTCGGCGTTGGCATTGTCGGCTGTACGCTTTATATAGCCTTTTCCAAATTCGGCAAGATCAAGCTTGGCGACTGTGAAAAGCCGCAGTATCGTTCTTTTCAGTGGGGCACTATGATTTTTACATCCACCATGGCTGCGGATATTCTGTTTTATTCGCTGTGCGAGTGGGCGCTGTATGCCAATGAATCACAGGTCGAAATGATGGGCGGCATGCAGAAATGGGCATCCACTTACCCGCTTTTTCACTGGGGACCTATCGCGTGGGGCTTTTATATCGTGCTTGCGGTTGCGTTCGGCTTTATGATCCACATCCGCGGCCGTGATAAGCAGAAGTTCTCCGAAGCCTGCCGCCCCCTGCTGGGAAGCCGGGTAGATGGAGTTTGGGGGCGTGTGATCGACCTGACTGCGATTTTTGCGCTGATTGCGGGCACAGCGACGACGTTTTCTCTCGCAACGCCGCTGCTTTCCAGAGCAATCAGCCGTGTGTTTGGCCTGCAGGACAGCATCGGGTTAACGATAGCAATCCTTTTGATGATCGCGGCAGTCTACACCTTTACGGTCTGGTTCGGCATGAAAGGAATCGCGAAGCTCGCCGCCATTTGCAGTTATTGCTTCTTTGCACTGTTGGCCTATGTCCTGTTTGGCGGCGGAGAGACGCGCTATATTCTGGAAACGGGTTTTTCCGCAATCGGCAATCTTGCCCAGAACTTCATCGGGCTGGCAACATGGATGGATCCGCTGCGGGAAACGAGCTTCCCGCAGAACTGGACGATTTATTACTGGGCCTATTGGATGTTCTGGTGTGTTGCAACACCGTTTTTTATCGGCGTGATCAGCAAGGGTCGTACTATTCGCAATACGATCCTCGGCGGTTACGGCTGGGGCCTTGCGGGCACCTTTACCTCGTTTATCATCCTTGGAAATTATGGCCTTGCACAGCAGCTCAAGCATGGCCTTGATGTTACCGGCTTTATTGCGGCGGGCGGCAACTATTCCGAAGCAATTATGAAAATATTTGATACGCTCCCGCTGACGGAATTTGGCCTGATTTTGCTGGCGGTCACAATGGTCGCATTCTATTCCACCACATTTGATGCGCTGACGATGGTTGTTTCGAGCTACTCGTATAAGAGATTGAAGCCGGAGCAGGAGCCGGATAAACGCATCCGCACCTTCTGGGCAGTGGTGTTTATCCTTCTGCCCATCGCACTGATATTCTCGGAGAATTCCATGAACAGCCTGCAATCCGTATCAATCATTGCGGCCTTTCCCATTGGAATTATCATTCTCATTATTGTAGCGAGCTTCTTCAAGGATGCGTCCAGCTATCTGCGGGAGAGAAAGGACATATGAGCATGACACAAACATCAGATCAACTCCAGCAGCAGATCTGGGCAACAGAGCAAGAAATACTGGATGTGATCCACCAGGTCTGTACAGAGTATGGGCTGCGGTATTCTCTGGCATATGGCACGTTGATTGGCGCTGTGCGGCATAAGGGCTTTATCCCGTGGGACGATGATATTGACTTGATAATGCCGCGGGAGGACTACGAAAAGCTTCTTGCCATCTGGAATGAAGCTGCACCAAAGGGGTATATTCTGCAAAACACACGAACAGATCCGGATTTCACACAAAATTTCACCAAAATCAGGAAGGATCATACAACGTTTTTGCAGGACGAATCTGAGCGGGAAAAGCACTATCACAAAGGGATATTCGTTGATATTTTTCCCGGCGATCGGGTTCCGTCCGGCAAGATGGGGCGGAAGATCCAGTACATTGCCTGCGCCGTGAACCTGCTGTACAGCCGCGGGTATACCAGTGGCTCTGGAGGAATGATAGGCAAAGTTGAGAGATTCTTGCTCAAAGTGCCGAAAGAGAAATATCCCGTGCGGCGCGAGCGTGCAGAGAAGAGGATTCGCAGTTGGAACGGAAACGAAGCCCTACTATATGTATTTCCAAACACCATCGGATGTAGCCGCAAATTTTATCCTGCGAACCTGTTCGAAGACATGAAAACGATAGAGTTTAACGGGAAACAATATATGTGCGTTGCAGATGCAGATACCATTCTGCGTATAGAGTATGGTGATTACATGCAGCTTCCTCCGAAGGAAGAGCGCGTCTGGACGCATCATCCGTTTTTGATTGATTTTGAACACAACTACGAGGAGCTGAACCATCAGACGTGAAACAGGCGACGTTAATTGTTTCCTTGGATTTTGAACTTTTCTGGGGTATGCAGGACAGCCATACGTTGTCAGAATATGAAGATCATGTTCTTGGGGGACGAAAAGCCATCCCCCGCCTTTTGGATCTTTTTCAGAAGCACGGAATCCATGTGACTTGGGCAACAGTCGGGTTCCAATTTGCGGAGGATGAACAGAATCTCAGAAAGTATTTTCCTGCGTCAAAACCTACATACGATCATGCGGAACTGTCCAGCTATCGCTGCTTTGGGCAGATTGGGAAAAATGAGGCAGAGGCACCATGCTTCTATGCACCCAGTCTCATCCGGCAGATTGCGGATACACCGAATCAGGAAATCGGAAGTCATACGTTTTCGCATTACTACTGCAGAGAACCGGGGCAGACCGTTCAGCAGTTCCGCGAAGATATGATGTCCGCGCAGGCAATTGCCGCTGAAAAAGGATACCGTTTGACCTCTGTCGTTTTGCCGCGGAATCAATGTGAACCAGAGTATACCCAAGTATTGTGTGAGCTTGGCTTTTCAGCCTACAGAGATGAAGAAAGCGACTGGATTCACGAAAAAATCAAGTTTAGGCCGCTAATGAGACTTTTGCGGCTGGCGGACGTGTATCTCCCGCTGACTGGACAAGGAGGATATACCCCCAAGGTAGAAAATGGCATTGTAAATCTGGTGGGGTCACGAATGTATAAACCGTACTTCCGTCCGCTTGCTTTTTTTGAGGGATTGAAAATTCATCGTATCAAACGGCAGATGCTTCATGCGGCGAAAAACGGACTGACGTTTCATCTTTGGTGGCACCCACATAACATCGGCGTTCGCACAGACTTCCACATGCAGCAGTTGGAAGAAATTTTTCACTATTTTGAAGGACTGAGAGAACAGTACGGAATGCGCAGCCTGAATATGGGCGAAGCTGCACAGGAAGTATTGGGCAGGTGAGAGAATGTATCAATTTTACTACGCAGATCAGAAGCAGACCTGGGAACGGGGCTTGTGTAAAGAGAACATCCGGGAGCGATTTCATATTACCGCAATTCGCCCTGCGATGTGGGAAGAGCACTGTTTGGAGTGCTCTGCGCCAGCATGCTTTGAGAGCTGCGCGCATTACCAGAGCCGCAGTGATGGCCGCTGTAAGCGATTCGAGAATGGCCTTCACACATTTGCAGATGAAAGAGCCTGCTGTGGCCAAGGCGCTCATGTGAAATTCCGCAAGTGGGGAAACATGATGACTGTCCTGTTTCCTGCTATGCTGGATGAGGCGCAATATGCTGCCCTGTGGAAAAAAAATGAGTCGCTGGGTAAATTTCTCGGAGGTGTCGAGCACAGCCATCTTCCGCAGGCACTGCGCTGGCAAGGCATCCGCGTGCCGGAGTATATCCGTCGCCGCAATCTGCGTAAGCTCCAGGGAATGGACAACCATGCAGACGCATTTCTGTTCCAGGGCTACAGCTATTTAAGCGAGAGTTATCGGCTGATCATCGAAATATATGAGGATCACGATTCGGTATGGAAAACCTCCATCACCATTCAGCCGGGAGAAAACTTGGCAATCGTTTTGTCACTTGCGGACGCATGCTCCAAACCGGGCAATCTCGTCAAGGTGTATCCGGAAAACAATGTGGAAGCGGAGTTGGATATTCTCTGGTGCGACTTCGTTAGGGGCGTTCCCGCTGCCGCGGAGCAGCCGGCTGCCAAGGTGAAGTGCATGGCGTGGGACCTTGACAACACCTTATGGAACGGAACTTTGATTGAAACAGAGGATCCTGCCGCGCTGGCTCTTAATTCGCGGGTCCTGGAAACAATGGAGGAATTGGACCGGCGAGGAATTATTCAGTCTGTCGCCAGCAAGAATGACTTTGAACCAGCTATGGATGTTCTGCGGTCGCTTGGCATTGCGGATTACTTTCTCTACCCTCAGATATCGTGGGTACCAAAAAGCACATCCATCGCTCAGATCGCTAAGAGCCTGAATATTGGGATTGATACTCTGGCTCTAATTGATGACTCCGCTTTTGAACGTCATCAGGTGCATTCGGAATGGCCCCAGGTTCGTACATACGATGTGACAGACCTTCCTGGGCTGCTGGAGCGGACGGAATTTGATGTTCCGGTTACTGCTGAGAGCCGCCAGCGCCGGGAGATGTACCGTGCAGAGGAGCAGCGCAACACGCTAATGCAGGCAGAACATACCGACATCCTGGCTTTCCTTCGTCAGTGCAATTTGAAGTTGCACATCTTCTCTCCTACGACAGAGGAAGAAAAACTGCGTTGTTATGAGCTGATCCTTCGCACGAACCAGTTGAATATGTCTGGCAGAAAGTATTCGGCGGAGGAGTTCGACGAAGTCCTTGCCCGCCGCGGCCATACGAATTTCGCTTTTTCATGCGAGGATGACTTTGGAACCTATGGTATTGTCGGCTTTGGGCAGTATCATGTGGATCATGGCGTCATAATTTTTACGGAATTTGCCATGTCTTGCCGCGTGGCGGGAAAGTTTGTAGAGAGTGCATTGTTTTCTTATCTGCTGAAAAGCGAGGGCTGCCAGACAGGTAGCTTCTGCGTTCTGAAAACAAAAAAGAACGCCCTGCTGCGTAGGACGTTGGAGCAGATCGGATTTACAAGCATCATAGAGGATCAGTTGAGCGTATCTTACAGTTACACAGAAAAACTTGTAAATGCAAAGATTGTTACAGTTGAAGGAGTTCACTTATGAGATCTCAGGAAACACCGCTGATTAGTGTCATTATGGGGATTTACAATTGTGCAGACACGTTGCCGGATGCGATTGAGTCGATTTTGAATCAGACTTTTCAGGATTTTGAATTGATTTTGTGTAACGACGGCTCCACAGACAAAACACTGGAAATTGCGCAGGGGTACGCTGTACGATTTCCAGAGCGCATCGTGCTCATTCAGAATGAGCAGAATATGGGGTTAAATTTCACACTGAACCATTGTCTCCAGATTGCAAGAGGAAAGTATATTGCCCGTATGGATGGAGACGATCGTTCACTTCCAAATCGATTTCAGGTGGAGGCAACCTATCTGGATGAACATCCGGAATACGCATTTGTTAGCGCAAACTTGGAGGTATTTGACAATAAAGGTGTTTGGGGAAGGACACACTTTAAGCCTGAGCCACAGCCCAGCGATTTAGTAAAGGGATCTTCGTTTAGCCACTCTGCATGTATGGTGCGAGTGGTGATACAGCATTTTTCAAAAAACACAGTAATATCAATGGTTTTAGGACACCCGAACAGCGAAATTACTTGTATTCCGCCCTCTTGAAACAGTCAATTTCAGCAGCTATTGCTCGGTTCATCTTCCGGTAAGGAGACGACATCCTTGCAATAATCAGTACATAGCGCGTCTGTTACCCAAAGTGGCGCTTGGGTCGGCAGGCGCGCTATTTTTATGCCCAGATGCGGGCGAAGGAGGTGTTATTGTGAAAGCATATGGGAAGTCGTGGGGCTACAACGTATATGACTGCCGGTACTGCCTGTACCGAAAAGGAAAAATACAGGGCTGCGTCTATCCGGACGGCTGCTGCTGTCCCGTCCCGCAGAAGCCCGCAAGACGGAACGGCATAGAACAAGTTTACGAAGCAGATGCGGACAACGCCGCTCCCGTTTCGGAGTGCGAGGGCTGTCCCTACGGAAGGGCTGCCCCCTGCATCGGATGGTGTACCAGAGAGGTCATGCGCGCCGCAGGACTTCCAAAGGAGCGTGACAGAAGCCATGTATGACTATTTCTACGGCGCGGAAGCGGAACAGTTCTCCTTCTATCGCATCCCCAAGGTGCTGTTCACGGAGGAACGGTTCAGAAACGTTTCCGCAGAAGCCAAGGTGCTCTACGGCCTGCTCCTTGACCGCATGAGCCTAAGCTGCAAGAACGGCTGGCTGGATAAAGAAGGACGTGTGTATATCATCTTCACCATCGAGGAGGTCATGACCGCCCTGGGCTGCGCCGACCAAAAGGCCGGAAAGCTGCTGCATGAGCTGGAGAGCAAATGCCGCCTCATCGAGCGCAAGCGGCAGGGGCTGGGCAAGCCCAACCTCATCTACGTCAAAAACTTTGTGGATAAGGATGTGGATAACGCATCGGGCAGCACCGCGCCTTCCCCGGAATCACGATTCCAGAACCGTGAAAATCACGATTCAGGAGCAGTGAAAATCACGGATCAAGAATCGTTAAAATCACGATCTAATAATACTGAGAATAATGATACTGATTTTAGTGATACTGATTCCTTTCCCTTCACTTCGTTCAGGAGGGATCACGGGCGGGAAGCGAAAGGAAACGAAGCGGCGCTGAGAGAGCGGTACAGAGAGCTTATTGCGGAGAACATCGCCTACGACGCACTCCTGACAGACTATCCATACGAGCAGGACACACTGGAAGAAATACTGGAGCTGCTGGTGGATGTTGTCTGTACGACGAAAAGCTCCGTCCGCATTTCCGGCGACGACAAGCCCGCCGAGGTGGTCAGGAGCCGGTTTATGAAGCTGAGCAGCGAGCACATCCGCTTTGTGGTGTGCGGGCTGAAGGAAAACACCACCCGCATCCGCAATATGCGCCAGTATCTTTTAGCCACGCTGTATAACGCCCCTCTGACCATCGGGAACTACTACCGAAGCCTTGTGAGCCACGATATGTCGGAGGGATTCATCTGAGCCGCAGGCCGCTGCCTGCGGCTTTGGCATTTTCAGGAGGTGATGCGACCGTGCCGAAACAGAAACCCAACGAACAGGTACAGCAGATACCGCTTTCAGAGATTCGTCCCTTCAAAAACCACCCCTTCAAGGTGACGGACGACGAGCTCATGCAGCAGACCATCGACAGCATCATGCAGGTGGGCGTTCTCAACCCCGCCATCATCCGCCCCGCACCGGAGGGCGGATACGAGATGGTAGCCGGACACAGGCGGCTCCATGCCGCAGACCTTGCGGGGCTGAAAACCATACCGGCCATCGTCCGCAATCTTGACGATGACGAGGCGGTGATCCTCATGGTAGACAGCAATTTACAGCGGGAAACCATCAGTCCCATGGAGCGGGCGCAGGCATACAAAATGAAGCTGGAAGCGTTGAAGCATCAGGGAAAACGGGTGGATTTGGAGGGAAAATCAACTTCCCGACAACTCGTCGGGAAGTTGGAAACAGCAGATAAAGTAGGCGAATTAGCTGGCGATAGCGGTCGCCAAGTGCAACGCTATATCCGTCTCACCGAGCTTCTGCCGGAGGTGCAGAAAAAGGTGGACAGCAAGGAGATCGCGTTCAGCCCCGCCGTGGAACTGTCGTATCTCACCCGTGACGAGCAAAAGCAGTTTCTGGACGCAATGGACTATTCCCAGAACACGCCCTCACTTTCCCAAGCGCAGCGGCTCAAGAAGCTCAGCCGTGAGGGAAAATGCACGCAGGAGGCCATGCGCTCCATCATGTCCGAGGAAAAGAAGGATGAACAGGAGCGCATCACGCTGAGCAGCGATACCCTCCGCAAATATTTCCCCCGAAGCTACACGCCCCTGCAAATGCAGCAGACCATCATCAAGCTGCTGGAGCAGTGGCAGAAAAAACAGCAGCGCCGGAACGAGCGCTGAGAAAGGCAGGTTTATCCATGAACGTAACCATCAACATCTACGGCGACGTACACATCCACTGCGACTGCTGCGACGGGTGCGGCGTGTATGACGACAATTTCGACGACGCTCTCGAAGCACCGCATGAGGCTGTACCGGATGCGGAGGACAGCGGCGAACAGATCGGCCCGACCGCCGAAGAAGCGGAAGCGGCGGTAAAAGCATTGGCGGCGTTTTTTCTTCCGCTTTTTTCGGAGGAGACCGACGAGGGAGGCGGCGCGCATGAAGGAATTTGACGTGACCATCACAGAAACGCTGAAGCTCACCGTGTCCGTGGAGGCATCTTCCAAAGAGGAAGCCCAACAGATGGTAAGCGACCAGTGGCACGCCGGGGATCATATTCTGGATGCGGACAATTTCGTGGAGGTGGAGTTTGAGAGCAATGACGGCAAGGAAATCTCCGCCGAAAGAGCGCAGGACGACACCCTCGAGGTGCTCATGGTGGAGCCGGGACAGTACCCGCGCGTGGAGCGTATCGGCTCCGACCTTGCCTCCTTGCAGAAGGCGGTGGACGGCTATATCGAAGCAATTTACCCATATGACGACCCCGTGGCGCTGATCTGCGGGGAGGAAGCCAAGCTGGAGGGCAAGCCCCTGAACCGCGCCCTGCGGGACGGGGACGGCGATATCTACGATATTGTGGCCGGTAAATTCTTCATCTGCGGTCTGGGGGATGAGAACTTTGCGTCTCTCCCAAAGGAGCTGCAACAGAAATACGAGGAAAAGTTCCGTCAGCCGGAAGCCTTTTTGAAGATGGGCAGCAAGATCATGGCGATCCCCACCGAGCCCGCCAAGGCTGCGGGCAAGGGCAAGACCGCTCCGGCGACAGAGCGATGATACCATCACTCCCAATGCGAACGGAAGGAGGAAAAACTCATGCAGGAAGAAATTGAAAACAGAACTGTCACTCTGATCATCTCCGCCGTCAAGCTGACCGCGCGGGAGCTGAAGGCCGGGATGGATAAATATCTTTCCGAAAAGAAGAGCAAAGCCATGGAAAAGGCGCGTGCCGCGCCTGAAAAGCCCAGCGGCAAGCAGACGGTGAGACAGCTCATAGGGCAGAATCAGGGCGTATCCAACATTGAGATCACCAACAGCAATATCAAAGGCTTTGAGCGCATAGCCCGGAAATACGGCGTGGATTTTGCCGTTAAGAAAGACCGCAGCGTTTCACCGCCGAAATACTTTGTGTTCTTTAAGGCGAGGGACGCGGACGCACTGACGGCGGCGTTCAAGGAATACACGGCATATGAGCTTAAACGCGCCGCCAAAGCGCAGAACCGTCCCTCCGTGCTGGCGCATCTGCAAGCACTCAAGGCGAAGGTTCAGGCCATTACGCCGGGGAAATCCCGAAATCAGAACAGGGGCATCACGATATGAAGAAACCTCTGAATATCAAGAAGTTCCTGCTGCCCAATATCCCGTATGTCTTTATCGCCCTCTTTGCCACCAAGCTGGGACAGGCGTGGCGGCTTGCCCCCGGCATGGACTTTTCGGAGAAGGCGTTGCACCTCATGGAGGGCTTTGCCGCCGCGTTCCAATCGGCGCTGCCCAGCTTCCACCCCATTGACCTGTGCGTGGGAGTCGCTGCCGCTCTGCTCATTCGTCTTATCGTGTACGTCAAGGGCAAAAACGCCAAGAAATTCCGCAAGAATCTGGAATACGGCTCTGCCCGTTGGGGCAAGCCCGAGGATATCGCCCCTTACGTCGATCCGAAGTTTGAGAACAACGTCATTCTCACCCAAACCGAGCGGCTCATGATGTCCAACCGTCCCAAAGACCCCAAGACGGCGCGGAACAAAAACGTGCTGGTGGTGGGCGGCTCCGGCAGCGGCAAGACGCGGTTTTTCATTAAGCCAAACCTCATGCAATTACACAGTTCATACGTTGTCACCGACCCGAAGGGCAGCATCGCCGTGGAGTGCGGAAAGCTCATGCTCCGTAATGGCTACAAGGTGAAGATATTCAATTCCATCAACTTCAAGAAGTCCCACCACTACAACCCCTTTGCGTATATCCACAGCGAGAAGGATATTTTGAAGCTGGTCACGACCCTCATCGCCAACACCAAGGGGGACGGGAAATCCGGGGACGACTTCTGGCAGAAGGCCGAGACGCTGCTCTACACGGCGCTCATCGGTTATATCCACTACGAAGCCCCCGAGGAGGAACAGAACTTCGCCACGCTCATCGAGTTCATCAACGCCATGGAGGTGCGTGAGGACGATGAGACCTTTGAGAACAACGTGGATCTGGCCTTCAAGGAGCTGGCGCAGCGGGAGCCGAATCACTTCGCCGTGCGGCAATATAAAAAATACAAATTAGCGGCGGGCAAGACAGCTAAGTCGATCAATATTTCCTGCGGCGCGCGCCTTGCGCCCTTCGATATCCAGGAGCTGCGGGAGATCACCATGTACGACGAGCTGGAGCTGGACACCCTGGGCGACCGGAAAACGGCGCTGTTTCTCATCATGAGCGACACCGACAGCACCTTCAATTTCCTCATTTCCATGATTTACAGCCAGTTATTTAACCTGCTGTGCGAAAAGGCCGACGACGTGTACGGCGGAAGGCTCCCCGTCCATGTGCGCTGCCTCATCGATGAGTGCGCCAACATCGGGCAGATACCGAACCTGGAAAAGCTCATGGCTACCATCCGCAGCCGCGAGATTTCCGCCTGTCTGGTGCTGCAAGCCCAAAGCCAGCTAAAGGCTTTGTACAAGGACAACGCCGACACCATCATCGGCAACTGCGACAGCTCCATCTTTTTGGGCGGCAAGGAGCCCGGTACGCTGAAGGAGCTGAATCAGGCGCTGGGGAAAGAGACCATCGACACCTTCAACACCGGCGAGAGCCGTGGACGGGAGGTTTCCCACAGCCTGAACTATCAGAAGCTGGGCAAAGACCTTGCCACGATAGACGAGCTGGCAGTGCTGGACGGCGGCAAGTGCATCTTGCAGCTTCGCGGCGTGCGTCCCTTCCTCTCGGACAAG
>OGHD01000876.1_pt1 | contig 13513 bp, 9 predicted proteins | sample 1571341 | NCBI WGS metagenome assembly OGHD01 (sample SAMEA2582026, study PRJEB24529) | metagenome | biome: Human gut stool | place: China | collected 2011 | reverse complement strand
ATTGTATTTCATAAGGGAATCCGCTATACTATAAATAATAGTGTAGCGGATTTTTGGAGGTTTTATGGATAATACATTAAAATTACCGGTAGGAATTGAAAATTTTGAGGATATCAGAAAATTGGGATTTTACTATATCGATAAAACAAAGCTGATAGAACAGCTTTTGGATAACTGGGGAAAAGTGAATCTTTTTACCCGTCCGCGCCGTTTTGGTAAGACACTCAATATGAGCATGCTGCGGGCATTTTTCGAGATAGGAACAGATCCGACGCTGTTTGACGGATTATATATTTCGAAGAATCAGTCTTTGTGCGGACAATATATGGGAAAATATCCGGTAATTTTTATTTCCTTAAAAGGCGTTGATGGAATGACTTTTGAGGAAGCAGTGGTTCGGACTACTACAATTGTAAAAACAGAAGCCAGAAGGCACTATTATCTTAAGGATAGCAGCAAACTGGTAAATGAGGAAATTGACCAATTTGAACAGCTTTTGTCGGGAAAGGCTGAGGATATAACGGACAGTATCCGTTTGTTATCAGAGCTTTTATACAGACATTATGAGCAAAAAGTCATTATTCTGATAGACGAGTATGATGTTCCTCTGGATAAAGCCTTTCAGAATGGTTATTACCATGAAATGGTCAAACTCATGAGAGGGATTTTAGGTCAGGCATTGAAAACAAATGATTTTCTGCAATTCGCTGTTTTGACAGGGTGTCTGCGTATCTCAAAAGAAAGCATATTTACCGGGCTCAATAATTTTAAGGTGCTTTCAATCCTTGATGCCAGATTTGATGAGCAGTTTGGTTTTACAGATGGTGAAGTGAAAAAACTTCTTGCTGATTACGGGTTTTCTTCCTATTTCGCAGAGGTTAAGGAATGGTACAATGGATATCACTTTGGAAATGCCGATATCTATTGCCCATGGGATGTGATAAATTATGTTGACCAATTAAAGTATGACCAGACAGCTATTCCACAGGACTACTGGTCGAATTCCAGTGGAAATGCCATTGTCAGGAGCCTGATCGACAAAGCAGATATTCAGACAAAAAATGAGATTGAACGTCTGATCGCAGGCGAGTATATTGAAAAAGAGATTTCACAGGAACTTACCTATGATGAAATTGATAATAAGATTGAAAATCTGTGGAGTGTCCTTTTTACAACCGGTTATCTCACACAGCATGGGCGCACAGAGAATGGTAAATATCGTCTTACAATCCCGAATAAAGAGATACGGAATCTTTTTACAAGGCAGATCAGGGAGTGGTTTCGTGATGTGTCGCAAAAGGATGGAGAAAAATTAAACGTATTCTGTAATGCATTTGTAGAAAAAAATCCGGATAAAATAGAACAGATTTTCAGTGATTATTTATGGAATACGATCAGTATAAGGGATACTGCTGTCTCGAAGGAGAGAAAGGAAAACTTTTATCACGGTATTTTACTGGGACTTCTTGGCTACAAAACAACCTGGCTTACAAAATCCAATGCAGAGTCCGGAACAGGCTACAGCGACATTCTTGTGGAAGTGCCGGACAACAGAACCGGAATCGTGGTCGAGTTAAAGTATGCAGAAGACGGAGACATGGAGACAGCCTGTGCAAAGGCATTAACGCAGATTGATGAGAAAAACTATATCATGAAGCTAAAGCAGGACGGCATGCGCAATTTTATAAAGTATGGCATTGCATGTTACAAAAAAGACTGCAAGGTTGTGCTTGGGGAATAAAATCAAAAATCCACCTGGAATTTGCTTTATTGTCAAGGAATCGGAATAATAATATTTACGCAGAAAATATCATCCATCACTTCAAATGAGATATTTCCGTGATAGTGATCCAACATATACTTAATGCTTTTTAATCCGTAACCGTGATATTCGCTGTTGGGTTTACTTGTCTGAGGCATGCCGTCCATATATTGGATTTTACCACAGAAAAAATTTTCAATATGGATGCGGACAAATCCATTTGCTTTATCGACAATCAGGGCAATGATACGCTTTTCTGGGTTTGTCACTTTAAGAGCAGCCTCAATAGAGTTGTTAAGTAAATTACCAAATATAGAGTATAAATCAGTCGTTTGCATGAATGCTAATTGTTTGCCGTCAGCCATGCAGGTAAGTTTAATTTCCTTCTGTTTGCAAATCAGGCTTTTCTCGGTAAGAATGACATCTAAGGCATGATTTCCGGTTGTTTTCATTGCATCGAAAACAGAAAGAGCATTTGTAACTTCTCCGATAAATTCATCCGTTGAATTTCGTTCCTTCATCATCGTAAGCAGATGCTTTAAGTCATGACAATACATATTCAGCATTTCAACGTTCTGTTTTGATGCTTCAAATTGTTTTTGCTCGTTATTCCAGAGCTGTTCCACGATAACCAGCTCGTTTTCGAGTCGGTTTTTCTGGAAATTTCCCATTAAAGTCATCATTGCAAAAACACAGCAGATCAGAGAATAAATACTTGTAATGATGGTCAGTGCAGGATCATTTCCGTTAGAAAAAATATCTTTGGAGGAATTTAATACAACAGTAGTTCCAAGAATAGCGATGGTTACAAGTAGTGTCTGACGATAATTTTTCTTAAAGTTGTAATTACCACGCAATTTTCTTTCAATAAAAAAATATTCGAACAAGCAGACAATGATATTAAGCAGAATGAGAAACGGAAGCGAATAAAACAAGCTGGAAATCAGGCGACTGCACAAAAATGTAATGGAGTAGGTTGCGTGTTGCATAATCATTCCAGCCAGCCACCAGTACAGAGCATCTGTGGCTGTAAATTTCATACATGCTAAAATACTGAGAAAAACCAGCAGATAAATAGTAAAATATTTCATCATATTTGAAAATTCATTGCCCGGAATCAGCCATAAAATGAGTGAGAGGTAACAGACTGCGATTGAACATAGAAAGCGCAGAGGAAAATAGGCTTTTTGGGGTTGATGTAAAAGTAATACATAAGAAGCACATAACACTTCTGTTAATACAACTCCGGGACCGAGTAATTGATTCATGATAAGTTACCTCCTATATAATTTGTCAGATCATTCATGAAATTCTTCTTTTTTGGGCGACTGATCGCTAACTGATCCGTTCCGATAAAAACAGTGTTATCTTTTATCTTTGTAACATGTTTCAGATTTACCAGATAACAATTGTTACAACGGGAAAAAAGACGTGTTGGCAAAACGTGTTCGACATCGGAAAGGGAGCCTCTTGTCATGATGTTTTCTGTCTCAAGATGATAAATCAGATCGTGATTGTTAATCTCAACATAGAGCAGATCATTAATGGAGAAGCGATGCATGCCCCCTTTTGTCTGTATGATTAAGGTACGGTCATTATTTTGGGAAACGAGATGCAGCACTTTGTGCATTTTTAACGCAAAGGAATAATAATCCAAAGGTTTTAACATATAGTCAGCAGCACCAACTTCATAGCCAGTGACAGCATATTTTGAAAAATTGGTCAGAAAAACAATTACGACCGAATGATCCTTTTGTCGTATATCATTAGCTGTTTCCATTCCATTTTTTCCCGGAACTTCAATGTCGAGAAATAGCAGATCAAACTGGGAGTGAAATTGTTCCAAAAGCGAAGCCGAATCATTGAAGCGGGTCAGTTCATAGGAAAGATAATACTCTTTGGAAAAGCGCTCCCATGCCTTACATATTCTTGCATAATCAAATTCACTGTCTTCTAATACAGCAATTTTTATCATAACGTATCTCCCAACGGAATCTTTTTTATAATTCAAGTATAACATAAATGAATATGACAAAAAAGCAATTCACGACACTTGAGTGACAGGGTACGACAAAAGTCTTGCGAAATTGTGTCATGGCAGGTATATTTCGATTCATCAGCCGATAAATGGCAAAAGAAAAACTGTTTACAGGAATTGGCGAACAGTAATAATCCAAAAGGGGGAAATGAAAATGTTAGACATCAACATTGAAGACGTGAAAAACGTCCTCATTAGCTGCAGACCATATCTGATTTTTTTGGGTATTGTACTTTTGGCAGCAGTCATTGCGCTGATTGTGTGTGCAGTGAACAAAAAATTACAAAAGAAAACAAAATATCTTGTTCGGACGCAGGCTGGAATTGTTGCGCTGCTTGCGGTTGTGATTACTGTGAACATGATTGTGACTGGACCAATGTACACACTGGTAAGTCTTGCTATGGGAGACGGAAGTATCAGTCAGGAGTCGATAGATTCTTCTTCTGAATTTGGTGTGAAGGTGGCAGAGGAAGGAATTGTTCTTTTAAAAAACGATGACAATTTACTTCCAATGACAGATAAAAAAACACTAAATGTTTTTGGTTGGGCATCTACCAATCCATGTTATGGTGGTAGTGGTTCAGGCGGAATCTCTGATGCATATCCGACAATAAGCCTTTTAGATGGTTTGAAGGATGCGGGATTTGAGACAAATGAGGAGTTGTCTTCGTTTTACACAGAGTATCGTGCAGACAGACCGAGTGTTAATATGTTTGCACAGGACTGGACACTTCCGGAACCGCCGGTAGATCAGTACACAGATGAACTGATGCAGAATGCAAAAGATTTTTCTGATACAGCAGTTGTTGTATTTGCAAGAACCGGATGCGAGAATGCGGATCTTCCAACAGATTTTACAAAAGTAACATACACGAACAACTCTGAAGATTACGAGGATTTTGGCAGTGACAGACACTATTTGGAGTTAAGCAGAAGTGAAGAGAATATGCTGGACATGGTTTGTGATAATTTTGACAATGTCATTGTTGTATACAATGGTTCCAGTGTATTTGAACTTGGTTTTGCAGAGAAACACGAACAGATTAAGAGCTTAATCTGGTGTCCGGGAACTGGTCAGACCGGTTTTGAGGCACTCGGAGAGATTTTAGCAGGTGAGGTAAATCCGTCCGGAAAGACAACAGATATTCTGGTAAAGGATTTAAAAGAGACACCTTCCTATAATAATTTTGTTGTAACACCTTATGACAATATGGATGAACATGGAGTTACAAATGCTTTTAATCCAGAAGAACTGAAAGTACCTTCTTTTGCAAATTATGTAGAAGGAATTTATGCAGGCTATCGTTTTTATGAGACTGCAGCAGCCGAAGGTTTCTTAAATTATGAGGATGCGGTATCCTATCCATTTGGCTATGGAATGAGCTACACATCTTTTGAACAGAAGATGGGCGACCTGAATGTAGATGCTGATGGAAATATCACGGTAGAGGTTACTGTAACAAATACAGGCTCTGTTGCAGGAAAAGAAGTGGTTGAACTTTATTACAATCCACCATATATAAATGGTGGAATTGAAAAATCAACAGCAAATCTGATCGCATTTGATAAAACAGAGCTGTTAGAGGCAGGTGCAAGCGAGACAGTCACACTTTCTTTTACAGCAGAGGATATGGCGTCTTACGATACATATAATCATGGATGTTATGTTTTAGAGGCAGGAGATTATATTATTTCGTTGCAGAGTGATTCTCATAACGTGATAGATTCTAAAACCTATAATGTAGCAGCAGATATTGTATATGACGAGAGTAACCCACGTTCTACAGATGAGACCGCAGCAGTAAATCAGTTTGGCTTTGCAGAAGGAGATGTGACTTATCTTTCCAGAGCAGACGGCTTTGCTAATTATACAGAAGCAACTGCAGCTCCATCTAATAGAAGTATGAGCGAAGAAAGCAAAGCACAGTATCTTGACAACTCAAATTATAATCCAGAGGATTACAATAATCAGGATGATGTAATGCCTGCAACAGGAGCTGATAATGGTGTGCAGCTTGTTGATTTAAGAGGTCTGGATTACGAAGATGAACTCTGGGATACATTACTGGATGAACTGACTGTAGATGAAATGTCAAATCTGATTGCATTTGGTGGATATCAGACAGCGGCAATTGACAGTATCGGAAAGGTTGCAACGACAGACTGTGACGGACCGGTAGATATTTATAATAACTTTACAGGAGTAAGTTCTATAGGACTTCCGGCAGTAGTCATGCTTGCATTTACATGGAATACAGATATTGCACAGGAATATGGTGAGTGCATCGCATCTATGGCAGATGAGATGAACGTTAGCGGTTGGTATGCGCCATCTATGAACATGCACCGTAATTCTTTTGCAGGACGTAACTTTGAATATTATTCCGAGGATGGATTTATAGCAGGAAAACTGGCTGCAAGTGTCGTACAGGGATCTAACAAATATGGCGTTTATGCGTATATCAAGCATTTTGCATTAAACGATCAGGAGACAGACCGCTGGTATAAAAATAGTATGTGGTGCAACGAGCAGGCAATCCGTGAGATTTATTTAAAACCATTTGAGACAGCAGTGAAAGAGGGGCATGCAACAGCAGTGATGTCTTCCTATAACTATATCGGACCTGTATGGTCAGGCGCATGTGCTCCGCTTCAGCAGACCGTGCTTCGTGACGAGTGGGGCTTCCGCGGAATGGTTATCACCGATTATTTCCTCTCCGCAGGTGGCGCAATGAACTCTGATCAGGCAATCCGCAATGGCTCTGACTTAATGTTGACAAATATTGATGCAGGAACCAATAATTTGCAGGATACCACAAGTGCAACAGGTGTACTTGCTATGAGAAATGCAACACACAATATTTTATATACGGTTGTAAACAGCCGGGCTTATGATGGCGATAATTTAAATTCGGGAATGCCAGCATGGGAGATCATGATGATCGTGATCGATCTTGTCATTGCAGCACTTCTTGTATTATTGGAGGTATTTGTAGTAAGAAAAGGATATAAGAAGAGAAAAGAGACAATCATCGTTACAGAGAGTGAGAAATAATTGTAAAAAATAGCATACACTTCTTTTGTAAGAAACATGGAATCCTCCCAAGGAAAAAGTGATTACAAAGGAGTTGTGATACCCCGGCAGAATAGTAATCTGCTGGGGATTTTTTGCTGGTAGCAAGATTGTATTTCATAAGGGAATCCGCTATACTATAAATAATAGTGTAGCGGATTTTTCTTGTGCGCCCAGCGGCGCACGCTTGGAGGATTTTTTGGCAGATACATTAAAATTACCGGTAGGAATTGATAATTTTGAAGAAATCAGAAAATTGGGATTTTACTATATCGATAAAACAAAGCTGATAGAGCAGCTTTTATATAAACATTACGAACAGAAGGTAATCATTCTTATCGATAAATATGATGTTCCGTTAGACGATTACCGCAGATGAGAAGATAGTAGATTATTATGAAATTATCGTGACGGATTTTGCAGGAAATCGTGCTAAGAAGAATCTTACGAGCCAATATAGTTTATTGACTTGGTTTCATACAAGTATTGATAGAAGTTCATATAGACAATATTATCAATGATTTTTTTAATATATGCCACAAATCTTGAAAATTTCTTGATTTGTGGCATGATAAATACAAACTTAGTGAATTTTGAAGACACCTTTTTTCTTGAAAATATAATTTATAATGAGCTAAAAGCAAGAGACTATGAAGTCTTTACAGGAAAAACATATAAGGGTGGAATGGATTTTGTTGTAATAAATGGAAGAAAGAAATGTTTTATTCAGGTGGCATATTAATATTGTTGATTTTCTTTTGGACAAGAAGGATATTAATTTATCATAGTTCCACAAATTTGGTAAAAAACATAGGAAAAAGTTCAATAGGAGTCTGGAAGACCGGCATGAAGTATCACAGGCATATAAGATTTGATTCACAGCACAAGAAATTGATATGAAAAATAAAATAATCGGATGATTTTCAGAAGACCATAATTGAGGATACAAATAACAAATGTTATTATAATTGTGTGAATGACATAAAATAAGTGATTCAGAAAAAAGGAAATAGAGAATCGATATGTGTGAAACTAAAACTTTAGATTATTATAATAAGAATGCCAGCAGTTTTGCAGAAGCAACAGTGGATGTGGATTTCTATGACACGCAGAAACATTTTCAGAATTTGTTGCCTGAGCAGGGATATATTCTTGATTTTGGGTGTGGATCCGGAAGAGATATTAAGTATTTTCTGAGCCAACATTTTCAAGTTGATGCAATCGATGGTTCAGAGGAATTGTGTCGTATTGCAAGTGATTATACAGGTATAAAAGTTAAAAAAATGCTATTTAAAGAACTGGAAGAAATAGAAAAATACGATGGAATATGGGCTTGCTCTTCAATACTTCATCTTCCAAAGAGAGAGCTTAAAGCGGTGTTTGAAAAAATGGTAACGGCATTAAAAAAAGATGGCATCATTTATACATCCTTTAAGTATGGTGATTTTGAAGGAGAGAGAAATGGGCGGCATTTTACAGATTTTACAGAAGAGAAGTTTAATGAATTTGTCCAGGATATAGAAAATGTTAAATTAAAGGAAGAGTGGATTACATGTGATGTAAGACCAGGCCGTGGAGAGGAAAAATGGCTGAACTTAATACTGCAGAAGAATTAGATGATATTAATGAAATAGAATATGGGACGGATGCACTTACTGGAGGTCAGGATAAGAGGATGTATCTGTATTATCAGCTGCTGAATAGTTTAAAAAGAGCTGATAGCGTGGATATTGTCGTTTCTTTTCTGATGGAATCTGGTGTCAGAATGCTGCTTGGTGAACTTGACAATGCGTTGAAGCGGGGAGCAAAAATCAGAATCCTTACAGGAAATTATCTTGGTATAACACAGCCATCAGCATTATATCTTATCAAGCATAAGCTTGGGGAACAGGTAGATCTGCGCTTTTATAATGAAAAAAATCGATCATTTCATCCAAAATCATATATGTTTCATTATAAGGATTATAGTACGATCTACATTGGCTCATCAAATATTTCAAAGAGTGCACTGACATCTGGTATTGAGTGGAATTACCGATTTAGCAGCAAAACAGATTCTCATAACTATGAAAAATTTTACAATACATTTCTTGATCTGTTTGAACATCATTCCATAGTAATAGATGATGATGAACTAAAAAGATATTCAAAAAACTGGCACCGGCCGGCTGTATCAAAGGATCTGGACAGGTATGATTTGCAGGATGACGAAACTACAAATAATATTTCATTATTTGAACCAAGAGGAGCACAGATAGAGGCTTTGTGTGCATTGGAAAATACCAGGGCAGAGGGGGCAGGAAGAGCCTTAGTTCAGGCTGCGACAGGCGTTGGAAAAACATATCTTGCAGCATTTGATTCAAAGGATTATGAAAGAGTATTGTTCGTGGCGCATAGAGAAGAAATTCTAAAGCAGGCAGCACAATCTTTTAAAAATGTCAGAAATTCAGATGATTATGGTTTTTTTGACGGAGAAAGTAAATGTACGGATAGATCTGTGATCTTTGCTTCGGTTGCAACACTAGGCAGGAGTGAATACCTGAATAATAAGTATTTTGCTTCAGATTATTTTAATTATATTGTAATTGATGAATTCCACCATGCAGTTAATGATCAGTATCAAAGAATTGTTAATTATTTCAAGCCGCAGTTTCTGTTAGGTTTAACAGCAACGCCAGAGAGAATGGATCGCCGGAATATTTATGAAATCTGTGATTATAATGTGCCGTATGAGATTTCATTAAAAGAAGCAATCAATAAGGGAATGCTCGTCCCATTTCATTACTATGGAATTTTTGATGATACTGATTATTCAAAGCTGCATATTGTAAGGGGAAGATATGATGAAAAAGAGTTGAATGAAACCTATATCGGAAATGTTCACAGATATGAGTTGATTTATAAATATTACTACAAATATGGTTCAAGGCAGGCTCTTGGATTCTGCTGCTCCAAGGAGCATGCAAGAGAGATGGCGAGAGAGTTTTCATCAAGAGGAATACCGTCAGTGGCTGTATTTAGCGATGCAAGTGGGGAATATACTGAGAAACGGAATGTAGCAATACAGAAATTAAAGAATGGCGAAATCAGAGCGATTTTTTCTGTGGATATGTTTAATGAAGGCGTTGATATCACATCAGTTGATATGGTAATGTTCTTAAGACCTACGGAATCTCCAATCGTTTTCCTTCAGCAGTTTGGAAGAGGACTGAGAAAATGCAGGGGAAAAGAGTTCCTGACTGTACTTGATTTCATTGGTAATTATGAGAAAGCGGGCAGGGTGCGTTTCCTTCTGGAAGGAAAGTCTGACATGTATAGAGAGGGCTGTCATTTATCAGATACTTTGCGATTTCCGGATGACTGCATGGTGGATTTTGATCTGAAGCTGATTGATCTTTTTGCTGAAATGGATAGAAAACATTTAAAGCTTAAGGATCAGGTAATTAATGAATATTTCAGGGTAAAAGATCTGCTTGGAAAGCGTCCGACAAGGCTGGATCTGTTTACATATATGGATGATAATATTTATGAAACCGCAATCACACACTCCAAAGATAATCCATTTAAAAGATATCTGGAGTTTCTCAATGATTTGGGAGAACTAAGTCAAATAGAAGTAGAATTTTACAAAGGAATTGGAAGAGAATTTATCAGCCTGCTCGAAAACACGAACATGTCAAAGGTATACAAGATGCCTGTGCTTATGGCATTTTATAATAACTCGGATGTGCTGATGGAAGTATCAGAAAAACAGCTCCTTTCAAGCTGGAAAGAATTTTTCTCAACTGGAACAAACTGGAAAGATCTTGATAAAAATATGACATTACAGAAGTATAAAGATATTTCAGATAAAGATCATTTAAAGAAAATTCTTGCTATGCCGGTACATTTCCTATTGGAATCCGGGAAAGGATTTTTTGTTAAAAATGACGATGCGGCATTGGGTTTAAGGGAAGAATTGCGTCCGCTAATTGATAATCCTGTTATGATCCGGCAGATGAAGGATGTGATAGATTATAGGACAATGGATTATTACCAGAGAAGATATAGGGAGAGGCAGAATGAATAGTTAATATGGTCAAATTCAACCGATTTAAACTGATAATTCAACCGATCGAATCAACAATATTTTTTATAATTTGAAAATAGATAAATTTTACAAATAAGCATAAAACGAACATAACAGTTAGGATGACATATGAAAATATTATCAAAAAATGCTTCGGACACCGAAACAAAAGATACATGCAATAATGACAAATACGATACGCCAGAACAGGCATTAAAAATTTTGTTTGGATATGATTCATTCAGAGCGGGACAGAAATCTGTGATCGACAATATCCTGGCGGGAAGAGATGCGTTTGCAGTCATGCCGACAGGTGCAGGAAAATCCGTGTGTTATCAGATCCCGGCAGTGCTTCTGCCGGGAATCACATTGGTCATTTCACCGCTGATCTCGCTTATGCAGGATCAGGTCAAAGCATTAAATGAGGCAGGAGTGCAGGCAGCATTTATCAATAGCTCCCTTTCTGAAAAGGATTATAATGAGACAATCAGGAAAGCAAGACAGGGCACATACAAAATTATTTATATAGCACCGGAGCGGCTCGTCACAGAGGGCTTTCTCGCTCTCGCAAAAAGCGTACCTGTTTCAATGGTGACAGTGGACGAAGCACACTGTATCTCACAGTGGGGGCAGGATTTCCGCCCAAGCTATATGAAAATTGTTGAATTTGTCAAAACACTGGAAAAACGTCCGATTATCAGTGCATTTACAGCTACGGCAACAGAAACCGTCCGCGAAGATATTATCTGCACGTTAGGGCTGCAGAATCCTTTTACATTGGTAAATGGATTTGACAGGGAAAATCTGTTTTTTCAGGTGGACAAGCCTAAGAATAAAGAGCAGTATATTTTGAAATATATTTCCGAGCATAGCGGTGACAGTGGAATTATCTATTGTGCGACAAGGAAAAACGTTGATAATGTATATGAACTGCTTAAGAGCAAGGGGATTTCTGTGGGAAAATATCATGCAGGAATGAGTGCCGGGGAGCGGAAAAAAATGCAGGATGATTTCGTATTCGATTACACGAGTATTGTCGTTGCAACAAATGCCTTCGGAATGGGAATCGATAAATCAAATGTCCGTTTTGTCATTCATTATAATATGCCGCAGAGTATGGAAAATTATTATCAGGAGGCAGGAAGAGCCGGCCGTGATGGACTTGACGCTAAGTGCATTCTTTTATTTTCACCGCAGGATATTGTGATCAACCGGTTTTTATTGGATCATAAGGAAATGCAGGATCTCGATCCGGCGGACAGGGAGACGGTCAGGGAAAGGGATGCCCGGCGGCTGCAGGTGATGGAGCGATACTGCTATACAACAGAATGTCTGCGCAATTATATTTTAAAGTATTTCGGGGAAAATCCGGAAAAACCATGTCAGGACTGCGGCAATTGCCTGCGGGAATTTGAAACTCTGGATATGACAGAAGCAGCCAAAAAAGTGATCAACTGCGTATACGAAGCGAAGGGAAGATATGGAAGGCAGATCATTATTGACACTGTTGCAGGAGCTAAGACGGCGAGGCTGGAGGAAATAGGAGCTGTTCGCTACAAGTCATACGGCGTTCTGGCAGGAACAAACAAGAATCTGTTAAGACGTTTGATCGAGCAGCTGGTATTAGAGGGATATCTTCGTGTGGGAGATTATCAGGTTCTCAAACTTGGCGATATCAGTGGTTTAAAAAATCCAGAGGCTTCTGTTTCCATTAAGATCACAGATGAAGATAAACAGCCGGAAAAGGCCGCCAAAACGAAAAAGAAAGCAAGGAGTGTGGAAACACTTACATCTTCCGGCTACAAGCTGTTTGAGCGGCTTAAAAAACTCCGCCTTGAAATTGCACGCGAGGAAAGCATGCCGCCGTATATTATTTTCAGTGACAAGACCCTGATCGATATGGCAGCAAAAAAGCCGTCTTCCAAGCCTGAAATGCTGGATGTTTCTGGGATGGGCGAAAATAAATTTGCGAAGTATGGAGAGAGGTTCCTTGAGGCGATTGAGGAGTATAGGCGGGAAGTGGGATAGGAATCTATAGATTTATAAAATAGCATGGTAGTTATAGGAATGTACTTATAGTAATTCCTAATTGCAGAGCATCGCACAACATACTCAGAAAAACCGGCTAATCAAGGAGAAAATAAAATTATGATAAAAATCCTATTCATCTGTCACGGCAGTGTTTAATGGATGCTGTGAAAGCCTAGGCTTTAAAGGATTTTTTGATGATTGACGAATAATTTACACCTTATTTATACCTTTGGAAGACCGGATCGGAATAATAGAGAAATAAAGAAATAGATAAATATAACAGGAAGCAATTTTGTCATATTGGAAATAATTAAAATTTGCTGAACCGTGTTGATTTTATTGATTGAGTATAATAAAAGTAAGAACAGAAACTTCCATGTTTGAAGCGGTTACCAGAATTGACAAAGAAATGCAAGTTAGCCAATCCGGTAGTCCAGCATATTTTTTCATTGTCACCCGACGTTTTTACAAAACATATACTTATTCCGCTTGATGCGTCATTCTTGTTCTGAAAACAGGAACAGAATCCTTACAGCGACT
>OGHD01000873.1_pt1 | contig 13524 bp, 7 predicted proteins | sample 1571341 | NCBI WGS metagenome assembly OGHD01 (sample SAMEA2582026, study PRJEB24529) | metagenome | biome: Human gut stool | place: China | collected 2011 | reverse complement strand
CCTCTGGCTTGGCATCATGAAGATTGGAGAGAAGGCGGGAGTAGTGAATGTGTTGTTCCGACTCGTGCGCCGGGTAATGACTGGTATGACGGAGGGGTATGGCAGGATTTCCATCGTCATCAATGGCAATACAATCTGGATGCATTGAATAATGTGTGGATTTCCGTATTTTCTGGAATAACGACATGTAACCGTGTGGTTTACGACTTGGATACATATAAAGAGGAGATGGATGTCGATATCTATAATAAATATCGTGCGGAGACTGTCATCTTGAGATGTTTCTATTATTCTATCTTACTGGATTTATTCGGGAATGTTCCTTATATCGATACATATGAGAGTGAAATCACGGCTTCTCCTCAGACAAGCCGTCCTGAGCTTTATCAGAAAGTCGTAGATTGTATCTTAGATAATATGGAATATTTGGATGACGCTCCGTCTGCCGAGAATTATGGAAGATGTACGAAATCGATGGCTTATACGATGTTGGCAAAACTATATTTGAACGCTAAGGTGTTCAAAGGGGCCTCTTCTTATGATAAGGACGATATGAATAAAGTGATAGAGTATTGCGATAAAGTGATTAACTCTGGATATTATGAGGTCGTATCTGATTTCTCCGCTCCATTTAAAGTGGCGAATGAGTCTTGTAAAGAAAATATTTTCGTGGTACCGATGCAAAATGGCATTAATTCAAATGGAGACTACGAGTTTCATTTCCATAAATTCTCCGGACATCCCAAGTCTCGCCAGATGTGGGGTATAAATGTGGGCGGTTGGAATGGAGGTTGCGCTACTCCGGACTTCCTTGCTTTGTATAAAGATGACGATACCCGGAAAAAGGCGACTTTTATTTACGGTTTGATTTATGATAAGGTCACGGGAGAGCCTGTTGAGGATGGTGATAATCCGGGAAAACAATTGGAATTGACTATTGAGGTATCTTCTATTAATGCCGCTTATCGTTGGGAAGGTGCTCGTATTCAGAAGTATGAATATGAGTTGGGTATGACTGGTAATATGAACAATGATTTTGTTTTATATCGTTTAGCCGATATCTATTATATGAAGGCTGAAGCTATTTTGAGAGGTGGTAATGCCGCTACTTTATCAGCTTTATGTGCGGAACCTGCATTCCAGTTAATACGTGAAAGGGCAAATCAGCCCGTGTATACTCCGGAAACATTAACGTTGGATGAGTTGATCAATGAACGTGGCCGTGAATTTGCGTGGGAAGGTTGGCGTCGTCAAGACTTGGTTCGTTGGGATAAGTTCGCTAAAGGTAGCTGGGCATTTAAGGAAGCCTTGAATAATAATTCGCGTGATTTATTCCCGATACCATACGATCAGATTACGAAAAACCAATCTTGGAAACAGAATCCGGGATATTAATAGTTGTGTTTTTATGCATATGGATAGACGACAATTCGTGAAAAACCTAGGACTGGGCACAGCCTCTTTAAGCATGGGAAGCTTGGTAACGGCTTCCTCATGTGCCCCGTCCGGGGATTCCTCCCTTAAACAAAACGTCAAGGAAGGAGAGGATGGACAGTTTTTATTTATCGGTGACGATATCGCCATCGCCCAGACAGAGTATGGGAAGGTGCAGGGATATCTGCTGAATCATGTATATACGTTCTTGGGAGTTCCTTATGGGGCTGATACGTCGGGAAAAAATCGCTTTATGCCTCCCCAAAAGCCAGAGCCGTGGACAGATGTGAGACCGGCGGTTTTTTATGGGAATACGGCGCCGCAACGTATGGAGAACCGGTGGCCCAATAATTACGGAACTTTTGCTGATCATTGGAACTACTGGGATGTGAGTGAGGATTGCTTATATTTAAATGTATGGACACCGGGTATCGCGGATGGAAAGAGACGTCCCGTATTGGTGTGGCTGCATGGCGGCGGTTTTACAAATGGTAGTGGGATCGAGCAGGATGGATATCATGGAGAGAATATAAGCCGGGAAGGAGATATCGTATTCTGTTCCATTAATCATCGGTTGGGGCCGATTGGCTTCTCTGACTTATCTGGTGTTGGTGGAGAAGCGTATAAGGATTCCGGAAACGTGGGGATGTTAGATATTATTGCCGCCTTGCGATGGGTTCATGATAATATCGCCAATTTCGGTGGAGATCCCGGGAACGTAACGGTTATGGGACAATCCGGAGGAGGTTCTAAGGTCTGTACGGTAGCCGCTATGCCGGCGGCAAAAGGTTTGGTCCATAGAGCCGTGGCTTTAAGTGGATCTACGGTAGGAGCTTCCGATCAGGTGATGACCCGGAAGGTGGGAGAATATATTTTGAGAGAAGCGGGGCTGACCGCTTCCCAACTGGATAAATTGCAAAGAATACCTTGGCGGGAATATTTGGATATAGCGGATAGGGCTTGTAAAAAGTGCTGGGAAGATCAAGGGATTAGCATGAGACGGACTTTTGGTCCTGTTGCTGATGACCGGAATATTCCGGCCGGTGTATTCTACTCCGGTGAGAGCCATTTGGAGTCTCCTGTCGTCCCGATGATATTCTGTACGACTTTCCATGAATGGAACCCGAACAGGGCGGATGCGGCCTTGGAAAAAATCACTCAAGACGGTGTGATCGAGAAACTGAGAAGTCAATATGGTGATAAAGCGGAATCGATCGTGAAGGCTTTCGCCAAGAATTTCCCGGATAAGACTCCGATGGAGCTTTGGGCGATGATTTTGTCTTCCCGTCAACGAGTGGTTGAGGCGGCTAACGCAAAATTAAAGCAAGGCCAGCCTGTGTATGTAGCTTGGTTTGGCTGGTGTCCGCCCTTGTTTAATAACCGTATGCGTGCGTTCCATTGCTCGGATATCTGTTTCTGGTTTAAAAATACGGATCGGATGTTTACCCATACGGGTGGAGGTAAGGTACCTCGTGCGTTGTCAGATAAGATGTCTGGCGCTTTGTTGAATTTCATGCGGACAGGAGATCCGAACGGAGGAGAGTTACCCGTTTGGCCGAAATACACGGAAGAAAATGGAGAGGTGATGATCTTGAATAATACGTGTGAGGCTCGGAATGATCCGGACCGGGAGGCCCGTAAATCTTTGGAGGTTTAATTTAAAACGAGAGTGTTATGCTTGAGAAAAAGATTTCAAGACGTAATATGCTTCGGACTACCGGTCTGGCGGTTTTGGGCAGTACGTTCGCAGGCTTGGCTTCTTGCGCTCCGAAGAAAAAAGAGGAGCCATCACCCGAAGCATCCTCTTCGAAACGTCCTTTCCGTGTCTGTCTCAATGTCTCTACGATAGCGGGTTATAAACTTCCTGTTCAAAAACAGATTGACTTATGTGCCGAGGCTGGTTTTGAGGGAATTGAGTTATGGACCCGTGATGTGGATGCGTTCGTAAAGCAAGGGGGAACTTATGAGACACTCAGGCGTCAGCTGGAAGGTTCCGGACTTTTATTGGAGAATATGATCGGTTTTGCCTCGTGGTTTGCCGATGATCCTTCGAAACGGAAGGAAGGGCTAAACCAAATGCGGCATGATATGGAGATGGTAGCGGGATTGGGCGGTAAATTTATCGCCGCTCCTGCTCAAGGAGTTACTCAACTGGATCGTACACGGTTGCCAGAGTATTCCGAACGCTATCGGGCGATACTGGATTTAGGGGATGAGATGGGTGTCACTCCGATATTGGAACTATGGGGAGCCGGGGTTCTGAATCAATTATCGGATACCATGGCGATAGCGATCGCCTCCGGGCATTCGCGGGCTTCTGTCTTATTGGATTTCTACCATTTGTACAGAGGAGGAAATAGTTTTGATAGTTTACGCTTGATAAATGGTAAGATCCTTCCGGTTTTTCATATCAACGATTATCCGGAGTTGCCTCCTCGTACGGAGTTGAGAGATTCGGATCGGGTGTTTCCGGGAGATGGTATTTGCCCGTTTAATAAGGTACTTCCTTTGCTATACGACTCCGGTTTCCGGGGTGGGTTATCCGTAGAGCTTTTTAATAAGGGATATTGGGAAACCATGGATGTAAAGGAGGTCTTAAAGAAGAGTTTTGAGAAAACCACACAGGTAATCAATAGTTCGATGGGATAAAAGTTTGTTGGGATTTAGGACAGGGACTGCCTCGAGGTGTTTTACCTTCGAGGCGGTCCCTTCTGTTTTTATAGTATCTTCTTTTAAAAATCAATTATTTTATAATCCGCTGTGATATAAAAAGTAGTATATTTGCGTACTCTGTTTTGGGGTACGCAAAAGCTTTGTTCACCAGAATGAATAGGCATTATCCTAAATAAACCGTTGTTTTGCGGAGAGGTCTAGGGGTTGTTATCATCGGGAAAGCCGATAATAAAAGATATACATTATAATGAATTTACTTCTGAGATATGTGGGTCATGGTATAACTATAAGTTTGTTAGTATTTATAATGCTGGCGTTTCATTTGTCTACGTTAGCACGGACAAGTGAAAAACGTGTGCTCCGGGTTGCCTTTCCGCAGGTGGTAGGCATGAGTTGGACGGCGGAGGACGGTAGTCATCATGGTATGCTCGTGGACTATCTCAATGAGATTGCCAAATATACCGGTTGGGAATACGAGTACATTGATACGAATAGGCAAACCGTGTTGAATGAATTTATCGCAGGTCAGTATGAATTGATGGGTGGAAACTATTATATACCCGCTTTAGAGAAATATTATGCTTATCCGGATTACAATATGGGATATAGCCGTTCTTTGTTGCTTGCTCGTTCTGACGATCGTACTATCCATAGCTATAATTTGGAGAGTATGAACGGGAAAACCATCGGTGTATATGAGAATGCGAAAGAAAATATTCGCCGCCTCAAGGAGTTTTTGGCTATCAACGGATTAGACTGTAAGTTCCAATATTACAGCTTGAAAGATATGCAGAAGAACGACGAGGGATTATATTTTTATTTAATGAATGGAGAGATAGACTTGCTGTTGAGTGGCATTATTTACAATCACGATTCTGTACGGGTGATCGCTACATATAATTCTCAACCCTATTATATCGTGACCAATCCGGGTAATAAAGAAGTCTTGGATGGTTTGAATATGGCTTTGGAACGGGGCTTGGATGCCAATCCAAATTTCGCGGCAGAGCGTTATGCCGCTAACTTTCCTGCCCGACTTGTAAATATCCAATTTAGTGACCGGGATCTGGAATATGTCAAGAAAAGGAAAACGATCACGGTAGCCGTTCCGGAGAATTGGTATCCTTTTTATTGTAAAGAAACCTCTCAGAAGAACCATGTCGGTATCATGGTGGATGTATTGGATGAGATCAAGGACTTTACGGGTTTGGATTTTTCGTATGTGTATGCGAAGAATTATAGTGATGCGGTCCATCTGGTACAACGAGGGAAAGCTGATATCTTAGGCTTTTTCTTGGGAGATGAGAACGATGCGGCCCAGCTAGGGCTTGCGCTTTCAGCCTCTTATGTGAGTGCGAACAATATCATAGTACGCAATAAAGCCTGTAGTTATCCCGCTCCGGGTTTGGTTGGTGCTTTGGTGGAAAGTCAGCGATTTCCAAGTGGCATATCTGCGGAGAAGATTCGGTCCTATCCGGGCATTAAGGAGGCATTAGCCGCTGTCAATAGCGGAGAGGCTGATTTTATCTATGGATTGTCCTCTAAAATGGAACAGGATATTTCGCGTTATCATTTCACCAATCTTGCTCCTGTGACATTGGTCAATGATCAGAGTGCGATAAGTTTTGCGTTACCTACCCCAGTTGACCCGGATTTATTAACCGTACTCAACAAGGCGATCAATAATCTTTCTGAGTCCGAGAGGACTGTTATACGCAATCGGAATCTGGAATCTATCGGCGTGAGTGAATTCTCTCTTACGGACTTTATATATGCGAATCCCTTACAATTTATGTTTATCGTGATGTTTGTCTTGTCGGTGCTATTTACGGCATTACTGCTGGCTATAGGGGCCCGGATGAAAGCGACCGTGATACAGGGCAACCTGAAACGGGCTGAGGCGGCTAACTTGGCGAAGAGCGAGTTTCTTTCCCGGATGAGTCATGAGATCCGTACGCCGATGAACGGAATTGTAGGTATGAGTACTATCGCCATGCAAAACATAGATAATACCGATAAGATAAAGGACTGTCTTGAGAAAGTAATCATGTCTTCCAAGCATCTTCTCGCTCTCATTAACGACGTGCTGGATATGTCGAAGATAGAAAGCGGAAAAGTGGAACTTCGACATGAGAGCTTTAATTTCCGGGCATTCTTGCAGGACTTTGAAAATCTGTATGGCGAGCAGGCCAAGAGTAAAGGGATCAGCTATGAGACGATATTGGCTAGTGATCTGGAAGTACAGATTATAGGAGACTCCTTGCGCTTGAATCAAGTTCTCTCCAACCTGTTATCGAATGCGCTGAAATTTACGCCGGCCAAGGGAATGATTAAACTTCGGGTATCTAAAACAGGTGAGGATCAAGAGAATGTTTACCTACGTTTCGAGGTAATCGATACGGGATGTGGTATAGCCGAGGAGAACTATGATAAAATCTTCGAATCGTTCGAACAGGAAAATGTGGATGTTACTTATAAATATGGAGGTACAGGATTAGGGCTTTCTATCGTTAAGCGTTTCACAGGGTTGATGGGTGGTGGCATACATGTGACGAGCGTGCAGGGGAGTGGCAGTACATTCACCGTTGATCTGCCTTTCGGCAAAATAAAGGAATCGGGTAAGCCCACTCGTTTTTCCGATATTAATGGGAGGAATGACCTTGCGAAGGATTGTTATGCTGTTGATTATGACTTCAAAGGTAAACGGATCTTATTGGTTGAGGACAATGAGCTTAACCGGGAGATAGCGGAGGAATTGATCGGAGTTACCGGTGCGTCGGTGGAGAGCGCTGAGGACGGGGTACAGGCCGTAGAGATGTTTAAGGAGTCTGCCGAAGGGTATTATGATTTGATATTGATGGATGTGCAGATGCCGCATATGGATGGCTATGAGGCTACCCGGTGTATTCGTGCATTAGGGCGTTCTGATGCTCAAAAGGTTCCTATCTTCGCTATGACAGCCAACGCATTCGCTGAGGATGTGCAGAAAAGTAGGGAGGCCGGTATGAACGCTCATATATCTAAACCATTAAATATACGTGCCGTGTATAAGCAAATGAACCGGTACCTTCAAGGATAAATAAAAGATTGATAAATAATTAAAAGGGTCCGCCTCTGAAAATTAAACTTTCGAGGCGGTCCCTTCTGCTTTTATTAGATATTCTTTATTTTTCCGTAATTACCGAGAATTCACCGATACCCGCTTGCTTTTTATTATCTACGATACGGGTTGCGACCAAACGGATTTGGTTACCTTTCGTTATCGGGAAATGTACGACTTGCTCGATCGGGTTAGCCTTGATATTGGAGAATTCGCCTTCGGCCACCTTCTTTCCATTAATATATAATTGATAGTTGGAGATATGACCGCTTGCGTCACGTCCTTGGTTCGGGGTGTAGCGGAATCCGGATATAGGCATTTCTTTCGCTAATTGTACGACTAACTCTTGTTTCCCTTGTGGCAAATAGTAGGTTGTGTAGCCGTTTCCGTCTAGGATCAGGCTGGTTTTCTCATCTTTCGGTGATACGATCGTGTAATCACAAGCAGGAATATCGAACGTTTGCGCGGAAACCGGACTGACTGTATCGAAAGTCGGATCATAGGCAATCGCCTTGACAGTTCCTTTTTGAGCGAAAGCGAATGGCGCCTGATAAAGCGGTGAGTCCTTGGTCGGATCTGAACCGTCGGTGGTATAATGAACCTCGGAGCCTTTATCCCCGGCCTGTATGGTTACCTCGTCATTGATATTACGGGCAATCGTTGGCTCGGTCACCAAGGCGGGGGCAAGGTGTGCCTCCACGTTATTGATACAAAGCGGCCCGCGGGCGTCCGTGAAGTTGATGCGTATCTTCTCCGCTTTCTCGGTCTGGAAACGGACAATTCGTTTATAGCCGACAGTTGTCGTAGAATCCACAGTCTGTGCCGGAATCCATTTACCCCCTTGCTCGAGTTCGATATTGAACGAGCGTACTCGTTGTCCTAATGGGATATATTCTTGTATTACCAAGCGGTTTACATCGGTAGGATGGGTTAACGTGAAAGTCAATGAACCACTGGTTACTCCATCGTCCGTAGCCCAATAGGTATCCCAATCCCCATCTACTGCCTTATTGGGACTAAAATTACGTCCTCTTTTATTGCTCGCTTGTACGTAACATCCTTTCAACAGATTCTCCTTAAAGTCATTTTGGATGGTTTGATACCATTGTACGGCACGGGCGGAGTCTACCGGACTTATTTTTCCGTTCCACGCTACGGGGAAGTTCAATAGAAAATTGGCGTTATGCCCGACGCTTCGGTAATAAAGATCGACTAATTTTGCCAGAGATTTGACTTGGTGATCTTCCCGGGAGTGATAGAACCATCCCGGACGGATAGATACATCGCATTCTCCACCTAGCCACATCGGTCCGTTCTCATCTCCCCATACACTCTGTTGGAAAGTAGGCATGGAGGGTTCCGGGGCGAAGATGCTCCATTGGGTATCACCGGCCCAACCTTCCTCGTTACCGATCCAGCGGATATCGGGTACTGTCCCTCCGAAAACCATGATGTCCGGGTGGTGCGCCTTGATCGTGTCTCGTGCCCGCTCATATTGATAATAGGTCTTGGCGTCTATAGCACGGGTTTCATTCGTGCCGCCATACCAGCCATTGCCACCGTTTGCCCCATCAAACCAGTATTCGAACAACGGGCCATAGTTGGAGACTAATTCATGTAATTGGGCATGGAATTTCTCTACATATCCCGGTTGTCCGTAATTCTCACTGTTTCTGTCCCAAGGGGAGAGATAGACACCGAATTTCAGCCCGTGTTTCTTACAAGCGTCGGATAGTTCTTTTACCATATCCCCTTTGCCATCTTTCCAAGGAGAATTCTTTACGCTATATTCGGTTGTGGCGGTAGGCCATAGACAGAAACCGTCGTGATGCTTGGTGGTTAAGATTACGCCTTTCAATCCGGCGGCTTTGATTGTTTGCGCCCATTGATCGCAATCCAGATCCGTTGGATTGAATGTGGAGGCGGGAGTATTTCCGTAACCCCATTCCAGATCATTGAACGTATTTAATCCGAAATGGACAAAGGCGTATGTTTCCATCTTATGCCATTCAACTTGTGCCGGCGTGGGAACGGGCAGGATAGGGGCGGGCGCTGTCGCTTCTTTACAGGAGAAGAAGGAAAACAACCCAAGCCCCAATAAAATAGAGGAACTCAAGTGCTTCATTATTTGTTTATATTTAGATGAGACCTCAAATATATGAAAAAAAACGGCAGATTCTTATTCTGTTTTTAGATATCTAGATAAAAGATAAAGTCCCCTGTCTTTTAGATGTCTCCTCTGGGGAAATTTTCATGCTAGCATATGTTTGTTTATCAATTGTTTGCAGTGCCAGTTTATTTATCGCCTTTGGCACGGTCGTGCCATCACAGTGGCAACGCTGTGCCATCCGTGTGGCAGGGCCGTGCCATCGTAGTGGCACAGTATTGCCGCTATGATGGCAAGGGTACCGGCTATATCGTTTCCGTGAGCAGTCGGTATTTTTGTGTGTGCTATATTACTACCATCCTTTTTGAAAGGACTTGGCGCTTGAGTGATGAAGACTGTTGTAAGCAACGTTGCATATCGCTTTTACTATTACTCTTACTTTTACTTTAAGGACAAGGTAAGAGCGATTTGTGATGCCCGTAGCTGAAAGGTCTTTCGAACCAACACTTGAAGGTCACTTCAAAAAGAGTTGAGTCAAGGAACCCGCCGTATGGACCACAAGTCCTTACAGCGGGTTTTATTGTTATCAGCGAGAAATAAAAATTGGAGGAAAAAAGCATGAACACCAAACGCATCATTTCTCTTGTTGCCTCTCTTGCCCTCGTTCTCAGCCTGAGCGTGGGTCTGACCGGCTGCGGCGATAAGGCCGCACAGGACGACAATCAGGGCAGCACCGACGGCGAAGGCACGAAGTACACCGTCGGCATCTGCCAGCTCGTGCAGCACGAGGCACTCGACGCTGCCACCCAGGGCTTCATCGACGCGCTGAATGAGGCGCTGCCCGGCCAGGTCGAATTCCAGAACAAGAACGCTTCCGGCGACAACGCCAACTGCTCCACCATCGTCAACGGCTTCGTTTCCGACGGCGTTGACCTCATCATGGCGAACGCCACCGGCGCGCTGACCGCCGCCGCTGCCGCCACGAGCGACATTCCCATCCTCGGCACCTCCATCACCGCTTACGGCGTCGCGCTCGACCTCGATGACTTTGCCGGCACTGTCGGCGGCAACATCTCCGGCACCTCCGACCTCGCTGACCTCGAGGCTCAGGCCAACATGATCACCGAATGGTTCCCCGAGGCCAAGAAGGTCGGCCTGCTGTTCTGCTCCGCCGAGCCCAACTCCCGCTACCAGATCGGAGAGGTCGCCAAGTGCCTCTCCGATAAGGGCATTGAAACGAAGGAATTTGCCTTTACCGACACCAACGACGTCGCTTCCGTCACGCAGTCCGCTGCCGACTACTCCGACGTTGTCTACGTCCCCACCGATAACACCGCCGCCTCCAACACCGAGGCCATCGCAAACGTTCTCGTTCCCGCGGGCGTGCCTGCCATCTGCGGCGAAGAGGGCATCTGCAAGGGCTGCGGCGTCGCGACCCTCTCCATCAGCTACTATGACCTCGGCGTGACCACCGGTAAGATGGCCGCCAAGATCCTGACCGGCGAGGCCGACATCTCTGAGATGCCCATCGAGTTCACCGAGGCCACCCCGAAGTACAACGCCTCCATGTGCGAGACGCTCGGCATCGAGCCTCTCGAGGGCTACACTGCCATCGAAGAGTAATCTGATCACATCCCCCCGCAGGCAGGGACGGGCTTAGCCCGTTCCTGCCTCAACAAGAGATAGGAGGAGAGAACCCATGAGTTTTCTTTCGTCGCTGATGAACGCCCTGCCCGGCGCTGCCGCACAGGGTCTCGCCTGGGGCATTATGGCCATCGGCGTTTACATCACCTTCCGCATTCTGGACGTGGCGGACCTGACCGTCGACGGCTCGCTGGCAACCGGCGGCGCTGTCTGCGTCATGCTGATCCGCGGCGGCTTCAATCCCTGGATCGCCCTGCTGTGCGCGATGCTCGCCGGTATGCTGGCAGGCCTCGTCACCGGTCTTTTCCACACGCGCTGCGGTATTCCGGCCATCCTCGCCGGTATCCTGACGCAGCTTACGCTGTATTCGATCAATCTGCGCATCATGGACAGCAAGGCAAACCAGGCACTCAGCGTTGATAAATATCCGCTGCTGCTTTCGCAGCGCTATGTGCGCGAACTCTCGATGAACAATCCCCTGCCGCTGCTGCTTCTCTTCACAGCCGCGGTCATCGCCATCCTGTACTGGTTCTTCGGCACGGAGAAGGGCAGCTCGCTGCGCGCGACCGGCGCAAACCCCCACATGGCGCGCGCACAGGGCATCAACACGAACTCGAATATCGTGCTTGGCCTGATGGTCTCGAACGGTCTTGTCGCCCTCTCCGGCGCGCTGCTGGCGCAGTATCAGGGCTCGAGCGACATCAACATGGGCCGCGGCGCCATCGTCATCGGCCTTGCCGCCGTCATCATCGGCGAGGTCATCTTCGGCAAGATCTTCACGAACTTCGGCCTCACGCTGCTGGCCGTTTCCATCGGCGCGATCATCTACTACATCGTGCTCCAGATCGTGCTGCAGCTCGGTCTGAACACCAATGACTTAAAGCTTATCACGGCGCTGATCGTGGCGGTCTTCCTCGCCATCCCCTACTGGAAGAGCAAGATGTTCCGCCGCAAGGTGCAGCCCCATAGCGCAAAGAACGGAGGCAACGGCCATGCTTGAACTCAAGGAACTTTATAAGACCTTTAACCCCGGCACCATCAACGCCAAAACCGCGCTGAACGGCCTGAGTCTGACGCTGAACGACGGCGACTTCGTCACCGTCATCGGCGGCAACGGCGCGGGCAAGTCCACGATGCTCAACGCCACCGCCGGCACGTTCTTTGTCGACTCCGGCAAGGTCATCATCGACGGCGCTGACGTCACGAACCTGCCCGAGCACAAGCGCGCGGCATTCATCGGCCGCGTGTTCCAGGACCCGATGATGGGCACCGCCCCCTCGATGTGGATCGAAGAGAACCTCGCCCTCGCCGCCCGCCGCGGCCAGCGCATGCCCGGTGAAGCCCTTCGTCGAACTGAACGGCGGCACCTGCTCGCCGAACAGCCGCCGCAGGGCGGTGCCTTCCGTGAGGTCGTTGTTCGGGGTCGCCGTGCCGTGGACGTTGATGTAGTCCACGCAGCGCAGCCCGCTTTGTGCCAGCGCCCCGGCCATGGCGCGGTATGCCCCCTCGCCCGTTTGCGACGAGGCCGTTTGGTGGAATCCACAAGCAAGGCGACTCAATCAGCATAGAGCTAAGCGCATAAGAGGCTGTTCCTTTTTTCACAGAAATCTTCTTCTTCGTTTGCTTAACCACTTTTCCCTGCTTGTCTTTCAGTTCGAAAGAAACCGTAACCCGTTCCCCCTTCATCGAGTTATTACGGATATGAGCCTTCAGATTGACCACTGCACTCTTTTCAGACACATCGGCAAAGGAGACAAACAGACCTCCGCCTGCCACTTCGTTTTCATAATTCGCATTCGTTATGAACACATCATTATGCGCCACTAGCCAGCAGTCTCGGTATATGCCTCCGAAATATGTAAAATCCAGCATATTCTGTGCTTTCCCAACCGGATAAAGCGGATCGTCGCTATTGTCGGCTTTTACTGCAATAACGTTTTCTTTTCCCCATTCTAGTTCCTCCGTCACATCTAAAATAACAGGCAGGTATCCTCCATACTGTTTTTTAAGAAGTTTTCCATTCACATAAACTTCGCTTTTACCCATTATAGCCTCAAAATGAATGAACAATTGCTTCCCTTTCAAACAAGATTCCGGTATAAAACGCTTACGATACCAAACAACACCTTGATAATTGACGCAACCACTTGCCTCTACCGGCAAATATTCCAGACCATGTGGTATAGAAACTACCTCCCAACTGGAATCATCAAAATCCACTACATACGGAGTACCTTCTACATCCCCTTTTATGAATCTCCAAGCCAAATTCGTAGAATAGACTTTACGACCAGTATTCGGTAATTCATAAAATCCCGCAGTAGAAAACTTCGGTAAATCCATTGCTAATAAACAGGATGTTCCAATTAAAAATATTATAATTAATAAATTCTTTATCATATAATATACCTTTAATTACTTATTTAAAAGAATCCCCGAACCTCGTTCAAAGAACTCAGGTTCAGGGATCAAAACGTGAATTACAATCTATTTTACCAATCTGGGTTCTGAACTAAATTATCATTATTATCCATTGCCTCTTGTGGAATCGGGAAAAGATACATCT
>OGHD01000869.1_pt1 | contig 13551 bp, 10 predicted proteins | sample 1571341 | NCBI WGS metagenome assembly OGHD01 (sample SAMEA2582026, study PRJEB24529) | metagenome | biome: Human gut stool | place: China | collected 2011 | reverse complement strand
TCTTTTTTTTTAAGTTCGGAACGATACTTATTGGACTTATTCTGAGAGGTAGTCAATCTTCTCTTAAGATTACGTTTGTCCCTTTTTAGAGACTTATTTTCCATCTCTAGTTTTTCGACACGCTTTTGAAGCTCTTTTGATTCCTTATTTTTGACTGGATCTTTCATATCTTATATTCTTGTTTTTATTTACAAAGGTACTAAAAACCAGCGAGTTATGCAAATTTGCAAAGAGCTATTTTGTACGTCAAAGTGTTAAATATTAACAACTTGGACACACCTATATAACACCATTTTTTATACCAGATTTTGATTCGATTTTTGAACACCCTACCTATAGGGGCAGAAGAAAAACTGGGATTTCAAAGAAAGAATGGTGTATTCAAAGATTTCTGTAAAGATGCTATTATTGGGGCTTGTACAAATTCTGTAACCGCATTAGAACACTTTAAAAAGGTTGTAGGAAAAGAGTTTTTCAACATCCCATACAAAAGCAGTCCAAACAAGGAAGCATTTGCTGTAAAAGTAGATGAAAACAACAAATTAAGAGTACGAATCACTGATGATAACGATAATCTTCAAGCGGCAACAGACGAAGATGTTATCGAGTCAATAATGACAGGAAATAGAGTAGGCAACAAAACCTATGCTTTTAGTATAGGTGCATATATAAAAGAACACATCATGACCAAACAAACTTATGTATTCATCATTGATGAAATAAATCGTGGTGAAATATCTAAGATTTTTGGAGAGTTATTCTATGCCGTTGATCCTGGATATAGAGGGAAAAAAGGTTGTGTCACTACCCAATATCAAAATTTAGTTCCTAAAGACGATGTTTTTGCCAATGGTTTTTACATACCAGAAAATGTTTATATCATTGGAACGATGAACGACATTGATCGAAGTGTAGAGAGTATGGATTTTGCAATGCGTAGAAGATTTGCTTGGACAGAAATCACAGCAGAATCTAGATAATCTATGCTCGATGAAGACGAGGCATGGGGAGATTTCGGCAAACCATCTTTGGAGGTTATCAGAGAAATCAAAACAAGAATGAACAACTTAAATGCTTGTATCATTGACAAGTATGAGGAAGAAAAGCTAACAGCCAAAGAGAAGACATACCTAACAAAAGCTTATCAAATAGGAGCGTCATATTTCCTGAAATATGCTATGTATAATGACTTTGATGAATTATGGGATAACCATATCAAAGGTTTGTTGTACGAGTATTTAAGAGGCTCTACGAACATTGACGTAAAGATGGCAAGATTAAGAAAGGCTTATAACGACACGACACAACATTGATTACAAGTGATTACAAAATAGCACCTATTGATCCTATTGAATATCAGGATTTGAAGGAAATTGCAGGAGTAGCCATTTCAAGTATTAGCTTAGATGATTACTCCAATTTGCTTGTATTCCCGGATTCCTTTGAAGAATATGATAGGGATTTTGGGAAAAAAGTGGTGTGCGAAATTGTAGAAGAAAAGAATCTTATTACCAACAGCATAGTTGGATTTATCGGAAGAAACAAAACCCATCTCTCAATACATTCAAGGTTTGCAAATGATCGTGGAGAAGACTTTTTCCTGCATTATATGCTTCAAAAGGTTGCAAAAATCAATATTCTTAATCTGCAACATTCAATAGATGATGATAGTGTCTTTGATTTTCTTTTATATCATTTCCCCTTATACCTGAAAAAAGCGATAAACCAGGGTCTTTACAAACAGTATGTTCGACACAAATATAATGATGCTAATGTTAGAGGGGTAATTGATGTAAATAGACATATACACTACAATGAGCCGTTTAATGGTAATGTAGCTTATACAACAAGAGAATATAGCTATGACAACGATGTAACCCAATTAATTAGGCATACAATAGAATTTATTACTAAGTATAAATCTGGCTCTACTGTTCTGAAGATTGACAGCGAAACACAAGAGGCTGTAGCTCAAATTATCAGTGCAACAGTTTCTTATTCACCAAGAAACCTTTCTGCGATAATCAACCGAAATGCAAAACCAATAGCTCACCCATACTATAGTGAGTATGCACCACTTCAAAGACTATGCTTGCAAATTCTAAGACATGAAGAATTGAAGTATGGGCAAGAAGAAGATGAAATGTATGGTGTGCTGATTGATGCCGCTTGGTTGTGGGAAGAATACATTGCCGTGATTTTAGATGGAAGATATATTCATTATCAGAAAGATAAGGGAAAGAGTTTTTATTTGTTTGAGAATTTTCAACAAATAATTCCTGATTATCTGTCAAAGGATAAAAGTATTGTTGCAGATGCCAAGTACATACCTTTGGACAAAGAGAGAAACTATGGTGATGAAAAAGCAACTGCCATATATTACAAAACCATAACATATATGTATAGGTTTTGTTCGAGGAAAGCCTATTTGTTTTATCCTCATCCAGATAATGACAAAGTGTTGATAGATTCATATAGAATCAAAACGGAAATGGAAGGTGTAAATGGTGGTGAACTTATTAAAGTAGGATTAAAAATTCCTGCTGGTTGTAAGTCATACAGTGAATTTGCATCACAAATGCTTCGTTCGGAATCAGAGTTTCTAAACTCAATTTAGAGTTTATCATCTTATCAAGATTGATAACTCAATTGGCGAAAACTGAGCATACCCACCCACTCATGGCGGTTCTGTCTATTCATTTTTGATGAAAAAAGCGGCATGAAGACGGCTTAAAAAACGGAGCATTGCCGTTCACTTTTCCGTTGAATGACAACTCGCATCAAAAAACGGAGCATGTCCGTTCACTTCTCTGCTCTTTTTACGTTATTGTATGTGGGAAAAACATCATTCAATATGTGACCATGGCAGGAAAGACAAAGGACATGAGCCAGATTAAGCAACTATTACTCCTGAAGAAGGAGGGTGTCTCCAACCGCAAGGCCGCCGAGATAGTCGGCATCAACAAGGAGACCGCAAACAACTACGTAAGGAAGGCACTTGCCGACAGACTCGGCATAGAGGGCCTTCTCAAACTTAATGATCCAGTGCTGGAGCATCGCCTCAAGGGCGGCACTCCCGCATACGCGGACAGTCGCTTCGAAGTGTTCAAGGAACAGCTTCCATACCTTCAGGAAGAGATGAGGGAAGGGATGGATGAAGAGACAAATGCCTCATGAGGTGAGTTGTCACATCTTCGACACATGAGCCGCCACAAAGATAGACGCACATCAAAGAGCGCAGGGTCTCGCTATACTGATAGCCATACCATTTGCATCTCGTCCCCAAGGTGGAGTCTATGGTTTGAGCCAAAAGAGCATCAAAATGCTCCATGATTGGAAAAATTCCTTCCAAAGGAGTGAGTTTCTTGGATTTTATTTGTACATTTGTCATGTCATTCGGAGATTTTGCTATACTTCTTTTGCAGCACTAAGGTAGGTGAAAAATCTGACATGGCAAAGTTCTGAGCAACTTTTTGTTGATCAGGTACTTATAAAAAATGCTAACTCATAGTGCTGCGGAAATTAGGTTAAATTCAAATCAATAATTTTATGATGTCCATAAACCAACAAGAAGAAGCATTATTTCAAGAATGGTCTAATGCCCTTGAAGTAACTATGGATGAATTTGTCAGTGACGGACTCCTTTTTCGTGACGGCTTGATTTTTGATGGAGCGAATTGGGTTAGAAGATATTCTGGTAATAATACCGAAATTTGGAATAATTCATCAAGACGCCTTTTGATAATCACAAGGGATCAGCCAAGTGATGATGGTAATGTATGGGATGTAAGAGGTGAAACCCCATATTCACCAGATGGTTATTCTCTCAAAAAGATACCAATGCTAAAATGTCTAATACCATGGGCATATGCATCGTTGCTTTATGACAACGAAACTCAAGGTATGTGCCCTAAAGATGAGATTAGTAAAATTGGTTTTTGGATGACGGCACCAATAGCTAGAATAAATTGTGGCAAAGTAGCAGGAAATAGAGTCAAAGATGGAGGATGCCCTCGTAAAAAAGTAATTGGATATTTAAAGGAAAACAAGACTTTTATTCTCAAACAACTAAAGATATATGACGCAAACATAATCCTATGTTGCTCAGGATATGATACGCAATCAAATCCAATTATAGATTTTATAAAGTCAAACTATTTGCAAGATTTAGCCAAAATAAATAATTACATTTGGTTTTCTGTTGCTCAAAAGAAAATCATTATAGATTCGTATCATTTCAGTAATAGATACATCAATTCGTATCAAGAAGCTAAATACATCAGAGACAGTATTTTGGAAGCAAAATCCAAAGGATTTACTATTGATTAGTAAATACACGTTATTATTGCTGAAAACGGAGGATATCCACCCACCCCAAACGGGGATATCCGCTAAAGCTTCGTATAACACTTCGGGATGCCTCCACAATGAAAGCATCCCGAAATTCTTTTTATCCTTCACTTATTTCCCATCCAAGGCTTTCTACTTGATGTGAGAAATTAATAAAATTATCACCCCACTCTTTGCAGACGGCAAACTTGATACCATCGGCTGAAGTCAGGATATCTTTTGGATCAGTATAATAACGGTTGTTGTGATCAAAACCGACACTTGCCTTTTCTTCTATCCAACTCATTGGACGAATAACCCCATAACTCCCCTGCAAGTTCTTTGGGAAAACCCGCTCCAGTTGATCATAGTTCAAATCGGAATGCTCCATCACATATTGTGTAACAGCCAGCAGAACCAGTTCGCGTTTACTATACGGACCATCACCATTCAGTTTATACAAGGTTCGTTTGCCTGGTTGTTTATTACCAGGACGTGATGAACTATCGGCAGAAAACGTAACATCACTACCTGTTTCATCCTTGATAACCAAACTTAATCTCATCTCATCAGATATCTGACGAAGCATTTCGATTTTAGTATCATTCGACATGTTGATATAAATATACCAACCATCTACCAATTCCTGACATCTGAAATCTACATCAGTTCTGCGATTACGCCCTACCAATGGAAAACCTTTGAACAATCTACCACGGAATGCAGCTGCTTTATGCAATCCTATCACTTTTAATGTAGCAATCATAGTCTCCTTGGCATTCTTACGCTGAACTACCGTACCATCCGGAAACTTTACAGTAAAGCCAATACTTTCGGAACGCTGGCTAAAGGGCTTACTTGCCGATAGAGCAGCAGGTTGATCACCGACAAAAGCTGGAGTTTCTACAACCTCAGATGTATCATCAGTTTCTTTTAGGGACACCTTCACGGCAATATCACCTTTAGGTTCATAATCGATTGTTACTCTGATAGGACTACGCACTTCCGAGAGAACTTGAGTCACAGAATCTCTGATGACAGTTGCCAGTTCATCTCGCAAAAAAGTCTCCTCCTTACCCTTCCAAAGTTTTTCGTCAGCATCGTCGCTAAACATTTCTCTATACTGATCTCTAAGCTGATAAAAATCTTCTATTTTACTCATATCTCATTTTTTCTTTTATTGTTCTATATTATATGACTCATACTCATCACGAGAAATTGGAGTCTCTGGGTCAACAATCAACACTTCATCATAGGTTAAGCCATAAAGGTGATAGACGAGGAAGTCAATTTGATTCTCCAAGGCAGAAGTGTCAGTCGAAAGATTACTCTTCTTTTTTGTTAAGACTTTCTTTGAAACCTTACCTAAACTACTAATCTGTTCATCGGAGGCTATTGGCAAAGGAAAACCTTTAATATCTTGAACCAAAATTTTTGGAAAGGCTCCTTTAGTAGCCTTTGGAGAATGATGGAAATGGTAATAAGTTGCTAACTTACTATTCAATATCCCCCACAGGAATTCTAACGAATAACGCTCGTCTCGAACTATTACAGATATCAATTGTGGATCATTGACAAACACCTCGTCCAACAAACATGCTATTATTTGCGGATTAGTTATTTCACGTACCAACAATCTAGACGAATTAAAAAATTTCAAATCCACATAGCAGGCTAAATGCTTTCCATATTTAACATATTCGCCCGTTGAATGATAACTATACTTTGTAATATCGCGACCATAAATCTCTTGAATATATGTATTATCTAAAGGCTGCAGAGAATGCCATAGTCGTTCTTTTACAATTCGTTCTCCTTCTTCTTTTCCATATATCTTAATCAAATCTGATTTTCGGTATGGAATATAACCTTGAGATACATCATAATGATTGCAAATACTATCAATTGATGAAGATATTTGATTGATAACTTTTATGTCATTCGCACCTAAGTAAAACGCTAACCCCCAATTCTGATTCATAGCCAACAGACTCTCAACAGTCATAAATTCTCTTTCACGCTCCAATAAATCAGAAAACGAAGTTACATTTGCGGTATTACGATAACCCACTTGCTTACTGCCCTCAGAGTCTTTTTGAAAAAGATTAATTGCATTTCTAACTACTGCAGACTCAAAAATAGGAAACTTTGTACAGTCAAGAATCTCCAACACATTCCATTTCTCAACAAGCATCTCACGAAAATGTTTTGCGAAAGTATTGAATAGGAATGTATTAGGAATAATGTATGACATAATTCCCTTTTTTTTCAGCAATGGCGCTGCCAAAACTATGAAATAATAATATATTTCATAATCTGGTACGTTTCCCCAACTTGCAACAACAGCCTTACGATAATCATCTTTTATTGATACTCCATACGGCGGATTACCAATCACAATATCAAATCCGCCCTGCTCGAATACATCCGCAAAATATGTATGCCAAAGGAAGAACTGGTCATTGGGGATCTCTAAATCATCAACTTCACCTACAATTGCAGGACCACATTTCTTGATATAATCCTTGATAGACAGAGTAATTTGTCTGCGCAAATCATCACGCTTGACATGATCTGTTACATCGAAATAGAGCTTAATGATATCTTGGATATTTTTCTGAGCATCCTGCTCATCAAAAACCAATGATAACTCAGGTTTAGAAACAACCATTTGATTAGAACGTTTTTCTCTAATCATGACGGATTTGCCTCGTTTCACCTTATTCTGAATCTGACTTAAGTCCACCCCTTTATAACTCTCCAGCAACGAGTTGCCCTGCATAATCTTAAAGTCGAGATTAGGCAATGGCATCGGCTCCTTTTCATCGATGATAAGAGCAAGCCAGAAACGGAGACGGGCGATATCTACGGCTCCCTTCTCAATATCAACACCATAAATGTTGTTCTGAATGATGTGGCGCTTGATGTCGGCAGTATTATCCTCCTCGAAGATTTCAATAGACTTGCGGCATGCATAGAGTTCACGGAGTAAACCCATAGGAAAGGCTCCCGAACCGATGGCAGGGTCGCAAATCTTCACATCTATCAACTTCCGGTCTATAGACATGGCAAGTTCTGAAGAAGCTCCACCCAGCTCCTCCACATCATTAGTCTTCACAAAGTTAGCAATATGTTTCTTTACCTCTGCATCCTCTATGCCTGTTTGCAGATACGCCGTCAACGACTCCTGACACATATAACGAACGATTTCCTTTGGGGTATAGAAGGCTCCCTTGTCCTTGTTATCCTCCAAAAGATTCTCGAAAATCTTGCCAAGCATCTCCGGATCAACTCCCACCTCGGCATCATTCGGATCGTTCTCATCAATCGTAAAGTTGTAACTATCAAAGAAATCAAAAAGCGACTGGAACATTCCGGCAGGAAAAACTGATTCTACCTCATCGATCTTCTCCTGCTGGAAGAGACCACCATTAAGATAAGGAATCTTATCGGCATTCGGAATATACTTCACTCCCACTCCGTTAACCAAAGGCGCACTACTCCGGTCCTCTGGCCTGGTATTGAGCAAACCAAAGAACATAGGTTCAAGCACCTTGTCCAAGAAATCTTCCTTTACCTCATCGGAGGCATCATAGAACAAATCGTGCATGTAATGCAGATTGCCAGCAAGCCATCCCTTACTCTGCAGGAAATAAAGGAACACGATGCGACCCATCATCTTCTTGATATAATCGCGCACCAGTTTATCATCTTCCTTAAAGGATGTAAAGTATTGGGCATCGGGCTCTCCTGTTTCCTGCTCCACCCATTTGTTTCCCTTCTTTACGTATTCCTTACCCGTAAGGTATTTCACGAATTCAGCATACTGTTTACGGTATTCATCAAAGAAATCATCTGAAAGAGCCTCTACAGAGAAGGCTTTCTTGATTTCAAGAAACTCATTGGCTTTTGTCCGTAAACTTTCAAAACGAAGTATCGGAGTCTTATAAAAAGCCTTCTCATCACCAAACACATAGGTGAATCGCTTGGTGCTGGTAGCATCTTCCTTCAAGTCGCAAATCAAAGACAGACGCCAGTTGTTTCCATCATTAAATACCGCCAAGGCAGCATCAAAGCCATAGCCCAGATAAGGACGAATCAGATTGCGAAGCCCCACCTTGCGGCGCAGCACCGAACCATCCTCCATTTCATAATAGAAGAATCCTAACTCATAATTATCTTGCGTTGTCATGCTGCCCAGGAAATATCCCTTGCGGTCTTCGGCATCCTCGTCCAAAACCTCAGGACTCACACGCACCTTGTCGGCATGAAAGTAATCATGCAGCAACATCTGCCACTTCGAAAGATTGAACTTCGACTGAAAGAGTCGCTTAAATGTTTCTTTATTATATGTTACCATAACTATCTTTGTTTTTCTGTCCTTACACCTTAATTATATAAAGAGACTTAGATGAATGACTCAGATACCACAATCTGCGGTTCCAAGATTTCCTCGTTTCTTTCCTCGTCGGTATCCAGCGGAATATTGTAGCGATCAAAGAGTTCATCTATCTTGTCTATGATTTGCGTTATGAGTTCTTCGCTGGATGGTTGCTGCTTCTTTACCTGGCGATTGAAACTGTTGATGCTGGCATTGAGTCCGGTGAAGACACCCAGTTCCACTATCTGCTCCAACTTCTTGATTTGCGCCACAGTCTTCTCCGCATCCACAGCATTCAAGGCTCGGTTCATCGTACGGAGAATGCTCAGCACGGCATTGGTCGATTTATCTTTCATCCTGTTCTCCATGCTTTCGGCATCCACCACTTTTCTCACCACCTTCCGGTAGGAGTCCAATGCCAGTTTCACCTGGTCGTAATGGAAATCCATTACCTTCGCAAAGTCCCCGGGCTTCTCCTCCATCGCTGCCTTCATGATGTCCATCGCATCCAGGAATGGGATAGACAAAGCCTTGCCGTCAGCCTTAACCCAATAATACCCCACCTTCTGAGGCGAAGAAAGATAGACAATGGTGGATTGAAGATGTTTTCCGATTTCCCTCACCGTTCGGCTCTTCATCGGCAAAGCCTTGATGCGGTTGTAGAGCTTGCGATGGGTGCGATAAAGCTCACGGGCTTCTTCCAGGAGCTTCAGGTTTCTATCCACAGCATCCTGAATATCAGGATTGAACATCTGGAACTCCTTCACGATTTCCTCTTTAGAGTAAATCTGTGCATCCTCGCCAAAGGCTGAATGGAAGCCCTGCAACTTGATGAGGGCGTTGCTATAGAGATGAATCTCCTGGTTGCCCTGCATCGACGGATAGAACATGTAGTTGTATATCTTATCTGCCACCGAACCGATACGGTTGACACGACCGATGCGCTGCATCAGTCGGGTAGCGTTCCATGGCGAATCGTAGTTGATGATGACGTTGGCACGATGCAGATTGACACCTTCGGCAAGCACATCAGAGGTAATCACGATGTTGAATTCATCCGATTGCTCAGCATAGTTGGCATCAAAGCACTTGCGGAGAAGTTCCTGCCTGTTGGTACGATTGCTGGCACAGACATCCAGGATGTCATGGCGATGCAGACGATTCTGCAACTGCTCCGTCAGATAATTCACAGTATCCACGCTCTCCGAGAAGATGACCAGTTTGCCTGTAGGATTTGTCTCCTTATCAAAGAATTCATGTTTCAGTTTGTCGATGAACAGTTCCAGCTTAGGGTCTTCGCTTACTTCATCCCATTGTTTGCAAAGCTCCTTCAAATTCTTAGCATCTTCTTTCAGCATTTCCAGGAACCGTTCGCTGAAATCCTCGTCTTTAAAGAGCGTATCTTCCTCTTTCAAGCCTTTTTCTACGGCATATTCTATGATACGATCCAGCTCCCAGCCCTTGGCTTGCTTATCCTTCACGTTGATATCGGGAGCGATAATCACCTTGTTCTTGTCAAACATCTTAATCATATCCTCGGTAATGCGGAGGAAGGTGTGGAGCGAACGGCGGAAGGCATAGAAACTACTCTCCAATCGCTTGACCATGTGAACACGATAGATGCCTGTCAGCATGGTGGAAATATGAAGGGCAGTAGGATACTTCTTGCGAGCTTCGCCCTGCAAGAACTCTACGGCACGATAGCGGGCATAGTGCAAGCCCTTGCCTGTGGGATTATCTTCGGGATGGGGCGTATCTGTAAGAATCGCCATCGTACTATAGAAGAGATCGTTCAAACCGCCATTTAATTCATACATCAATTCTTTGGGAGGCAGAATATCGGGGAATACGATGTGCTGATCATCCAAGTCTTTCTTGTAAGCTGGCACATTCTTGATATTGTTTCTGGTTCTTCTAACCGTCACCTTATCAATCACTTGCGTTCTTATCTTCTCGTAGAGGTCATCGGTGCGCTTGGCAAATACTGCATTTCTTTCGTTCTTCTTGTCTAACTTACGTTCACGCATCAGCTTATCGTATTCTTCTATCCATGGAGAGAAGGTTACTGGCAGATTCTGGACGCCTTCGATGGTTGAATAACGGGCATTCTGGAAGAGAAGCAAGAGATTCAGAAGATCGGTTGGACGATTGTTGAGCGGAGTAGCCGAAAGCAGCATCACCTTTTTATGATGGCCCTTTACCAAACCTTCGTTAATACGTGGAGTCTTGCAGATTAACTGCAAATCATCGTATCTGCCAGCGGTGGCTCCACGGAAGTTATGCGCCTCATCAACAATCACCAGGTCATACTCTCCCTTTTCACGGAAGTTGCCTTCGCCCTCTATGATTTTATACAGGCTGCCATTGCTTACAAACTGGGCGTAGCGCTTGATGCCAAAGAGTTTGAAGGTGTCAGTCCAGTTCTTTTCCAAAGCTGGCGGATATACCACCAGGATATTGGTGTATCTTCCATTTGCTTCTACAAATCGTCTGGCAATCATCGTGGCAACAATGGTCTTACCCAAACCCACCACATCGGCAAGGAAGAAACCATTGTGCTGCATCAGCATTTGATAACCCTGAATCACGGCATCGTGCTGATAGCGGATATCCTTCACGCCCTCAGGCATTTCCATCGTATAATCATCCTCTACCTGCGAACCGAAGGTATCTATCAGCACCTTCATATAGAGTTCGTATGGTGTAGGCAACTGGGCAAGATGAGTCTTCGCCTTCATCTGTTCGATGTCTTGCAGATTCAGAGGAACGGCCTGCTCCCAAAGCTGCTCAAATTCCTGCTTGCAATATGCCACATCATCATAATCCTTCATCGCCACGTTCAACTCATACCGGTTGCTAGGCATGGTTCCCATACCGGAATCGGATAGATTGGAGGAACCCATAATAACCCAGCCATCAGAGTTTGGATTATGGTTTTCCGGGAGAAGAAGATAGAATTTAGCATGGAGGTTTTTGCTTCGATGGATACGCATCTCCAGTTTTTTGTCAATGATGTCCTGGCAAAACTGGAGGATTCCTCTCTCCGTCTGCTCATCATAGCCTGCATTCTTCACTTCTTCAACGAAATCGTGAGAATAGGCATCGACGACGGCTTGCTCGTCAATCTGTCCGAAAAAGAGTTTGGATTGCTTACGAAATATGTTGTCGATATTGATACCTACCAATATCTGTATCTTTTTGACCTGTTCAAATTCCTCACGAAGTTTAAAATAGCCCGAACTTCGAAAATATCCTACTACTGCCTGAAAGGTATGAAAATCAAGCATGTTATGAGCTATTCCCTTGAACTTCTCGAACAGGGAGTTATCAGGGGTATTATTAAAAAACTTAGTGCTCATCAGTCTGTACCTCCTTAGGCTATTGGCACTTCCGCCATTCCCCCAAGCAGAAACATTCTTGTTAGATTGTATGGTTGCTACCAAAATAGAAATGGCGTAGGGAATCTATCACTTACATTACCCTTGCCAATTGAGGTCCTCGGATGACCTGTGGGAACAAAGATAAGAAGCAATAGAGCCTACGCCAAGCGGGTATATATGATAGCACAGAGCGTACCCCCTCCAGACGAAGGGGCACACCTATGCCATGTGTATATACACAGTGGGTAGACGCCCACTGCTGTCTTCATCTGCATCCCATTTGAAATTTCCGAGGTTTCAATTGAACAGAAGAAAACGTAGAGAACGTCTTTCTTAATTATGATAGGCCAAGCCATGGACTTTTACTTAGCCAGCGACTCATCGCCAACCATCCACAGCAAGACAACTGCAAAAGTACGAAAAAGAATTGGGATTTGCAAGAAAGTCAGAAAGTTCTTACAAATTTCAACAAAATAATTGATGATTTACTTCTTAAACAAATCAGAATGGGTTCCTGTATCAAGCAAACATAGAATTAACTCATCATTATCATACTTCCATACCAAAACCCAATCAGGAAGAATATGACAATCATTCCATCCTTCATAATTTCCATGCAAAGGATGATTCTTATACTTTGCTGGCAATGATTCTCCTCTCAACAAAATAGACACAACTTCCTCGAACAAGGTTTTGTCGTATCCTCGTTTGATACATTTCTTGTACGATTTTTTAAATCTTCCAGAAAGCTGTAACTTATACATAGCTAAGCATCCAGATAGTTCATCATATCCTCCATTGTATCGAAGTTCTTAACATTGCCCTCCTTTACATCGAGAATTGCCTTGTCTAACTCTGACATTTTAGAGCTAGAATTCACTTTGCTAGCAATCCATCCCATTCTTTCTGCCAATTCCTTCAAAAACTGCATATCGGAACTAGGAAGTTGCAAATATATTGTTTGTAATGTCGTATCCATAACACTATCATTTTAATAACACCGCAAAAATATGAAAAAGATTCGGAACTAACAAATATTCTGAGAGATATTTGCATTTATTCTTTTCTCTTCACCCAAACCTTGTGGCTGCCGCTGCCCTTCGAATCTATCGGCGAGGTTCGGTCGGCGGTGATTTCCTTCAGCTCCAGGGAGGCGGCGGTGCGGCTCAGGTTGTTGATGTAGGCATAATCAGAGAGGGTGATGAGACCATTGGCTTCTATCACCTCCAGGGCACGGGCGATGCGTTCTTCCTTGGAATAGAGCTGCTTGCGAATCACCTTTACGCCACCCATATCTCGTTCCAGGTCGCGATCGGTTTCACGCTTCACCTCCTTGATAAACTCAGGAGACGCCTTGAAGTTGATGTCCTTTACGCCCACCTTGCGATACGTCATCTTATCCTCTTCACTCTGCATTTCCGTAGGCTTATCGTCCTCGAAACCGAGGGAGAGGGAGAAGGT
>OGHD01000865.1_pt1 | contig 13619 bp, 10 predicted proteins | sample 1571341 | NCBI WGS metagenome assembly OGHD01 (sample SAMEA2582026, study PRJEB24529) | metagenome | biome: Human gut stool | place: China | collected 2011 | reverse complement strand
CCAAACGCACCAGCGAGCTGATCCCGCTGTGCCATCCCCTGCCGCTGACCAAAGTATGCGTGGATTTTGAACTGCTGCCCGAACAGCAGGCCGTGGAAGCCCGCTGCACGGTCAAAACCAGCGGCGTCACCGGCGTGGAGATGGAAGCCCTGACCGGCGTTTCCACAGCCCTGCTGACCATCTACGACATGTGCAAAGCTGTGGACAAGGGCATGGAGCTGAGCGGCATCCATCTGGTGGAAAAGACCGGCGGCAAGAGCGGCCATTACATCCGGTCGGAGGGCGGCTATGTTTGATTCCTGCCGCCGGGATATCCACTACCTGCGCCTGTCGGTCACCGACCGCTGCAACCTGCGCTGCCGGTACTGTATGCCGGACGGCGCAAAAATACCGGAGCACGAAGAAGTGCTGACCCATGAAGAATTTCTGCGTCTGGCCGCGCTGTTTGCGCAGTGCGGCATCGACACGGTGCGGGTGACCGGTGGTGAACCGTTGGTGCGCAAGAGTGTGGCACAGCTGGTGGCCGGGCTGAAAGCAACGCCCGGCATCCGTCATGTCAGCATGACCACCAACGGCACTCTGCTGGCGCAGCAGCTGCCCGCTTTACTGGACGCGGGCCTTGACAGCGTGAACATCAGTCTGGACACGCTGGACCCGGCGGTGTTCCGGCACATCACCGCCCGGGACGAATTCGCCGCCGTGCAGGCGGGCCTGCGCGCCGCATTGGAAAGTCCCCTGCCGGTCAAGCTGAACTGTGTGCCGCAAGTGGGCGTCAACGAGGGCGAATTGGAAGCGATTGCAGCGCTGGCCCGGGACAACGATCTGCAGGTGCGGTTCATTGAGATGATGCCCATCGGCTACGGCGCTGCCATGCCCTGCATCTCCGGCCCGGAGCTGCGGGCGCGGTTTGCCCGGCGCTGGCCGGAGCTTGCGCCCCTTTCCACTGCGCAGGAGCACGCTTTAGGCGACGGCCCGGCGGTGTACTACACCGTGCCGGGCTGGCAGGGCAGCATCGGCTTTATTGCAGCGGTGCACGGCAAATTCTGCGCTTCCTGCAACCGGGTACGGCTGACAAGTCAGGGCTTTTTGCGCCCCTGCCTTGCCAGCGAGACCGGGTGCGACCTGCGCGCACTGCTGCGCGGCGACGCGGACGATGCGCAGCTGCTGACCGCTATCCGGGAGACCATCTGGGCAAAGCCCCGGGAACACCATTTTAACGATAGTTCCATGCCCGCTACCCGCGGGATGTATCGCATTGGAGGATAAATAACTATGGGTAAGCTTCTGGCAATCTGCACCAGCCCCAAGCGGGGCACCGTAAAAACCGAGGTACCCAGCGCCGTTTTGACCCCGGAATGGGGCATCGTGGAGGACGCCCACGGCGGCAACTGGCACCGTCAGGTCAGTATGCTCAGCGCCGAAAAAATTGAGACCTTCCGCAAGAAGATCTGGGTGGACTACGGTGCCTTCGGCGAAAATCTGGTCATCGAGGGCTTCGATTTCCGCAATCTGCCGGTGACCAGCCGGTTTGCCATCGGGGATGTGGTGCTGGAAATGACCCAGATCGGCAAAGAATGCCACAACGACTGTGTCATCAAGCAGCAGACCGGCGAGTGCATCATGCCCCACGAGGGCGTGTTCGCCCGGGTGCTCACCGGCGGCGAGATCCATGTAGGGGATGAGGTGACATTGCTGCCCGCACTGGAAAACCCGCCCCTGCGCGCTGCCGTCATTACCCTTTCCGATAAAGGCAGCCGCGGAGAGCGGGAGGATAAAAGCGGCCCGCTGATTGTAGAAATGCTCACCGCCGCAGGCTATGTGGTGGAGGAGACCATGATCCTGCCGGACGAAGCCAAGGCGCTGAAAGCGCAGCTCATCCGCATGGCAGACGGCCGTCAGGTGAACCTTGTGCTCACCACTGGCGGCACCGGCTTCTCCCCCCGGGACATCACCCCGGAGGCCACCTGCGCTGTGGCCGACCGCAACGCCCCCGGCATTGCCGAAGCTATGCGCTATCACAGCCTGAGCATCACCCCGCGCGGGATGCTGAGCCGTGGCGTCAGCGTGCTGCGCGGCAAGACCCTGATCGTCAACCTGCCGGGCAGCCCCAAGGCGGTGCAGGAGAACCTCGAGTACATTCTGCCCAGCTTGGAGCACGGGGTACGCATCGCCGCGGGTCTGGACGGCGAGTGCGCCCGTAAGTAAGGGCTCCTGCCCTGTTTTCCTTTACGGGGCGTAGAAATATACTATTTTTCCACTTAAAGTAAGGAGAAAACAGAGATGAACGACCATCGCATTTCCCGACGGAGCTTTCTGGCCGCTGCCGGTATGGCCGGTGCAGCCGCTGCCCTCACCGCCTGCGGCGGCGCTTCCAGCGCAGCATCGTCCGTGGCTTCCTCTGCCGCCGCTTCCTCGGAAGCAGCACAGAGCGTGGAGTTGATCGTGTTTGCCGCCGCCTCCCTCACCGAGACGCTGAACGCTATCGGTGAGAGCTACACGGCAGAGCACCCGGAGGTGACTTTCCGTTTCAACTTCGACTCTTCCGGTACCCTCAAGACCCAGATCCAGGAGGGCGCGGATTGCGATCTGTTCATCTCTGCTGGTCAGAAGCAGATGAACCAGCTGGACATCACTGCTTCTGCCGATGTGAACAAGGACGGTCTTGACTTTGTGGATGCCGACAGCCGCGTGAACCTGCTGGAAAACAAGGTGGTGCTCTGCGTGCCGGAGGGCAGCGACAAGGGCATTGACAGTTTTGACGCACTGGCCGAGCACCTGAAGGCGCAGGATATCCTGTTCTGCATGGGCAACAGCGATGTGCCCGTGGGACAGTATACCCAGAAGATCCTTACCTACTACCAGTTGGACGAGGCTGCGCTGGCTGCTGCGGGCGTGATCACCTACGGCTCCAACGTCAAGGAGGTGACCACACAGGTCACCGAAGGCAGTGTGGATGCAGGTGTCGTTTACTGCACCGATGCGTACAGCGCCGGTCTGACCCCCGTGGACGAGGCCACCAAGGAAATGTGCGGTCAGGTCATCTACCCCGCCGCCGTACTGAAGGCCGCCCCCAACGCCGAGGCTGCCAAGGAGTTCTTGGCTTACTTACAGACCGACAAGGCCATGACCGTGTTCGAGGGTGTGGGCTTCAGCGCCGTATAAAGGAGCAGACATGGACTGGTATCCGTTGTGGAACAGCCTGCGCATTGCTTTGATCAGCTGCGCAGCGGTGTTCTTTCTTGGCATTTTTGCAGCCTACTATATTGCCCGTCTGCCCCGGATGGTCAAGGGTGTGCTGGATGTGCTGCTCACCCTGCCCATGGTGCTGCCGCCCACGGTGGTGGGCTACTTTCTGCTGCTGCTCTTCGGCGCAAAGCGGCCGCTGGGCATCTTTTTCATGCAGCATTTTGGGGTAAAGCTGGTCATGAACTGGTACAGCGCCATCTTTGCCTCCATCGTGGTGGCTTTTCCGCTGATGTACCGCACCGCGCGCGGCGCGTTTGAAAGCTTTGACGAAACGCTGGCGTGGTCGGCGCAGACGCTGGGACAGTCCGATACATGGATCTTCTGGCGGGTGCGGATGCCCGCCTGCCGTCAGGGCATTCTGGCGGGCACGGTGCTGGCTTTTGCCCGGGCACTGGGCGAATACGGCGCTACCAGCATGATCGCGGGCTACACCCCCGGCAAGACCGCCACCATTGCCACCACGGTGTACCAGCTGTGGCGCACCAACGATGAACTGGGTGCCATGCGGTGGGTGCTGGTGGATATCGCCATTTCGGCTGTGGTGCTGCTGGCGGTGAACCTGCTGGAGAAAAAACAGAAAGCGGGTGGCCGGAAATGAGCCTTGAAGTCAACATTGAAAAAAAGCTGGACGGCTTCACCCTCCGTGCTGCCTTTACCGCCGGCAACACCTCCACCGCCCTGCTGGGCGCTTCCGGCTGCGGCAAAAGCATGACATTGCGGTGCATTGCAGGCATTGTAAAGCCGGACCGCGGACGCATCGTGCTGGACGGGCGGGTGCTGTTTGACAGTGCGCAGCACATCGACCTGCCGCCGCAGCAGCGGGGCGTGGGACTGCTGTTCCAGAACTACGCCCTGTTCCCCAATATGACCGTAGAACAGAATATCCTCTGCGGTCTGAAGGCAGAAAAAGACCCCGCCGCCCGCCGCGCTGCCTGCGCCGAAATGCTGCGTGCCATGCGGCTGGAGACGCTTGCCAAGCGCTATCCCGCCCAGCTTTCCGGCGGGCAGCAGCAGCGCGCCGCGCTGGCACGCATTCTGGTGGGCAAGCCCCGCATCCTGATGCTGGACGAGCCCTTCAGCGCGCTGGACAGTTACCTGCGGGAAGAGGTAGAGGGCGAGGTAGGCAGCCTGCTGGCAAACTTTGCGGGCACCGCTCTGCTGGTGACCCACAACCGGGACGAGGCCTACCGCCTGTGCAAAGAGATGATCGTGCTGAACGAGGGGCAGGTGCTGCGTGCCGGTAAAACAAAAGAGGTTTTTGCCGACCCGCAGAGCGTTGCCGCCGCACGGCTGACCGGCTGCAAGAACATTTTGCCCTGCACCCCGCTGGACAGCCGCACCGTCCGGCTGGACGGCTGGGGCACCACCTTGCGGCTGACGCTGCCCGTCCCGGCGGGCTGCATCGCCGTGGGCATCCGCGCCCACGACTTTACGCCCTGCGCTGCGGATGCGCCCAACGCCATCCCGGTAAAGGCGGTCTCCACCAGTGAAAACCCCTTTGACTGGAACCTCATCTGCACCTCGCCGAAGGGTACGGCGCAGCTGTGGTGGAAGGTAGGCAAAACCAGCCTTTCTGCCGCCGCCCCGGAGCCGCCCCAGTATCTGTGTGCCGCCCCGGAGAGCATCATGCCGCTGAAAGGTTGAGAAAACGAATGGCCTGCACTGCGTTCCGGCTATATTCAGCGGAAACAATCATTTGAAAATAGGGGATTTCCCCACAAGCAAAGCAGCCGCTGCACGGTAAGATGCAGCGGCTGCTTTGCTTATTTGTGTAAAAAGGGGAGTACTTATGCCATATCACGGCAGGTCACAATGTCTGCCCCGGTGCCGCAGACATTTTGCAGCACCACATCGCCCACATGGATGGGGGCGTGCAGCACCACGCTGTCCAGCGCTGCGACCACCTCTGTCATCTGTCCCTTGGGCACAGGCTTGGAGGTCTTGACCGGGCAGCGGGAGTGCAGGCAGCCCTCGGCGCGCACGGTGCTGGTGATGATGCGGGTGGGGTGGGTCAGCTCTTCCTTGCCGTAGGCGATGCCGTTGGGGCAGCCGTTGCCGGTCACTTTATAGTCGTTGGCTTCATCCACCTGCAGATGGCAGCCCTGCGGGCAACAGGTGCAAATTACTTCTTTCATCTCGCTCATGCCTCCTCGATCTCAATGGTCACTTCGTCCATGGGGGCTCTGTCCAGCAGCACTCTGGGCAGGGCAATGTGTTCCATCTCGCCGGGGGCAAGGCGGTCACGCTTGAAGCGTGCGATCACCGTATCACCGCTCTTGACAAGGATGGTGCTCTTGCCGCAGATGCGACGGACGCGGAAGGACACGTTGGTGCTCTTTTCCACGCCTTCCAGACGGATGCGCTGCGGCAGGGTGTAGCCGAGGTCTGCGCCGGGCTTCACGGTCAACACACGCCCCGTGGCCACAGGGCCGTTCTGGACGTAGCTGGCAGCGGCTGCGCCGGCCAGCTCGCTCTCGCCGGAAACAAAGTCCACCAGATCATGCACCTGCACCACGTTGCCGCAGGCAAACACGCCGGGGATGCTGGTCTCCATGTTTTCGTACACGATGGCGCCCTTGGTGCGGGGGTCCATCTCGATGCCGGCCTGCTTGGTCAACTCGTTTTCGGGGATCAGCCCCACGCTTAGTAGAATGGTGTCCACATCAAACTCCATCTCAGTGCCGGGAATGGGTTTGCGGTCGGGGCCGATCTCGGCCACGATGGCCTTTTCCACACGGTCCTTGCCCTGAATATCCACGATGGTGTGGGAGAGGTACAGGGGGATGTCAAAGTCGTTCAGGCACTGCACGATATTGCGGGTCAGGCCGCCGGAGTAGGGCATCACTTCTACGCAGGCCAGCACCTTTGCACCCTCAAGGGTCATGCGGCGGGCCATGATCAGGCCGATGTCACCGCTGCCGAGGATCAGCACCCGCTTGCCCACCAGATAGCCTTCCATGTTCACATAGCGCTGTGCGGCACCAGCGGTGTACACGCCGGCAGGGCGGGTGCCCGGGGTGCCGATGGCACCGCGGGTGCGCTCGCGGCAGCCCATGCCCAGAACGATGCTCTTGGCTTCGATGATCTGGTAGCCGTGCTCCTTGGAGACGCAGTGCACCTTTTTGTCCGGGGTCACTTCCAGCACCATGGTGTCCAGCTGCACCTTTACGCCGGTGTCCTTGAGCATCTCAATAAAGCGCCCGGCATACTCCGGGCCGGTCAGCTGTTCGCCGAAGCGGTGCAGACCAAAGCCGTTGTGGATGCACTGGTTCAGAATGCCGCCCAGTTCCTTGTCGCGCTCCAGAATAAGGATGTCGCGCAGACCGCTTTCCCATGCCTTGCAGGCAGCAGCAAGGCCCGCAGGGCCGCCGCCAATAATGACCAGATCAACCATTGCTCTTTCCTCCTACCTTCGTTTCGCTGAGCAGAACGTTCGAGCCGTTCTTGTCCTGCAGGATGTCCAAGGGGTCTATGCCCAGCTCGCGGCTGATCAGCTCCAGCACGCGGGGGCCGCAGAAGCCGCCCTGGCACCGACCCATGCCTGCACCGGCGCGGCGCTTGACGCCGTCGATGGTGGTGGCAGGCACCTCGCTGTGGAGGGCTGCCAGGATCTCGCCCTCGGTGATGGTCTCGCAGCGGCAGATCACGCGGCCGTAAGCGGGCTGCTCCTTGACAAGCGCGGCCTTTTCCTCTGCGGAAAGCTCTTTGAAGCGGATGTGGCGGCGGCCGTCCTTGTAGTCGGCCTTTTCTGCGCCCAGAACACCGCGCTGCTGCAGGATGGCAACAGCTTCCTCCGCAACCGCCGGGGCAGCGGACAGGCCGGGGCTCTTCATGCCGGCCAGATCGATCCAGCCGGGTGCTTCCGGCTCCTCGCCAATGATAAAATCGTCCACGTCCAGATTGGCGCGCACGCCTGCAAAGCTGCGGATGGACTCGCCGAAGTTGATACTGGGCACACTGCGCTGGGCAGTGGCCTTGACAAATTCCAGACCACTGCTGGTGCAGGAGGTGTCGTTGCCCTTCACAGGCTCTGCATTGGGGCCGACGAGCAGGTTGCCGTGCACGGTGGGGGCCACCAGCACGCCCTTGCCCAGCTCGTTGGGACACTGGAAGATAACGTGGCTCACGCGGGTGCCCTCGCTCTTGTCCAACAGGTAGTACTCGCCCCGGGTGGGGATGATGTGGAAGTTGGCGGGTTCTACCATGGAGTGTACTTTGTCTGCCCAGATACCGGCAGCGTTGATGACGCAGCGGGTCTCCACCGTGCCGCCGGGCACGGTCAGGCGGTAGCCGCCCTCGATGGCTTCGGCATTGGTCACTTTGCAGCTGCGGCGCAGCTCCACGCCGTTGCGTACTGCCACCTCGGTCATAGCCAGTGCATACTCCCACGGGTTCACGATGGCGGCGCTGGGTGCCCACAGTGCACCGCAGACCTTTTCAGAAAGGTTTGGCTCCATGGCAAGGGCCTCTTCCTTGGAAAGGATCTTCATGTCGGGCACGCCGTTTGCGGTGCCGTTCTCGAACAGATGCTGCAAATGGGGCAGTTCCTTCTCGTCCAGTGCCAGCACCAGCGAGCCGCACTGCTTATAGGAGACATCCAGCTTTGCGCAGATCTCCTTTGCCAGAGCCACGCCGCGCACGTTCAGCCGTGCCATGCGGGTGCCGGGGGCGGGGTCGTAGCCTGCGTGGAGAATGGCACTGTTGGCCTTGGTGGTGCAGTCTGCCACATCGTTCTCGGCCTCAAGAATGACCACCTTGTTGTCGTAGCGCGACAGTGCGTAGGCGGCAGCGGCACCGATGACGCCACAGCCGATGATTGCTACATCATACATTGTTTTTTTCCTCCTGTCCGTTCTGCCTTGGCCCGTCGGGAGCTGGGCAGCTGTTGATGGTACAAAAAAAGAGCGAACCGAAACAAAGGCAACTGCCCTTGTCCGTTTCGCTCATATCTCTTGAAACAAACAGCACTTGTTTGCTCTTATGATACCCTGTCCCTGCACAAAAAGCAAGGTGTTTTGCACTTTTTGTGAAACCCTTACAAAAAACACCGGTTGCTTTTGCGCAGAATGCGGGTCACATATCCCATACCGCCTGATTGGTGGTGGAAATGGCAGTGATTCCGGCTTCCAGCGCGGCCATCACGTCCTCTTTATCAGCAATAAGGCCGCCGGCGAGCACCGGCACTTTGGCGGTAGCGCACACCCGGCGCAGGATCTTGGGCATGGTGCCGGGCAGCAGGTCCAGACAGTCCGGCAGATTTGGCGGAATCTTATCCAAGCTTTCCAGTGCGATGGAATCCAGCAGGAATACCCGCAGAATGGCGGCAAGCCCCAGCTCCTTGGCGCGGCGGATGAAGGACTGCCGGGTGGAGATGATGCCGTCGGCCTCGGTGGTATTGCGGATAAAGTCCACCGCCACCTCTTTGCCCGCCAGCCCGGCAATAAGGTCTACATGCACCACGGCAAAGCGCCCGGCTTCGTGGATGCGGCGCACAATGGAGGCAATATTGCAGATATCTCCGTATAATACGAATACCACCCGGATGTTCTCGTTGGTCAGCGCATTGCAAAGCCCGGCATCGTCCTTGACGGCCGCAATGACCGGCGTTTCCTGAATGGCATCCATCAGCTCCTGTTTCATGCTTTTCCTCCTGCCCGACGTTCTGTGGGGCAATTTTACTGGTGCTCTGCCAGCCAGCGCAGCGCCATATAGGTGTAGGCTGCCGTGCCGCGGTACAGGATGCTGTCGTCAAAGCGCACCTTGGGGTGGTGCTGGCCGTAGGTGTAGCCCTCTTTAGCGTTGCCGGCAGCTAAGAACATACTCACGGTGGGTACCTCGTGGCTGACAAAGGCGAAGTCCTCGCTGCCGCCGCCGGGCTTGCCGCCGGTGAGCGGGGTCATATCCATAGCGCCCTTGCCCAGCAGTTCGGTCATATAGGTCAGGGCGTTACCCGCCAGCGGGGTGTCCACCACCATGCAGGGGCAGTAATCGCTGAACTCCACCTCGGCGGTGCAGCGGTAGGCGGTGGCCACGCCCTGCGCAATTTCGGTCATGCGCTGATGGATAAGGGCACTGACCTTCTGCTCCGGGTCTACGGTGCGGATGGTGCCCCACATATCGGCAGTATCCGGGATGACGTTGGAAGCCTTGCCTGCCTCGAACCGGCCGGTGGTGAACACGCCAAAGCCTGCGGGGTCCAGCTCGCGGCTGTTGATCTCCTGCAAGGCAATGTGGATGTGCGCCGCTGCGGTGATGGGGTCGATGCAGGCGTTGGGCATGGAGCCGTGGCCGCCCTTGCCGTGCACAACGATGTGATACTGCTCGCAGCTGGCCATGGTGATGCCGCCACCCGGCACCAGCACCATACCGGCGGGCAGGGGCATCCCGGCCAGCACATGGAACATGACCGCTGCGTCTACCTTGGGGTTCTCCAGCAGGCCGCTGTTTATCATATCCAGCGAGCCCTGAAAGATCTCCTCTGCGGGCTGGAACTCCAGCTTTACCGTGCCTTCGATCTCGTCCTCATGCTCCTTGAGCAGCTTGGCTGCACCCAGCACCATGGCGGTGTGCATATCGTGGCCGCAGCCGTGCATCTTGCCGGGCAGCTCAGAGGAAAACTCCTCGCCGGATTCCTCCTGCAGAGGCAGAGCGTCCATGTCGCCCCGCAGCAGGATCACCTTGCCGGGGCGTTTGCCCCCGGCAAGGGCCACCACGCCGCACTTGCCGCAATCCTGCGGGGTGTAGCCCATTTCGGTCAGCGCCTTTTTGACCAGTGCTTTGGTCTGGGGCAGGTCAAAGCCCACCTCCGGGTGACGGTGCAGTGTGCGCCGCCATTCCTGCAGCTGGGGCTCCAGCGCTTTGGCGGCTTCCAACAGTTTTTCCGGTGCGATCATTGTAAAATCAACTCCCTCTGAATTTATGCGGAAAGCCCTCTCGGCCACAGCAGAACCATGACGGGAGGGCTTGTCCTTACGGTTATTCTTCCCCGCCGTTATTGCCAGTCGGGTGGTACTGGGCACAGGTGCACTTTTTGAACTTCAGGCCGCTGCCGCAGGGGCAGGGGTCGTTGCGGCCAATTTTGACCACACGCACCGGCTGGCCCTTGGGGCTGCCCTTGACGCAGGGTGCACCGTTGCCGGGCACAAACCCCTCGCCGGTGGGCTTTGCCACCTGCTCACGCTTGGGGGCGGAACCGGCGGCGCGCAGCTCGATGGTAAGCAGCATCTTGACGCTGGACTCCCGGATGGAATCCACCATCTGGTCGAACATATCAAAGCCCTCGATGCGGTATTCCACCACCGGGTCCTTCTGGCCGTAGCCGCGCAGCGCGATGCCCTGCCGCAGCTGGTCCATGTTGTCGATGTGGTCCATCCACTGGCGGTCTACGCACTTGAGCAGGCAGATGCGCTCCAGTTCGCGCATGACGGGTGCACCGTAGCGCACCTCCTTGGCCTGCAGGATCTGCATCCCGCGGTCGTACAGCATATCGGCAATGCCCTGCTGGGAAAGGTTATCAAAGTCGGCTACGGTATAGTGGAAGTCGGCATCGGTAGTCAGCCAGCCCTGATAGTGGCGGCGCAGGGCACCGAAATCCCACTCGTCCTTCACATCGCCGGAAAGGAACTGGGCGCAGCTGGAATCGATGTTCTCCCGCAGCATCTTGTGCATCTCGGTGCTGATGTCCTCGCCGTCCAGCACCTTGCGGCGCTGCCCGTAGATGATCTCGCGCTGCTGGTTCATCACATCGTCGTACTTCAGCACGTTCTTACGGATCTCGAAGTTGCGGCCCTCCAGCTTCTTCTGGGCGCTTTCCAGCGTATTGGTGATCATGCGGTTCTCGATGGGGGTGTCCTCGTCGATCTTCAGGGTGTTCATCAGGCTGGACACCCGGTCGCCGCCAAACAGGCGCATCAGGTCGTCCTCAAGGCTCAGGTAGAAGCGGGAAGCGCCCGGGTCGCCCTGACGGCCGGCACGGCCGCGCAGCTGGTTGTCGATACGGCGGCTCTCGTGGCGCTCGGTGCCAATGATGAACAGACCGCCTGCGGCGCGCACCTCGTCGGCCTCGGCGTCAATGGCGGGCTTGTACTGGGCGTACAGCTGGTCAAAGCGCTGACGTGCGGCCAGAATGTTGGCATCGGTGGTCTCACCGTGGCCGTTAGCTTCGGTCAGCAACAGTTCCACGGCTGTCGGGTCGGCATCCTGCGGGGCATCGGGGTTGAGCAGGTTCTCGCAGAAGTGCTCCTTGCGCATCTGGGCTTTCGCCATGAACTCGGCGTTGCCGCCCAGCATGATATCGGTACCACGGCCTGCCATGTTGGTGGCGATGGTGATGGCACCCTTTTTACCGGCCTGCGCCACGATCTCGGCCTCGCGCTCGTGGTTCTTGGCGTTCAGCACGTTGAAATCCCGGGTGTGGCGCTGTAACATTTTGGCGAGAATCTCGCTCTTTTCCACGCTGACGGTACCCACCAGCACAGGCTGACCGTTCTTGTGGCACTCCATCACCTGCTCGATGACGGCGCGGTACTTGCCCTCCACGGTCTTGTAGATGGCGTCCGGGTAGTCCTTGCGCTGCACCGGGCGGTTGGTGGGCACGCTGACGATGTTCAGGCCGTAGATCTCGGTAAACTCGGTGGCCTCGGTGCGGGCGGTACCGGTCATACCGGACAGCTTTTTGTACATACGGAAGTAGTTCTGGAAGGTGATAGTGGCCAGCGTCTTGCTCTCGGCGGCGATCTTCACGCCCTCCTTGGCCTCGATGGCCTGATGCAGACCCTCGTTGTACCGGCGGCCGATCATCAGACGGCCGGTGAACTCGTCCACGATGATGACCTGACCATCCTTGACCACGTAATCGATGTCCCGCTGCATCACGCCGTAAGCCTTGATGGCCTGATCGATGTGATGGGCAAGGGTCATGTTCTCGGCGGCGGCAAGGTTCTCCACCTTGAAATAGGCTTCAGCCTTTTTGATACCGGCGGCGGTCAGGGTACAGGTCTTGTGCTTTTCGTCCACAACGTAATCGCCATCGGCCTGCTCGTCGGTGGAGACCTTATCTTCCAGCTCCACCACCACGCTCTTGCGCAGGGTGCGCACAAAGCGGTCCACCTGGGTATACAGGCTGGAGGAGTCCTCGCCGCGGCCGGAGATGATCAAAGGCGTGCGGGCCTCATCGATCAGGATGGAGTCCACCTCGTCCACGATGGCGTAGGCGTGGCCGCGCTGCACCATGTTGGCCTTGTAGGTCACCATGTTGTCGCGCAGGTAGTCAAAGCCGAACTCGTTGTTGGTGCCGTAGGTGATATCGGCATTGTAGGCGGCCCGGCGGGCGTCACCGTCCATGCCCTGTACGATCAGGCCAACGGTCAGCCCCAGCCAGCGGTAGAGCTTGCCCATCCACTCGCTGTCGCGCTTGGCCAGATAGTCGTTGACGGTAACGATGTGCACCCCTTCGCCGGTCAAGGCGTTCAGATAGGCGGGCAGGGTAGCCACAAGGGTCTTGCCCTCACCAGTCTGCATCTCGGCAATATCGCCGCGGTGCAGGGCAATACCGCCGGTCACCTGTACCGGGAAGTGCTTCATGCCCAGCACACGCCATGCGGCCTCGCGGCAGACGGCAAAGGCATCCGGCAGAATGTCGTCCAGCGTTTTGCCCTCGGCCAGCTGCTGCTTGAACATGGCAGTCTGCGCCTGTAAGTCGGCATCGGACATGGCCTGATACTTGGGCTCCAGCGCCAGCACCTGTTTGGTGATGGGGTTCACCTTTTTCAGCTCCCGGTCAGAGAAGCTGCCAAAAAGTTTTTCAACAAGGGACATAGGTCACACCTCATAAATCTTAAAAATCGGGCTGTGATGCGCCCGGAATCGCGCATAACAATACAAGTATATGATACACCAAAGCGGCAGACACGTCAAATCTGCAAGGCTATTTTAGCCTGTTTTTACATGAACTTTCTGTAAAAAGATGCTGCAAGCCGTTCACAGACCCCCGATCTCCCGGAAGCACACTTTATTTTCGCCCTATCGCTTTTGGGGAAATCGTGGTAGAATAGGGCTATCATTGATAGGGAGGGCTGTACTTATGCTCAAACGGCTGCGCACCGCGCACCCCATTCTTTATTGTATCCTGTCCGAGGTGCTGTTCCTTGGCAGCATGGTTTTGTTCAGCCTGCTGGCTACCATCGGGCTGGCAGCGGCAGGCGCGGATTTTGACACCATGGACGGCTACCTGTTTGGTTCTGTGCAGGAGGCTGTGGGGTTGGCCGTGGCGCTTTTGCTGCTGGCCCGCACCGGCAGGCTGGACCTGCTGCGGCGGCGGGGCTGCGGCTTTCTGAACGGAATGCTGGTGGGCATGTACCCGCTGTTTTTCATCG
>OGHD01000859.1_pt1 | contig 13634 bp, 7 predicted proteins | sample 1571341 | NCBI WGS metagenome assembly OGHD01 (sample SAMEA2582026, study PRJEB24529) | metagenome | biome: Human gut stool | place: China | collected 2011 | reverse complement strand
CACAACCCCGGAATTCGTGCCATAATCGGCCCTTTCGTGCCACGGCGCTTGAAAGGCCGGCAGAACCTTTTTATACTGAGCGTAAGCAAGGCGTCAAATTGGATTCAGGAAGGAGGGCGGTCTGTGTATCGTATTGCCGTACTGGCAGAACAGGAAGCGGAGCGGCAGCGCTATGCCGAACAAATCACCCGGTTCTGTGAATCGAAGATGCTCCAACCAATGCTGTCATTGCACTCTCCGGGGTGGCAGGGCTGAATGCAGCGGAGCACCTTCGTTCCTTATGTCCCGTGTGCCGGATGATCTGGTGCAGTGATCTTGATTTCTCGCTTCACGCCTTCCGACTGCGGGCCGATTATTTCCTGCTGAAGCCCGTTTCTGAGGAAGCGTTTCAACTGGGACTTTACACCTGGCTCGCATAAACCCCCAACAAACTGTATGAAAAATAAATAAACGGAGGATATTTTGATGAAAATGGAAAAAGTATTACGCTCTGCGCTGCTCCTGCTGCTGGCTGCTGCGCTCTGCCTGAGCATGGCAGCCTGTACACAGACGCCAGCCGAGTCTTCCCCAGTCTCTGAAACGCAGACGCCCGAAACGGCCGCATCAGAGAAAGCCTCGCCGGAGGATGATATGCCGGAGGACGCTGGCACAGAGGAGACCCCAGCGTCCGACGCATTGTCCTCTGCACTGCCGGTCAAGACGCTGCGCGCCAAGCGTGTCGACGAAAACCCCTATATGGCAAAGAGCGACGCCAACATTCACCACGACGGCTACAATACCGACTCTACGGATGAAGTCCTGCCGCTTGGCATCTATCCGGAGATCAATGTTTCCTATGAAAAAACCAACGCGAACGCTTCGCCTGCCATTTACTTTGACAGCTACGGCCACGCAGTCGTACCGCTGCTCGGCGGCATCGCCATCCGCGATCTGAACGCGGAGGAAACCACGACGCTGGGCTATTTCTCCCCAAAGCAGCATGACGGCGGCGGTTACGTCATCCAGAGCTCCTATACGTTCCTGGACTCGGAAAACCGCATCGTCTGCCCCACCAGCAACAACCATGTGCTGATGCTGCGGGCAACCGATGAAGCAGGAAACGTCCTGCCTGAATTTGAAAAGGTACTGGACATTGACATCAAGGCGGCAGCCGAAGCTGCGCTCGGCAAGGAGCTGACGCAGAATCTTCTTTCCGTGGTCTTTGACTACGACGGCAACCTCTGGTTTGCCACCGGCGGCTTCCGCATCTATCCCGAGCGTGAGCAGCAGGGCGTGCTCGGCTACATCGCCCACTCGGCGATCGAGGCGATCCTGAACGGAGAGCAGGCCGACCTTTCGAAGGCCGTCTTCGTCTACGGGCTGGCGCTCGGCGAGGGCGCGGAAAACGGGATTGCCGCCTCCAAGGACGGCGCGGTCATCCTGACAAACCAGAACTGCTATCTGCTGCGTGCCAATAACGGTGTCGAGGCTGTCTGGTGCACACCGTATGAGAGCGTCGGCGCTAAGGTCAGCGGCGAAAACGACAAGACCACCGGCGGCGGTCTTGCCTGGGGCGGCGGCTGCTCCCCGTCGCTGACGCCGGATCTTGTGATGTTCACCGACAACGCAGACCCCGTCAAGCTGCTGGCGCTCGATATGAAGACCGGTGAGATCGTTGCAAGCATGCCGGTGCTGGATGATCTGCCCGAGGGCTATCAGGTGGCGGTTGACAACTCTGCCATCGTCTATGATGACAGCGAGGGCACCGTCAGCACGATTGTCTGCAACTGGTTCGGCGCAGGCAGCGCGGGCCTTGCCGATCCCGACAGTGATTCCTCCATCCAGAGCTATGCCAACATCTATGACATGAACTGGCTGACAAAGGGCAACTGCATGATCGCGCCCGGCGTCGAACGTGTCGATACGGTCAAAACCGATAGCGGCTATGAGATGAAGAGCATCTGGTCTCGAAATGACCTGAGCGATACATCGATTCTCAAGCTCTCCACCGCGACGGGCTATATCTACGGCTATGTGCAGGATCTGGAAAGCGGCATGTGGCAGTACATCATTCTGGACTTTGCCACCGGCGAGACGGTATTCACCATGGACGTCTCCAACAAATATGGCTACAATAACATGGCTATCGGTATGTATGCCGGAAACAGCGGCAACGCGCTCTACTGCCCGACCGGCTATCTGGAGCTGCTGTGCTTGCAGGACCGCTTTGTGTATCTTCCCGAAATGCCCTACCGCAAGGTCGATCTCGATAAGGCCGCGCGGAACGTACTGACACAGGAACAGTTTGAGCAGGCCGGCGGCGAAGGTACGGTCGCGAGCTGGCGCAATACTGTGACGGTCGAAAATGTTCATCCCAACACGACGGTCTCGTTCCGGATGAACAATCTTTCCGGAAGCGCCGCTGATTTGAAGCTCTATGCCTACGGTGCAGACGGAAAGCTGGCGGAGGTCAGCAAAGAGCTGTGGACGATCACGGATGAAACCGGGACTGGCGTGGATACCCTGGCCGACGGCACACTGTATGAGCTGCGTGTGAGCGTCGCGGACGGCGGCGCGTTCGACCTGAGCGAGGCGGAAAAGGAGATCAAAATTTCCGTTGTACTTGCGAAGTAAGACTCAAGGAAGGCTCCGGTGCCAAAAGCGCCGGAGCCTTCCTCAGCCTGTCAAAAAAACACAAAATCACCCCCGTTTCTGATTGATATGCTCCCTTTGTGAGAGACAGTGAAATAAAAACACTGTCAATCACGAAGGGAGCATTGTTCATGTCAAGAAGGAAAACCAGCAGATCAGAGCAACTGTCGGCGGCGAAAGCCTCTGCATGACCTGTGGACGCGTCAGCCCTTTGTCCACGCAGTCTACCTTTGAGGACTTGGCGGTGAATTTCGAGGGTACAACCGCCAGTGGCGCGGAGCGATTCTACCGGCGGACGCTTGACAAGCTGCGCCTGAAGCTGCTGGAAAGCAGGCTTGTCCATACCGTGACGCTGAAGCAGACCGAATGCCGCAAAAGGAACAAAAAATAGCCGCCGCTGTCTACCTATATCAGGTAGACAACGACGGCGAATGGGGAGAGATCGGATTTGACTTTGCAGCCGGCACAGCGGAGATCGTCCGGCTGGCGGAGTGGGACACGATAAAGCCCAATGTCTTTGCAAGGACGGCAATTCGGTACATCCAGAGCTTGCCGGAGGTGCGGCTGCTGAAAAAGACTGTTGTGATGTTTGATCAAGCATTGTGATCCTAAAAATTTATAATTCTTATTCAAGCAAGCACTTGATTTATTTTGTGGGGTCTGATATGCTATTATAAGAAACATTGGGTAATGCACAGAAATGGGGGATTATGTTTTGAGGGAAGAAAAGAAAGCCGAAAAGAGGCAGGAGCTTGTAGGCGTCTGCCTTGACTGCTTTGTCGAAAAGGGGCTGACCGTTGCCACGACAAAGGACCTCTGTAAGGCGGCAAAGCTGCAAAACGGCGGCATCTACTATTACTTCTCCACCAAAGAGGAAATCGTTCTTGCCTGCGCCGAGGAAGCGATCAGTCGAATTGAAAAAGCTGCGTTTGGCATCGTGTTTGAAGATATTAGTGACATCAAAAGCATGATGGATCATCTCGGTGAGCTGGCGGATAAAATGTCGCCTACCATGCGCTTTCTGGTCAGCGTATGTGTGTCACGCGAATACGGAGAAAAGGCAAAGCCTTCCCTTGTGCGGCTTGCGGCAAGATACCCTTATTACACGGGCAGGATTGCGGAGATCCTCGGCTGCACAGACAAAGAGGTTGCGCCGTTCGTTCATCTGTCAATCCTTGCCATCAACAATTATATGATCTTTGCCGAGCGAGCGCTGTTTGACCCACAAATCGAAGCGGTCAAAAAAGAGCTTTCAAGGCTTGCGGAAAGAAAGGGGCGGAACAATCGATAGTTTACCATAAAGAGAAAATCACAAACGCCTTCATAGTCGATCCATACGCACAAACCCTTCCGAGGAGATGACCAAAAACAGAAGAGAATCATAGGAGGACAACATGAAAAAGATACTTGCAATTCTGCTATCGCTGCTTACGCTGCTTTCCTGCGGGCTTCTTTCCGCCTGTTCTGCCGAAAAAACGCAGCCGGATACACCGGATACTGAAACCGTGTGGGAAACGGTCAGCGAGGCATACATCTATGCGTTCCCGCTGGTGCTGACCGACGCAACCAAAACATTATCGACCAATACGGACGGGAGCATGACTGGCCGTGCGCCCATCAATCAGTTCAACCATGCAAAAAAGCTGGCGAACGCCTCTTTCCGCACCGTCGTGACGCCGAACGTTGATACCGTCTATTCGCAGGCATGGCTTGACATCAGCACAGAGCCTATGGTCTATGTCCTGCCGGAAACGGATCGCTTCTGCAATGTGCAGCTTCTGGATGCGTGGACGAACACCGCCGCCGTGCTGGACAAGGCGGGTGCTTATGCCATCGCGCTTCCCGGCTGGGAGGGCAAACTGCCCGACGGTGTGACGCGCGTGGACGTGCCCACCGCAACGGTGTGGTCGATCACCCGCACGGTGCTGTCCGGGAACGAGGATCTGCCCAATGTCTATGCCATTCAGGAGCAGATGCAGCTCCTGCCTCTTTCGGCTTATATACAGGGAGGCGAGTATACCGCACCGCAGGGAGCTTATAAAGAGGAAAATGACTTTGTTCCCGTGAACAAGGTGCTTTCCATGACGCCAGCAGAGTTTTTCAATACGGCGAACGCTCTGATGCAGGTCAACCCGCCCGCCGATGCGGATGAGGAACTGCTGAAGAAACTCTCCGCCATCAACGTGGGCGCGGGTAAGACTTTCGACGCCGCTCTCCTGGGCGAAGGAGCTGCCGAGCGCTGGACGCAGATGCTTCAGGGGCTTCGCGCCACGCTTGCCGCCGACGGCGCGAAGTATGCGCAGAAACTCGGTCAGTGGATCTATTACGGCAAGCCCATCGGCGACTTCGGCACGGAGTATACCTACCGCGCGATGGTAGCGCTGGTGGGGCTTGGCGCCAACACCGTGGACGTGGCAATCTATCCCAAGACAGCGGTGGATGAGACCGGCGCAGCGCTGACCGGAGAAAAGAAGTATACGCTCCACTTTGAAACCCTTCCTCCCACGCTGGAGGGCGGCTTCTGGTCCGTGACCGCCTACGGAGAGGATGATTTCCTCATTGACAATTCCATCGACCGCTACTGCATCAACGACCGCTCCGGCTTCAAGCTGAATGCGGACGGCACATTGGATATTATCCTGTCCAAGGATGCACCGGAAGACACCTCTAACTGGCTGCCTGTTTCCGACGGGGAATTTCATCTGTTCATGCGGATCTATGTACCGGATATGACAGCACTGGATAGCTGGCAGCCGCCTGTTATCCGCGAACAATAAGGAGATGGAAAAAGAATGGCTATGAAACGTATTGCAGCAATGCTTCTTGCATCGGTACTGCTGCTGTCCTGCGTCGGCTGTGCGCAGAATGGGCGCAAAGAGCCGGACGCAGAAAAGACAGACCTGGGTCTGACTGCCGAGGTCAAGCCCGCCACAGACTTTACGGCAAAGGCAAATGCCGCCGTCTACGATGAACTTGACTTCGATGATAAGCAGGAATATGAATTCGCCACCCGCGGACTGATCGACGCGCCGGAAACGCTGGAGCTGAAGGACGAGGATGGGACGATCCTCTGGAGTCAGGAAGCCTATGCGTTCCTGGATGATTACGAAAAAGCGCCTGACAGTGTGAATCCCAGCCTCTGGGAGAACACGAAGAACAACCATGCCTATGGCCTTTTTGAAGTGACGGATGGCATCTATCAGGTCCGCGGCTATGACATGGCAAATCTCACCGTTGTCAAGGGCGATACCGGCTGGATCGTCTTTGACACGCTGATGAGCGTGGAGTGCAGCCAGGCTGCCATGCAGCTGATCGAAAAGAATCTTGGTAAATTCCCGGTCAAGGCCGTCATCATCTCTCATTCCCACGCCGACCATTTTGGCGGCATCGCCGGCGTGATGGCGAAAGAGGATAAGGCGGACGAGACGCTTTCTATCGAAGACCAGCTCGCCAGCGGCAAGATCCCCGTGATCACACCTGTGGGCTTCACGGAGCACTCTGTGAAGGAAAATGTCTACGCCGGTAAGGGCATGGGCCGCCGCAGCAATTATCAGTATGGTATCCTGCTGACGCCCGGCGTGACCGGCAAGCTGGCGCAGGGCATCGGCATGGGACAGTCCACCGGAACGGTCTCGTTCATGACGCCCAGCTATGAAATCACGCAGTCTGGCGAAAAGCTGACGATCGACGGTGTGGAGCTGGAGTTCCAGCTCACGCCGGGTACGGAAGCGCCCGCCGAAATGAACACGTGGCTGCCCCAGTACAAGGCGCTGTGGATGGCGGAAAACTGCACCGGCACGCTCCACAATCTCTACACGCTGCGCGGCGCGGAGGTGCGCGACGGCGCGGCATGGGCAAGCTATATCACCGAGGCCATTTCCCTCTACGGCAAGGACGCGGAGGTCACCTTCCAGTCCCACAACTGGCCGCACTGGGGAAACAACGTGGTGAACGACTACATGGTCAACACGGCTGCCGTGTATAAGTTCATCAACGACCAGACTCTGACCTATATCAATCAGGGCTACACCAGCGACGAGATCTCCAACATGATCGAGCTGCCGGAGGCGCTCAATAAAATCTGGTACACCCGCCAGTACTACGGGACGGTCTCCCACAACGCCAAGGCGGTCTACCAGAAGTTCATGGGCTGGTATGACAGCAACCCTGTCAACCTGAACCCCCTCATGCCAAGCGACAGCGCAAAAAAATGGGTGGAGTACCTGGGGGATGTTGACAATGTCCTGCAAATGGCAAAGGCGGATTTTGACAAGGGTGAATATCAGTGGGTCGCCGAGGTCACAAACACCATCGTCTTTGCCGACCCGACGAACACCGATGCACGGCTTCTGTGCGCCGATGCACTGGAGCAGCTGGGGTATCAGGCGGAGTCCGGTCCGTGGCGCAACGAATATCTGACCGCCGCGCAGGAGCTGCGCTATGGAAACGCCAATTTCACCGCTTCCACCAAATCTACCGGCGACATGGTCAAGGCCCTCTCCGCGCCCATGCTGTTTGACTATATGGCCATTGTCATGGACAAGCAGGCGCTGGCTGACCGCGACTTCACCATGAACGTGATCCTGCCTGACGTGGGCGAACAGCACATGCTCCGCGTGAAGAATGGTGTGCTGCTGGTCTATGCGGATACATTGTCTGATGATGCGGACGTGTCTATTACCTGCCCGAAGAATGCGCTGTTTGCGATCCTGACCAACAATCAGGAAACGGTTGCAAAGGCCGTCAAGGTCGAGGGCAGCGCAGAGCTGCTGACGCTGATGATGGAGAATATGAACCAGTTCCCGATCACCGGAGCCAACCCCTTCAACATCATCGAGCCGTAACGGCTTCGCGGGGCGGTCCGTGGGAAAACCGCCCCGCTCGAGAGAAAACAGCGAGATGCTTTCAACGCAAATTAAAAGCTGTCTGTTTCTGTTGGAAACAGACAGCTTTTGCAGCCTTACGGTTGCCCTGCACACCCGAATCTGTCAGCCAACAGTAAAAATAAGAATTACTTCCTTATCACTGTTAAGCCAATGCTTTCGTGAGCCTTTTTGCGATATTTACTGCTTGTCGCCGCCAAATATCGAAATTTGACTCTCATCGCTCTGGCTGTGCATCTCGGCGATGACGGCAAGACTTTCTTCGCTCGCGCCGCCGGGTTCGACCTGCGGCATCGCGAGGAAGAAGCCCTGCAGAAGGTCGACGCCGAGCGACAGCACGGTGCGTACCTCGTCCGCGGTCTCAAGGCCCTCGGCCACGACCTTCATGCCGCGCTGGTGCGCGTAGGACACGGTGTTCGACACGATCTGGCGCTTGTTGGCGTCGGTGTCGATGCTGCGGATGATGGAAAGGTCGATCTTGATGTAGTTGGGCGAGAGCTCGAGAAGGCTGCGCTCGTTGCTGTAGCCGCTGCCGTAGTCGTCGAGCGCGAACGCACCAGAGCTGCCACGGATCGTCTGCTTGATGCGCAGCGCCTTGGGGTCGAGGCACTCTTCCTCCGTGATCTCAATGACGATGCGCGGCAGGATCGAGGCGTAGCGCGCGGAGTATTCCGAAAGCTCATCGGGCGTTAGATACTGGCTTGCAATCGAATTGACGAACAGCAGCGCGCTGGGCACGACCTTACCGGCGTTTTCGAGCGCGTGATATGCACTTGACGCACAGAAGAACGTGATGCGCTCGACCTCGTGCAGGCAGTTTTCCTCGCGCGCGAGGCGCAGCACGTCCGTCGGGGAGCGCAGCATGGGCAGGTCCACGCGCATGAGCGCTTCATAGGCGAAGACGCTGCCGTCTTTTGCGTCGATAATGGGCTGGAAGCGGTAGGTGACAAGCTCCTCGTTGATGAGACGGCGGAACTCCTCATGGCAGCGTCTTTCCTGCAGACTGCTGCGGTAGACCGCAGGGTCGAATTCCAGCAGCTCGCCCTTGCGCGAGTGCTTGACCTGATACATGGCAAAGTCCGCGTATTTGCGCAGTGTGATGAGATTTGTGCTGCTCTCGGGATACCACGCGATACCACCGGAGACGCTCACGCGCAGCTCACGTCCGCTGGGAAGCTGGACGACAGAATGCTCAAGGGCGGCTTTCAGCGCGCGGATGTCGGCGCGCAGCGTATCCTGATCGTTGTAGCCGTAGAAGAGTGCATTGAACTCATCGCCGCTGATGCGCGCGCAGACGGTACGCGCGGGAGCGTTCTTGGCAAAGCATTCGCCTGTGCGGCGGATGTACTCGTCGCCCCAGTCGTGGCCGAATGTGTCGTTTATTTGCTTGAGGTTGTCGAGGTCGAACATCAAAAGCGCCGCGTGGCCGAGCTTTTCGGGTGAGCAGAAGAACTCGGCGCAGATGCGGTGGAAGGCACGGCGGTTGTAGAGGTCTGTGAGCGTGTCATAGTCGCACTCGTGCTCAATGCGCAGCTTTTCAAGCGTGTCGGCGGTCGCATCCTCGGCAAGGCCGACCTGCGTGCCGTCCTCGTGCGTCGTCTCGATGCGAAGGTAGCGCTCTTTGCCGCTTGGCAGACGGATGTGGTAGAGCATCGCGCCGTCGGGCGCGGGGGAGTGGGGGCACGAGCGCTCAAAGCGCTGCAAAAGCTCGCGGAAACTCTGCGCTGTTAAGTCGTCTGCGTCAACGCCGGGCATGCCGAGAAGGTCGAAGAAATTGTCGGTGACATAGATGCTGTCGGGAGCGGAGCGCAGCTCATAGCCGCCGAGCTCCACGCTTGCCATGTCCATGATGCGCAGAAACTTGGTCGAAGTATCGAGTACCTCGCGTCCGAGCTGCGTGAACGCGGAGGAGAACCGGTCGAGCTCGATGATGCCGGTGGCGGAGAGCATGGGGATGGAGCTGCGGCTTTCACGCGCGTGCGCGACCTCGTCGGAAAGGCGCGAAATCGGGCGCGAGAGCTTGCGCGCCAGCACAAGGCTGCTGAAAAGTCCTGCAGTGAGCACGACGAGGACCGCGATGATCAAAAACCGCAGCACATAGCCTGAAAAGGCGTAAAGCGCCGATACCGGCACCGAGCCGATAAGCAGCATCTGCTCATTGGAAAACGGCGCGTTGCGGTTGTAGAGCGTCAGCGGTGCCACGGCGGCGTGACAAAGGCCGAGGGGGGAGTCACTCTGGTAGCCGCCGCGCTTTGACGGCTTGAGCAGCAGCGTCTGGTCATAGGATTGCTGCGGCGCATTTGCAGCGGGGGAGGCGGAGATGACGCTGACGGTAAGGTCGTCTTTTCCAATGGCGGAATTCGATGCGACGCCGAGAAGATAGGTGCCCGAGCTGTCGTTCTGCAGCTCGGTGCCCGGCAGCAGGGCTTGCAGGTAGCTTTCAAGAATTTCGACGCCGAGCACGCCGTAGACCGTGCCGTCATCTAAAATAAGCGGGATGGTGTAGGCGATGGCGGAGTGATCGTCGCCGGAGAGCGTGTAGGGCGAGGACATCCAGTGGCCGTAGTCCGCGGCGTCCAGTTCGCCGTTTCCGTGGTAGGCTGCCTGAAAGACGGGATAGAGAAAGCCACTGCTGCCGTTGGCCCCATAGTTGATCGAAGGCATCCAGCTCGTGTCGGTCGCAATGTAGAGTGACTGTACGACCTGTGCGGGTGCGCGCACGAGCATAAGATCAGAATTGCGCTGCGAGGGGGAGGAATTCGGGTCAAGGTCGCGCAGATAAAGGCAGGGCAGCGGCTCGCCCTTTTTGCGTGTGTCGAGATCGTGCGTGTTGAGCACGACAAAAATGCCGGTGACGGGGCGATGGCGCATCGAGGAGATCAGGCTGTCGCCGATCGAGAGCAGCAGGGGGGATGCGGCGTCGCTGCCGCTGTCGAGCGTGTCGAGGCTGATCTCGCCGTCGTCGAGCATGGCCTGCGTCACGGCGTTGATCTTGCCCGCAAGCGACGAGAGGTCCTGCGCGTCGAGCATCTGGTCTTGCAGATAGTTTTGGCGGTTTTCCGTCTGTATCTGCAAGATGTCGACAGCATTCTGCTCAAGGCTCGTGTTGATGCGGCAGAGATAGAGAATGCCGACAAGCATCGCGATCTCGATGAACAGGATCCAGAGCATGGAGCGCAGGATCGTATGGAAGATGGTGACATGCGGCACATGATCCGATGGTTTGCGAAAGAACATAAAACGGCCCCTTTTTTGTCATTGAACAGTCACTCAGCCCTGAAAGGCCTCAAGCGATGCAAGCGTATCCTGATACCAGGCTTCAAAGCATTCGTCGGAAAGGAATTGCGCCGAGGCCTCTTCAAAGCTCTGTCCCTGCGCCATTGCCTCTTTGACCGCGGCGCGGTCAGCGCTTGCCTTATCGCTCATGGAATATTCAAGAATGGCGCGGGCGTTCGTGCCGCCGGAGAAGGCGTGGGGCGTGTAGAGATGGTTTTCGTTGACCGTGTCGACTGCGGCGGAGAGGACTTCGTCCATCTCATCGCTGAGGGCAAGACCGCTTGCGCGGATCGCGTCGATGGAGTTGCCCTCGTGCGTGACGGGGAGGTAGCCTGAGTTGACAGAGAACGTGATGTTGTGCTCGGGTGAGGTGAACCATTTGAGGAACACGAGGCTTGCCTGAATCTCGGCATCGCTCGCCTTCGTCACGACCATGCCCGCGCCCTGCTGCACGGCGTAGTCCTCGCCGTTCGCAAACTTCGGGCTTTCAAGCGCCTTGCGCGTGATGTCGTGGCTGTCCATGTCGTCGGCGATGACCTGCGTGGGGAAGAACGTTGCGCTCGAAGACGAGCCGACGTAGGCGATGATATTGCCGGTCTTCACATCATCGCTGCGGAAGCGGCCGCTTGCGGAAAAGTAGCCCTTGATGAAGGGTACATAGTAGTTATCCCAGAGGGTGCGCACGGCGTCGTGGTCAAAGTTCAGCGTCATGCTGCCGTCCTGTGCGTCGAAGATCGTGCAGCCAAGCTGCTTGGCGCCGATGAGCATGTAGTTCGCCATCGCGTCGCGGCCGAAGAACGCGCGTCCATCGTTCGGGATGTCGGGCGTCTGCGCGTCGGTCCACTCGTAGTAGCGTTCGGCGACGGAGACGAGGCCTTCGATCGTGGCCAAGTCGTCATAGGTTGCGCCTGTGGCGGCGGCGAACGGCTCCCAGTCCGTTTCATTGAGAAACAGCAGCTCCACCGACTTGGCGACGGGGAAGATCTTGATACTGCCCGAGCCGGAGAAGTCGCCTTCGCTCAGATAGTCCTCAATAAAGGCGGCGCGGTCCTCTTCGCTTAGATAGTCGCTCAGATCGGCAATTTGACCCATCTCATCGAGCGCGTAGGCAGTGTCGGCGTAGGCGGAGAAGATGTTGGGCATCGCCTCGGCACCGACCTTGCCCTCGGCAGAAGCGAGCACGTTGTTCTCAAGATCGGTCACGCTGCCGTGGCTGGAGCTCTCAACCGTGATGCCCTGTTCCTTGCCGACGGTCGAGTTGAACTCGTCGACGAGCGCGTTGAACGCTTCGAGCTGTTCACCGTTGTAGTACGTCCAGATCGTGATATTGACAGGGTTCGCCGGGGAAAATCCGGGGTCTGCCTTGCTGCCGCAGCCTGCGAGCAGCATCATCGCCGCCGCTGCGGCGAGCACGCGAGGGAGAAATTTGTTGTGAGTCATGATGCTTCCTTTCTATTTTGCGCGCCGTTCCAAAGGAAGCGGCGTGATCGGTCAATGCCCGCCGCCTTCGGGCCGGAACTGTCCGAGCGCGTAGGAATACGCGCCTGCGAGAGCGGGCAGCGGTTCGTCGCCGCCACGAGCTGGCGCAGCAGAATATCCGTGATGGCGCTGTTCGTCTTCTCGTGCTCGTAAACCTGCTCTTCGGCCAGGTGGACAAGGTGCTTCTTGCGCGCGTAGAGCGTGAGTGCGTTGCTCACGCGCCGCTGCGTGACCGTCAGGTTGAACGGGCGGCGGATGTAATCCGTTACGCCGAGCTTGTAGGCCTTCTGGATGAACGATTCGTCATCCTCGGACGAGGTGATGATGACGGGGATCTCCTGCAGCCAGTTGCGCTGCTTCATCACCTCGAGCACGCCGAAGCCGTCGAGGCGGGGCATGTTGATGCCGAGCAGCAGCAGGTCGATGTCGAACTCGGAGTGCGGCAGCTCGAGCGCCTGCATGCCGTCGTCGGCATAAGGTATTCGTAGCGGCCGCCGAGGATTTCGGAAGGGATCTGCTGGTTCATTTCCGAATCGTCCGCGATCAGGATTTTGGCTTCGACCATAGTGTAGACCTCATACGCATTTTAGGGCGCGTTCTTTTGTAGAAATGCCGCCGCGGGGCGGGCGGACAAGAAAATAGGCACCGGAAAAGCCAGTGCCAAACAAAAGCTGTTTATGCGTGTTTTTCAGAAACATTTGATACTTAATGTAAACTTAGCACAGAACCACGGAACATTCAAGGGAAATTTTCCCGGTTTTTCCTGCTGTTTTGCCAGAAATGATTGAAAAAAGAGCGGAAAGGGCGAAGCGTTTCCGCAAAAAAACGGGAGAGCCGTCAGCGGACGGTAAAAAATGCACGATAAATTTGAGGAAAAAGAAATATGGATTGTAAAATATGTGCGAAATGGGGAAAAATACTGAAGATTATTGACAATTTTTAGAAAAAAGTTTATAGCAATAGCGCATTTTTCCTGATATACAACGCCGGCTTTATCACGGAGCAGCAGCTCATCGAGGCGCTGGAGATGCAGCTCGGCGTCGAGTTCGTCGACCTGACGGCGGTGTCCATCCCCGTGGAGCTTGCAAGCTATGTGCCGAAGAATATCGTCAAGAAGTTCTGCGTCGTGCCGGTCAAGCTCGTCAAGGATACGCTGTACCTCGCTATGAGCGACCCGCTCGACTTCGTTGCGCAGGCGGAGGTCAAAGTTGCCTCGCGCAAGCGTGTGATCCCGATGATCGCGACCCGCCGCACGACCGAGCACGACATCAGCCTGCTCTACGGCAGCGAGGGCACGGCCGGCGTCATCGAGGAGATGAAGCGCGTCATTTTCGAGAGTCTGGAGAGCTGCCGCCACCAGCGCAT
>OGHD01000855.1_pt1 | contig 13659 bp, 8 predicted proteins | sample 1571341 | NCBI WGS metagenome assembly OGHD01 (sample SAMEA2582026, study PRJEB24529) | metagenome | biome: Human gut stool | place: China | collected 2011 | reverse complement strand
ACGGCGTGCTCGAGATCGGCCCCGGCATCGGCGTGCTGACCCGGGAGCTGGCAAAGCGGGCAGCAAAGGTGGTCTCCATCGAGGTGGACGAGCGCCTGCCCCCCCTGCTGGCCGAGACAATGGCCGGTGTGGACAATTTCAAGCTGGTCTTGCAGGATGTGCTCAAGGTGGATCTGAAAGCCCTGATCGCGCAGGAGTTCCCCGGGATGCCGGTGGCGGTCTGCGCCAACCTGCCCTACTATATTACAAGTCCCATTGTGATGAAGCTGCTGGGTGACCGCCTGCCCATCGAGAGCCTGACCGTGATGGTGCAGAAGGAAGCTGCCGATCGTCTGGCCGCCGCCCCGGGCACCCGGGCCTCCAGCGCCATCAGCTGTGCGGTGAGCTATTACGCGACCTCTAAGATGATGTTCACCGCCGCCCCGGGCAGCTTTTACCCGGCCCCCAAGGTGACCAGCGCTGTGGTGCGGATGGAGATCCGCCCCACCCCCGCCGTGCAGGTGGAGGACGAGGAGGGCTACTTTGCCCTTGTCCGCGCGGCCTTTGGCCAGCGGCGCAAGACTGCGGCCAATGCCATTGCCAGCGGCCTGGGGATGCCCAAGGATGCCGTGACCGCTGCCATTGAAGCCGCCGGTTTCGATGCCCGCATCCGTCCTGAGGCCCTGACGCTGGAGGATTTTGCAAAGATCCAGAACGCTCTGGCCCGGTGACTTGTTTTAATAATTCGGTTTTCCAAAAGCAGGGGCTCTTCGCAAAGCGTGGAGCGCCTGCTCTTTTAGAATATAAAGCAAAAATACAGTGTCTTTTTGACGAGAACAATTCCGGTTGTTTTGTCTGTGGCATTGTTTGTTAAATTTCCTGCACGCTTTACCATGCAAAAGCAAATATATTTCATCGTTTTTGCGCGGCAGACTTTGCTTTTTGAAGAAAAAGCTGTGTGTGCTCCATTGACATCTTTTTATTTCAATGGTACAATATATGACGTGTTAAGGTTTTGCGGGAGGAGCACAGGTGCAGACAGAGGGGTCTGTTTCTGCGCTCTTTTGTATTCCCTGGCAATACAGGATTCAAAAAACCTCCGCAGAATAGTGGGAAAACAGCAGGACATCCCGCCCTGCACCATGCACTGAAGCACGGAATTATTATAGGGAGGAAAACACAATGAACAACAACTACGAGTCTCATGCAATCAGCCGCCGCAGCTTTCTGAAGGCTTCCGGTGTCGTTGGTGCCGCCGGCATTCTGGCCGCCTGCGGCGGCAACTCTGGCAGCAGCTCCACCGCTGCTTCCTCTGGTGCTACCAGCGCTCCCAACACCACTGGCGCTACCCCGCTGAAGGAGTTCATCTCCTGGGAGAGCACCAACCGTGAGCTGGAGAGCTGGAACATGCTGTACAGCCAGATGGCTTCCGACATGAATGTCACCACCAACCTGTGGGAAGGCCTGCTGAGCTTTGACTGCTACGGCAAGGCCGTGCCTTCCGTGGCCAAGGAGTGGAGCCACAATGAGGACTCTTCTGTTTGGACCTTCAACCTCCGCGACGATGTGGACTGGGTGGATGTCAACGGCGAAGTCAAGGCTCACCTGACCAGCAAGGACTTCCTCGTGGGTCTGGAGTGGGTGCTGAACGCAGCCAAGAACCAGGCCAACAACACCTCCATGCCCAACGAGACCCTGACCGGTGCTGCTGATTACTATCAGAAGACCAGCGATATGGGCGATGCTGCTGCCGACCTGACCTACCAGGATATGCTGGACGCAGGCGTGGGCGTTGAGGCTCCGGACGATTACACCCTGGTCTTCACCTGCAAGAATCCCTGCCCTTACTTCGATACCGTTGCTGCCTACACCAGCTTCTACCCCGTCTCTGAGGATCTGATCAACGAGCTGGGCGTTGAGGGCTTCCGTGCCTGCGACTACACCAACATGTGGTACAATGGTCCCTATGTGGTGGAGGAGTTCATCAGCCAGAACACCAAGAGCTACATCCCCAACCCCAACTACTTTGGTGCAAACGATGTGTCCCGTTTCGACCGCTTCACTGTTACCATGATCAGCGACGGCACCGTTACCTTCCAGCTGTACCAGAACCGTGAGCTGGACGAGATGGATGTGGGCGAGAGCACTCTGACCACCATCCAGGCTGATCCCAACAGCGAGTACAATCAGCAGCTGTGCGAGAAGCGCCCCAAGAAGTTCAGCTACCAGATGCACTTCAACTATCAGAAGAACAACGAGGACGGCACCCCCGACGACAACTGGAACAAGGCGATTGCCAACACTGCTTTCCGTCAGTGCTTCTACAAGGGCCTGGAGATGACCAACTGGTATGCACGTACCAACAAGATCAACCCCCTGAAGTGCGAGAACGATTACTACACCATGCCCGGTGTCTGCTACAACACCCAGGGCCAGGAGTACTCCACCCTGGTTGCCAAGGAGATGGGCTTCGACAAGGAAGCATACGATGGCAAGACCATGATCCGTCTGCGCGCCAACAACGGCGACATCGCTGACCTGAAGAAGCAGGCCATGGACGAGCTGAGCGCCATCGGCGTTACCTTCCCTGTCCACGCTGCTTACTACATCATCGCCGCCAACTCCACCGCTCTGGACAACGCAACCGTGCTGAAGCAGTGCTTCACCGACAGCTTCGGCGATGACTTCATCGTGCTGGACATCAAGACCTTTGTTTCTTCCCTCACTCAGGAAGTCCGCAATCCTCAGCTGCAGAGCTTCGTCATCAACGGCTGGGGCGCTGACTTCGGCGATCCCGTCAACTTCGTTGGTCAGGAGATCCTGCACGACGACAACGCTTACTACAGCTGGTACTACTCCAACATCGCCAAGGTCGTGGAGGCCGGCCCCGCTGACTGGCAGAAGGATCTGGTGGCCTGCTACGAGGAGTTCACCGATCTGGTCAACACCGCAAAGGCCATCGTTGATGATACCGATGCCCGCTACGCTGCCTTCGCAAAGGCTGAGGCCAGCATGCTGAACAACGTTCTGGCCTGCCCCTGCTACTTCGAGGTTGCCTGGACTCTGACCCACGCCAACGAGTACAGCAAGATCAACGCTGTGTATGGTCCCTGCAACTACAAGGCTGTGAACTGGGAGACCAGCGAAGAGGCTTACACCACCGCACAGTACGAGGAGTTCGCCGCTGCATTCGACGCAGCTACCAAGGCTTAAGTTCCCCGTTTCCCCGCCCGAAAGGGTAGAAATAAAAGTTAAGGGTTCGATAACATGTTAAAATACACGGTTAAGCGGCTGCTCCAGTCGCTTGTCACAATCTTTCTGATCGCAACAGCAGTTTTCCTGATGATGCGCTGCCTGCCGACGGACTACTACTTCACTGAGGAACAGCTCATGAAGTTTACCGATCAGCAGAAGACCGCCGCTCTGGAAGCAGCTGGCCTGACCGACCCCATCCCCACCCAGCTGGTCAAGTTCTATAACAACCTGCTGCATCTGGACTTCGGCACTTCCCGCCGCATCCAGAACGGTGCCCCGGTGGTCAAGGTCATTGGTAAAAAGTTTGGTATCTCCATGCGTCTGGGTCTCACCGCCACCGGCATCTCTCTGGTGATCGGTGTGCTGATGGGCATCCTGCAGGCGGCATTCAAGGACAAGGTATTCGACTGGATCGGCACGGCCTACACCGTGTTCGTCAACGCGGTCCCGTCGCTGGTGTCGTATTCTCTGGTGCTGGTCTTTGGTTCCAAGTACCTGGGATTCCCCACGCTGTATTCCACCCGCAATGTGAGTGCTTCCAGCGTGCTGCCCATCACCTGCCTTTCGCTGGCATCCATTGCAGGCTATGCCCTGTGGACCCGCCGCTACATGGTGGATGAGCTGACCCGTGACTATATCAAGCTGGCCCGTGTCAAGGGCCTGAGCTCCCGCGAGATCATGTTCAAGCACGTGCTGCGCAACGCCATGGTCCCCATGGTGCAGTATATCCCCCAGTCCATCCTGCTGACGGTCGGCGGCTCTCTGCTGATGGAGCGGTTCTTCTCCGTTCCCGGCATGGGTCCCCTGCTGACCGACGCCATCCAGCGCTATGACCTGAACGTCGTCCAGACTCTGGTCATCCTCTACGCTGCACTGGGCATCGTGGGTGTTTTCCTGGGCGATGTGCTGATGATGGTGGTTGACCCCCGTATTACTCTGACCGGAAAGGAGGAGGCTCGCTGATGGCTAAGGCATCGGATTTTGAGGGCAAGAAGCAGGACGAACTGTTCTACTTCGTCGATTACTCTCCGGAAGAAGCCGAGCGTGTCGGCTACTCCAACTACAGCTACTGGGGTTCTGTCATCCAGAACTTCCTCAAGCAGAAGGTCGCTGTCTTCTGCCTGATCCTGTTCCTGGCGCTGACGGTGTTCTCCTTCATTGCGCTGGGCATCGGCAAGTATCACTACACTACCCTGATCTCTGATTCCAGCAAGGCTTTCATCAAGCCCAACAGTGAGTACTGGTTCGGTACCGACAACCTGGGCCGTGACTACTGGTGCCAGGTGTGGTATGCCACCCAGGTTTCCATCCGTCTGGCTCTGGTGGTCGCCGTGGGCGAGAGCATCGTGGGCGTGATCTTCGGCCTGATCTGGGGCTATGTGCGCAGTCTGGACCGCTTCTTCACGGAGCTGTACAACCTGATCGACAACGTGCCCTATATCATCTATATGACCCTGATCGCCCTGATGGTGGGCCAGAGCTTCTGGATCATGGCCATCTCCATGATCGCCATCAACTGGCTTTCCATGGCACGCCGTGTCCGCAACATGGTGTTCATGTTCCGTGACCGCGAGTACAACCTCGCGTCCCGCTGCCTGGGCACCCCGCTGTGGCGCGTGCTGACCAAGAACATCCTGCCGTATCTGGTCTCCGTTATCATCCTGCGTATGGCACTGTCCATTCCGGGCACCATCAATCTGGAATCCACGCTGTCCTACCTGGGCCTGGGCCTGGGCATCGACACGCCTTCTCTGGGCCTGATCCTGAGCAAGGTGCGCGGCTTCTTCCTGGATTATCCGTACCTGCTGGTTTTCCCTGCATCCATCGTGTCCATCATTTCCATTTCTTTCTATATCATGGGCAACGCTTTGTCGGATGCGGCTGATCCGCGCAACCACGTTTGATAGATTGGAGAGAGAGACGTAAATGGATAGACAACCGATTATCTCTGCCAAAGACGTGGAGATCACTTTCAGCCTGCGCGGCCGCAAGCTGAACGCCATCCGCAAGTGCTCGCTGGACCTGTACGAAGGCGAGACCCTTGCCATCGTGGGCGAGTCCGGCTCGGGCAAGTCCGTATTCACCAAGACCTTTGTGGGTATGCTGGATGCCAACGGTAAGATCACCGGCGGCTCCATCATGTTTGAAGGCCGCGATATGACCAAGTTCACCGAGAAGGATTGGCTGGGTGTCCGCGGCAAGAAGATCGCCATGGTCATGCAGGATCCTATGACCAGCCTGAACCCGCTGAAGAAGATCGGCAAGCAGATCCAGGAGAGCATTGAGCATCACCAGGGTCTGAAGGGTGAGGAAGCCAAAAAGGCTGCCATCGAGATGCTGGGCAAGGTGGGTATCCCCGACCCCGAGCGTCGGTACGAGCAGTACCCCCACGAGTTCTCCGGCGGTATGCGTCAGCGTGTCGTCATTGCCATTGCAGCGGCCTGCCGCCCGCAGATCCTGATCTGCGACGAGCCCACCACTGCACTGGACGTGACCATTCAGGCACAGATCCTGCAGCTGATCCGCGACCTGCAGAAGGAGCTGGGCATGTCCGTTATCTACATCACCCATGACCTGGGCGTTGTGGCAAACGTGGCAGACCGTGTGGCCGTGATGTACGCCGGCCAGATCGTGGAATACGGCACCGTGGAGGAGATCTTCTACGACGCATGGCACCCCTACACCTGGGCTCTGCTGCAGGCTCTGCCGCAGCTGGGCACCAAGGGTGAGGCCCTGCCCAGCGTGGATGGTACTCCCCCGAACCTGTTCAATGAGATCAAGGGTGACGCATTTGCGCCCCGCAACAAGCATGCGCTGGCAATCGACTTTGTGCAAGAGCCTCCGTTCTTCCAGGTGTCCGAGACCCACGCCGCAAAGACCTGGTATCTGGACCCGCGCGCTCCCAAGATCGAGCGGCCGCACTCCATCCAGAACCTGCGTGAGAAAATGGGAAAGATGGGAGGCGCCAACTTAAATGGCTGAACGCGAAAAGCTGATTGAGCTGAAAGACCTTCAGATCACCTTTGGCTCTGGTAAGAAGAAATTTGTTGCTGTCGATCATGTCAACTTTGACATCTATAAGGGCGAGACCTTCTCGCTGGTCGGCGAGTCCGGCTCCGGCAAGACCACCATTGGCCGTGCCATCTGCCGCATCAACCCGACTTCCGGCGGCGATATCTTCTTCAAGGGCCAGAAGATCAACGGCAAGATCTCCAAGGAACTGGACAAAGAGGTCATCCGTAAGATCCAGATGATCTTCCAGGACCCCATGGCTTCGCTGAACGAGCGCGCCAAGGTGGAGTATATCATTGCTGAGGGCCTGCTGAACCATCATCTCTACAAGGATCAGGATGACCTGCACGAAAAGGTGATGAACGCCCTGCATGAGGTCGGCCTGCTGCCGGAGTTTGCCTCCCGCTTCCCCCACGAGTTCTCGGGCGGCCAGCGCCAGCGCATCGGCATTGCCCGTGCTCTGGTCATGGAGCCGGAGTTCATCGTGGCCGATGAGCCCATCTCCGCACTGGATGTTTCCATCCGTGCACAGGTGCTGAACCTGCTGAACGAGATGAAGAAGAGCCGCGGTCTGACCTACCTGTTCATTGCACATGACCTGTCGGTGGTCCGGTTCATCTCGGATCGTATCGCCGTTATCAGCAAGGGCCGCATCGTGGAGCTGGCTGAGGCGGAGGAGCTGTTCCTCCATCCGCTGCATCCCTACACCAAAGCCCTGCTGAGCGCGGTCCCCATCCCTGACCCCAGCCTGGAAAAGCACAAAAAGCTGCTGGTCTATGACCCCTCGATCCACGATTACAGCGTGGATAAGCCGGTCTGGAAAGAGATCGCAAACGGTCACTTCGTGTATGGCAACCAGCGTGAGCTGGAAGGCTACCGCAAGGAGTATGAAAGCCAGCTGTAAGCTGAACCGCTTTCCTGTATTTTAACACAATGACCCCGCCGCGCTGGGAGTTTTCCCGCGCGGCGGGGTTTTGTGCTGCCATGGAGAGAAAAAAGAACCGGACGCTTCAAAAACGTCCGGTTCTGCTTTTGCGATTGGTTATTGGTCCACTGGATCAGGCCTGAGCGGCTGCGTCAAATGCGGCGGCAAACTCATCATACTGTTCGGTGGTGTAGGCCTCTTCGCTGGTCTCCCAGTTCACGGCCTTGTAGTTGCAGGGACCATACATAGCATTGATCTTGCTGTACTCGTTGACGTGAGTCAGGCACCAGGTGATATCATAGACGGTGGGGAAGATCAGGTTCTCGTCCAGGAAGTAAGCCTCGGCCTTGGCAAATGCGGCGTAGCGCGCATCAGTGTCGTCAACGATGGCACGGCCCTCGTTCACCAGATCGGTGAACTTCTCGTAGGCAGCCACCAGCTCGGTCTGGTAGCTGGCGGGGCCATTGTTCACAATGCCTGCGATGTTGGTCATGTTGCAGCTGTAGTAAGCGTTGTCATCGTGAATGATGATCTGGGTCAGGAAGTTGACGGGATCGCCGAAGTCAGCGCCCCAGCCCATGTGGGTGAAGCTCTGCAGCTTGGGAGCCACGACTTCCTTCATGGTGGAGGACACGAAGGTGTTGACATCCAGCACGATGAAGTCATCGCCGAAGCTGTCGGTGAAGCACTGCTTCAGGACGGTGGCGTGGTCCAGAGCGGAGGTGGAGCCGGCCAGAATGTAGTAGGAGCAGTGGACAGGGAAGGTGACACCAATGGCGCTCAGCTCTTCCATGGCCTGCTTCTTCAGCTCGGTGATGTCGCCGTTGTTGGCGCGCAGGCGCTTCATGGTCTTGCCATCGTAAGCCTCGCCGTCCAGACCCATCTCCTTGGCCACCAGGTTGGTGTAGTCGGTGCCATCAGAGGTGTAGCACAGGCCCTTCATGGTGAAGAAGTCGTTCTCACACTTCAGGGGATTGATGGGGTTGTAACGGGCGAAGAACTTGTTCAGCACCATGCCCTTGGAGAAGCACTGACGGAAGGCCTTGTTGGCAATGGCCTTGTTCCAGTTCTCATCGGAGGTGCCATCGGTGTTCTTCTTGTCGTAGTTGAAGATGAAGCAGTAGCTGAACTTCTTGGCACGCTTCTCGCACAGCTGCTGATTGTACTCGTTGGAAGGATCGGACTGAATGGTGGTGATGCTGCTCTCGCCCAGGTCCACCTCGTCCAGCTCGCGGTTCTGATACAGCTGCAGGCTGATGGAACCGTCACTGATCATGGTGACAGTGAAGCGCTCAAAGCGGCTGACGTTGGCAGCGTCGTAGTAGTTGGGGTTGGGAATGTAGCTCTTGGTGTTGCCCTGGATGTACTCCTCCACCACATAGGGTCCGTTGTACCACATGGTGGTGTTGTCGCAGCTCCGGAAGCCATCGACACCCAGCTCCTCGATCAGAGCAGGGGCCACGGGGTAGAAGCTGTTGTAGGCGGCAACGGTATCAAAGTAGGGGCAGGCGCTGGGGCAGGTGAACACCAGAGTGTAATCATCCGGAGCCTCAATGCCCACACCGGCAGCCAGCATGTCCTCGTAGGTCATGTCAGCGGCAGCGTCACCGGCTTCTTTGGTCAGCTCGTAGTACTCGTAAGCACCCACAATGGTGTCGTTGGGCATGGAGGTGTTGTTGGCCTCGTTCTTGATGGCGTTCATCACCCATTCAAAGCCAACCAGGAAGTCCTTGCTGGTCAGGTGAGCCTTCACCTCACCGTTGCAATCCACCCAGTCCACGTCGTCCCGCAGGTGGAAGGTCCAGACGGTGGCATCCTCATTGTGCTCCCAGCTGGAAGCGATGGCGGGAACCACCTTGCCGTAGCAGTCAAAGCTCAGCAGGCCGTCCCACAGGTTGGTGACCACGTTGGCATCCTCAGCCCTCTGGCTGTACAGCATGTTCCAGCTTTCCAGCTCACGGTTGCCGCTCTCAAAGGAGATGAACTCCTTCAGGGGGGTAGCGCCGGTGGAGTTGGGGGCAGCAGCGCCGCTGGCGGCAGCGCCATTGCCGGTGTTGTTGGACTTTTCGCCGCAGGCTGCCAGCAGGCTGGCGGCACCCACAGCACCTGCACCCTTCAGGAAGGTGCGGCGATCAAAATTGAAGCTCATTGGATGATCCTCCCAGATCTTGCGCGGACAGAGCCGCGCGTTTTTCCTTTTCCTAAATGCAGTGAGGCTGTCTGCCTTTCCAAAAAGTGCACAGGAAAGACAAAAGTCGCACCACAGTATATTTTAGCACTTTACTGAAAAGAAGTCGATCCGCCGCAGCACTGAATTGGAAACAAAACGGTGACAAACACTTTCGTGGGAAAAGAATGTGGAAAAAATTACTATAAAATGGAAAGAACTGTATATCTGTGAAGAACAGGCAAAAGAGAGAAACTGTTCACGCCGTGCGCACAAAACAGCTATCTTTTTTCACAAAAACATGATACAATAAAGTGTATCTGTATCAATAAGGAGCGCACCATGAAGAAACTGACCTCGATGTACAAACGCTACATGTTCCACCCTATTTTATATAAGACCGTGACCCGCACCTCCATTGTGGCCGTGCTGATGCTGCTGTGGCAGCGCTATGTCAGCGACGGCACGTTTACCATCTGGGAGGCCCCGGGCTTTCTGTGCGGCGTGGTGCTGCTCATCTGGGCCTGGGTGGACTACCTGCGGCTGGATGGTGTGACCATCCACCATCTGCTGGAGGAATTCAAGGGGATGGGCAAGCGGCAGAAAAAGATCCATTCCACCCGCTCCATCATCGACTATGCGGATGAGAAGATCGTCTCCTTTGAGGAGCTGGAACCCGAGGAGCGCACCTATTGCAGCCTGCTCTCCAATCTGGTGCTGGGCCTGCCGCTGGTCGCTGCTGCGCTGATCGCCAGCGTGCTGTAAGGGGGCCGCGGCATGGAACAAGAGCACAAGCAGCTGGTCATCGGCATTCTGGCCCATGTGGACAGCGGCAAGACAACCCTTTCCGAGGCCCTGCTCTACGGCACCGGCACCATCCGCAAGCTGGGCCGGGTGGACCATAAGGATGCCTTTCTGGACACCGACGCGCTGGAAAAAGCGCGCGGCATCACCATTTTCTCCAAGCAGGCCCTCTTCACGGCGGGCAATACCGATTTTACCCTGCTGGACACCCCGGGCCATGTGGATTTTTCCACGGAGACCGAGCGGACACTGCAGGTGCTGGATTATGCGGTGCTGGTCATCAGCGGCACCGACGGCGTGCAGAGCCATACCGAGACGCTCTGGCGGCTGCTGCGGCGGTACCGCATCCCCACCTTTGTGTTCGTGAACAAGATGGACCTGCCCGGCCCGGGCAGGGAAGCGCTCCTGACCCAGCTGAACCGTCGGCTGGGGGATGGCTTTGTGGATTTTGGGGCAGAGCAGGCCGACCGGGACGAGGCGCTGGCTGTCTGCGATGAGCGGCTGATGGAGACGATGCTGGACCGGGGAAGCCTGACCGATACCGACCTCATCCCCGCCATTGCCCGGCGGCATGTGTTTCCCTGCTGGTTTGGCTCAGCCCTGAAGCTGCAGGGGGTGGACGCGCTGGTGGAGGGCCTGGACCGCTATACCCGCCCGGCCCCCGCGCTGGAAGCCTTCGGGGCCAAGGTGTTCAAGGTGAGCCAGGATGAGCAGGGAAACCGCCTGACCTGGCTGCGGGTGACCGGCGGCGCGCTCAAGGTGAAAGCCCAGCTCACCGGAGAGGTCGACGGGGAGCCATGGGCCGAAAAGGCCAACCAGCTGCGGCTCTACTCCGGCGCAAAGTTCACGCTGGCGGAGTGCATCGGCCCCGGCCAGGTGTGCGCCGTTACCGGCCTGACCAGAGCCCGCCCGGGCGAGGGTCTGGGGGCGGAACGGGACAGTGACCTGCCGGTGCTGGAGCCGGTTCTGAGCTATCAGGTGCTGCTGCCCGAGGGCGCAGATGTGCACGCCGCGCTGGGAAAGCTCCATCGGCTGGAAGAAGAGGAGCCCCAGCTCCATGTGGTCTGGAACGAGACCCTGGGCGAGATCCATGTCCAGCTGATGGGCGAGATCCAGCTGGAGGTGCTGAAAAGCCTGCTGGCCGAGCGGTACGGGCTGGAGGTCAGCTTCGGCCCCGGCGGCATCCTGTATAAGGAGACCATCACCGAAGCCATGGAGGGCGTGGGCCACTACGAGCCTCTGCGCCACTATGCGGAAGTCCACCTCAAGCTGGAGCCGCTGCCCCGGGGCAGCGGGATGCAGTTTGCCGCCGACTGCCGGGAAGAGGTGCTGGACAAGAACTGGCAGCGGCTGGTGCTGACTCACCTTGAGGAAAAGCAGCATCTGGGTGTGCTCATCGGGGCACCCCTGACCGATGTGAAGATCACCCTCATTGCGGGCCGCGCCCACCTCAAGCACACCGAGGGCGGCGACTTCCGGCAGGCGACCTACCGCGCCGTGCGGCAGGGCCTCATGAAGGCGCAGTCTGTGTTGCTCGAACCGTGGTACGCGTTCCGCATGGAGCTGCCCGCGCCGAGCGTGGGCCGGGCGATCACGGATATCCAGCGGATGCAGGGCGAATATGAGCCGCCGGAGCAGGAAGGGGAACAGACCATTCTGCGCGGAAGCGCGCCTGTGCGGCTGCTGCGGGAGTATCAGACGGAGCTTACGGCCTATACCAGAGGCCGGGGGCGCATCCAGCTGCGCGTCAGCGGCTACCGGCCCTGCCGGGAGCAGGAGCAGATCGTAAAAGAGCTGGGCTACGACCCAGCGCGCGATCTGGAAAATCCGGCAAGCTCCGTGTTCTGCGCGCACGGCGCGGGTTACGAGGTCAAGTGGCAGGACGTGGACGCGGCGGCGCATCTGCCGCTGCTTCGGCTCGGAGGCCCCGCGCGGCAGGAGCCGCAGCGGATCGTAAAATCCGTTGCGCCCGGCGGCGCGCCGGAGCTGGAAAAGGAGCTGCTGGCGATCTTTGAGCGCACCTACGGTGCGATTCGCCGCCGCGATGTGCTGCCGCAGATGATGCTGCGCAGCGAGGACAAGCGCGAATTTCTGCAAAGCCTCGGCCCGGCGGATGATTTCCTGTTGGTTGACGGCTATAACATCCTGTTTGCGTGGGACGAGCTGAAGGAGCTGGCCCGCACGAGCCTCGACACGGCGCGGCACGTGCTCATGAACCTGCTGTGCAATTATCAGGGCTACCGCGGCTGCACACTCATTCTGGTCTTTGACGCGTACAAGGTGCCGCAGGGGCTGGGGGCTGTGGAAAAATACCACAACATCCACATCGTCTATACCCGGCAGGCGGAGACGGCGGATCAGTATATCGAGCGCCTGAGCTTTGAGCTTCGCGGCCGACGCCGCGTCCGTGTGGCGACGAGCGACAATCTTGAGCAGCTCATCATCCTCGGCCACGGGGCCGAGCGTATTTCCGCCCAGCACTTCCACGACGAGGTCTACACCGCGCAGGCCGAGATCGAGCGCATTCTGGCGCAGAACAATCAGAAGAACGCGAAATAAACTCCGGCCCGCAGGCTGTGACCTGCGGGCCGGTTCGTCATTCGCCCAGCGGCATGACGCCAAGCTGGACCTCGGCGATGGAGGCGAAGCCGTACAGATCGCCTGCGCGGACGGTGTACCAGCCATTGAAGTCTCCGAGCACCGTAACGGCTGTTCCGTTCGGGATCTGTGCCAGAACCTCCGCGTCCGTCTGCGGAAAGGAGCGCAGCGCCATATACCCGTTTTCGCCTGCGGCCTCGGCATCAAATTCGCTGCCCGGCGTCAGGAACGGAACGCCGAAATACTCCGTCACGCCGAGGGCCAGCGCCCGCGCAATCGCGTCCAGATTGCCCGTCAGCCAGTTCGCGTCCTCTGTGTTGTCGTGGTATCCCAGCTCGGTCAGAACCGCCGGAGCCCGTGTGCGGCGCAGCTCGCCGATGATCGTGGACGAGCGCGCCTGCACCCGGTCGGGAAGCGGATAGATGGGCTTGATGTTATCAACCAGAATGTTCGCCATGCGAAGCCCGGCCTCGCTCGTCGGATAATAGTAAATGTCCACGCCGCGCAGACGGCCTGACAGCGCCTGCGGCGCGGCGTTCGAGTGCAGCGCCAGATGGAAATCCTGCCGGGACGCGTTGGAATCGCGGATGGACTGCGCGGCGCTGCCGTCCGGGTCGTTGCGCGTGACGGTGATGCCGCTTGCGTGCAGATACGGCGTCATCTCATCGGCCAGCGCGTTCATCCAGTACCGTTCGTCGCCGGTCGTGATGTAGGGATTGAAATACTGCGTGGACGGACTCAAGAATAAAAATGGCATATGCCGGTTCCTGCCTTCCCTGATTTACTGGCATATTCTATGCAGACGCGGTTTTATTGTTTACAGTCTGCCGAGTTTGTGATACCATAGCTGTTAGACATGAAGGAGTTTGACGCTATGCAGTATATTATTCTGGATATGGAGTGGAACCAGCCGTGGCCC
>OGHD01000851.1_pt1 | contig 13680 bp, 9 predicted proteins | sample 1571341 | NCBI WGS metagenome assembly OGHD01 (sample SAMEA2582026, study PRJEB24529) | metagenome | biome: Human gut stool | place: China | collected 2011 | reverse complement strand
CGGCTCCCCAATGTCTTTCATGTCTTTTGTCAATTTCTCACAATTCAATTTAGGTCGTTATGAGTTTCGCAATTGTCTATAATACCCATCAACCTTCCCACGCCGCAGGCTATATTGGCTTAGTATCCATCCACCTGCCAGGCCTGCGGCAGGAAGTATTCGCTGAATTTGGTGATGGCATACTGGTCGGTCATACCTGCGATGTAATCGCAGATCACACGTTCCGTCTTTTCCCCTTCATCAAGCATGGCGAGATATTTTTCCGGCAGAAACTCGATGTGGTCTTTGTAGAATCCGAAGAGCTGCCGGATCATTGCCTTAGCCTTCACTTCCTCACCCTTGGCAATTGGATTCGTGTATACATGATCGAACATAAAATGGCGCAGCTCAAACATGGCTTCCTGAATATCTGCTGACATCCGAATGTCATCCTGGTTCATACTATTCATGATCACGTTATGTATCAATGTATTTAAACGCTGTTTTGTGGTAAAACCTAATGTTTTACGGATCTCTGATGGAATATCATCCTCCGTCAGGATCTCTGCGCGGATTGCATCATCCACGTCATGATAAACATAGGCGATTTTATCTGATAAACGGACTACTTTTCCCTCCAGCGTATGTGGCATTGACTTAGACTGATGATTTAAAATACCGTCCCGCACTTCCCAAGTCAGATTTAAGCCCATGCCGTTTTTCTCAAGTTTTTCCACGATACGGACACTCTGCTCGTTGTGCCGGAATCCGTCTTCACAGATTTCGTTTAACACATACTCTCCGGCATGGCCAAACGGCGTATGCCCCATATCGTGTCCCAATGCGATTGCTTCCACCAAATCTTCATTCAGACGCAGTGCTTTTGCAATTGTTCTCGCATTCTGCGATACCTCTAAGGTATGGGAAAGTCTTGTCCTATAGTGATCTCCCTTCGGTGTCAGAAAAACCTGTGTCTTATTCTTCAACCGCCGGAATGCCTTACAATGCAGGATTCTGTCCCTGTCTCGCTGAAAAACAGGCCGGACATCGCACTGTTCTTCCTCGCGTTCCCTGCCTTTCGTGTTCACACTGAGCGTTGCATAAGGGCTTAATGTTTCCCGCTCCATTTTTTCAAGTTCTTCCCGTATTGTCATATGTATCACCTCTCTGATATCTGACAGTCTCTCCCGAAGCACCATATAAAAAATCGTTTCAATAAAATCTCCATATTTTTATTATTCGGCAGGATTTTTCAATTTCCTTTATTTTTTATAAAATTCATACAATTTTTTTATTTCAGATAATTCATGGCATCTAAAAGATTGCTCACACCGACCAGCCTGATACCTTTTACTTCTGTCATGGATTTTCTGCAGACTTCCGGTAGAATACAGACCTCAAAGCCAAGTTTTTTTGCCTCCTGCACCCGCTGTTCTGCCATATTTACCGCGCGGACCTCACCGCTTAATCCGACCTCGCCAAAACAGATGGTTTTCTCATCGATCGGTTTGTCCTTGTAACTTGAGATCAATGCAAGAACAATGCCAAGGTCGATTGCCGGCTCATTCATTTTGATTCCTCCTGCGATATTCACATAGGCATCACAGTCACCCAGCTTTAAGCCCAATCTTTTTTCCAGAACCGCCATCAAAAGATTGACACGGTTAAAATCCGTTCCTGCCGCTGTTCTTCGCGGAATACCAAAATTACTGTGACATACAAGTGCCTGCACCTCCAAAAGGATTGGTCTAGTCCCTTCCATGGAACATGCCACAACAGAGCCGGACGCTCCCTCCGGCTTGCCGCTCAACATATATTCAGACGGATTTTCCACTTCCACAAGACCATCCTGCCGCATCTCGAACACACCGATCTCATTTGTGGAGCCAAAACGGTTTTTTACACCTCTTAAAATACGGTAAGCCGCATGCCTGTCTCCCTCAAAATAAAGCACGGTGTCTACCATGTGTTCTAACACCCTCGGTCCTGCCACCACTCCCTCTTTCGTCACATGTCCCACAATGAAAATGGAGATTCCCATTCCCTTTGCGATCTGCATCAAAACACCTGTGGACTCGCGCACCTGTGATACACTGCCCGGTGCCGAGGAAACCTCTTCGTTAAACATCGTCTGGATGGAATCGATTACAACGATCTGCGGTTTTTCCCGGTCAATGACTGCCTTTATGGTGTCAAGATTTGTCTCACACAGCAGTTTTAGACTGTCCCCGAAATTTCCGATACGCTCTGCACGGATCTTGATCTGCTGCAAAGATTCCTCCCCGGAAATATAGAGCACTTTTATGTTATGCTCCGACAGATTCCTGCACACCTGAAGCAGCAATGTGGATTTTCCGATTCCGGGATCGCCTCCCACTAACACCATGGAGCCCTGCACAATACCGCCGCCAAGTACACGGTCTAATTCTTTCATGTCTGTTGACACACGCTTGTCATAGGTCATCTCGATCTGGGACAGTGGCAGTACCTTTGCCTCTGACGCTGTTGCTTTCTGCTTTGCCAGTGTGCCCGCACTCTTTTTGTCCACCACTTCTTCTACAAATGTATTCCATTCCTTACATCCCGGACACTGCCCCATCCATTTGGACGATTCGTATCCGCAGGACTGGCAGAAAAAAATACTTGTTTTTCCTTTTGCCATAAAACCTTCCTTTATTGACAGCAAAAGGAGTTGCCGTTTCTGACAACCCCTTATCATTTCTTAGCATTTCTGAATCTGAACTTCTACCGGTTTCTCTCCAAGTTCCACACTGACGGTCAACTTGCCACCGAGATTTGTTTTCATCTTACCTGCGCTTGCTCCGTCCACTGTAATTTCATACTCAGTCTCTTCTTCTAACTCCAGTGTGATCTGAGCATCTTCCGGTCCTTCCACGGAAAAAGAAATTCCTGTGTCCGTTGCATTCAAATGATATGCCGCTGTTCCCGGTACGGATTCATAAACAAACATACCATTACGCTCCAGCTTTGTGATGTCTTTGTAAGTTTTTACCTTATAAAGATCTCCCTGATGCCCGAAGTTATCAAGCTTTGCCTTTGCATCCAGAGTGTAATCTCCAAAACTGATCGTTCCATCTGCTTCTGAACGAATTAATTCACTAATAGCGCTCATCTTTTCCTCCTGTGGTACAGTCCTTCTCTGCCTGCTGCACCGTAAAAATTTTGTAAAATCATTATAGCTCAACTACATTTCGATTGCCAGCATTTTCATCATTTTTAAGGATTTTTTTATTTTTGTGTTACTGTTCCTTTACTTCAAAAACAACTGCATTCTTTTTCGTAGTGACGATCACTTCATCACCCTTTTTCACCTTGCCGTCTAAGATTTCTTCTGCAAGCTGATCCTCGATCTCATTCTGGATTTTGCGGCGGAGTGGTCTTGCTCCATATTTCGGTTCGTATGCTTTTTCCACAATATAATTTTTCACGCTGTCACGCACATGAAGTATGATATCCATCTGGCTCTTACAACGGTCTGTCAGATCTTTCAACATTAATGTGACGATCTGTTTCATATCATTTTTGTTCAGTGAACGGAATACGATGGTCTCATCAATACGGTTTAAGAACTCCGGTTTGAAAATCCTGCGCACTTCCTCCATCACACTGTTTTTCATGCGCTCGTAATTCTGCTTTTCATCATCAGAAGATGCAAAACCAAGTTTTTTCGGTTCCACAATGGACTGTGCTCCTGCATTTGATGTCATGATAATGATCGTATTTTTAAAGTCCACCTTGCGTCCCTGGGAATCCGTGATATGTCCATCGTCTAACACCTGGAGTAAAATATTAAATACATCCGGATGCGCTTTTTCGATCTCGTCAAACAAAATCACGGAATACGGATTCCTGCGCACTTTTTCGCTGAGCTGACCGCCGTCCTCATGTCCGACATATCCCGGCGGGGAACCGATCATTTTAGAAACACTGTGTTTCTCCATGTACTCCGACATATCAACACGTATCATCGCCTGTTCATTGCCGAAAACAGCCTCCGCCAGCGCCTTGGAAATCTCCGTTTTACCTACGCCTGTAGGTCCTAAGAACAGGAACGAACCGATTGGTCTTCTCGGATCTTTTAAACCGACACGTCCGCGTCTCACCGCTTTTGCCACAGCCGTCACAGCTTCTTCCTGACCAACGACACGTTTGTGCAGCGTTGCCTCTAATTTTTTCAGGCGGGCTGCCTCGCCTTCTGCCAGTTTCTTCACCGGAATTTTTGTCCAGCCGGAAACAACATCTGCCACATCATCCTCTGTGACAGACAGATTCTTTCTGCGGATCTCACGCTGCGCTTTTTTTGTCTGCTTCTCAAGCTCTGCTTCCAATGCTTCTTTTTCTTCCTTGCACTGTTTTGCAAGCGCAATATCGGAATTGCTCAGAGCATCCTCTAACTGTAATTCTTTTTCTGTGATCTGATTTCTCAATTCCGCAAGTTTCTCTGTATGGTTAGACACGCCAAACCGCACTCTTGCTGCTGCTTCATCCATCAGATCAATTGCCTTATCCGGCAAAAAACGGTCATTGATATAGCGCGCTGACAGGCGGACTGCCGCCTCGACTGCCTCATCCGTGATCTTTACATGATGATGTGCTTCGTATTTACCGCGAAGCCCTTTCAAAATTGCAACTGTCTGTTCCTCGCCCGGTTCCTCCACCGTCACAGGCTGGAATCTTCGCTCCAGTGCAGCATCTTTTTCTACATATTTGCGGTATTCTGTGATTGTCGTTGCTCCCATGATCTGAATCTCACCACGGGCAAGTGCAGGTTTTAAAATATTAGAGGCATCGATCGCGCCCTCTGCGCCACCGGCACCGATGATTGTGTGAAGCTCATCGATAAACAGCAAAACATTTCCTGCTTTTGTCACTTCCTGAATCACTTTTTTGATACGCTCTTCAAATTCTCCACGGTATTTTGAACCAGCCACAATACCGGATAGGTCTAAAGATACCACTCTTTTTCCCTGAACAGAGTCCGGTACAAGGCCGGATACGATACGCTCTGCGATTCCTTCCACGATAGCCGTTTTACCAACTCCCGGTTCTCCGATCAGACATGGATTGTTCTTCGTTCTTCTGCTTAGAATCTGAATCACTCTCTGGATTTCTTCCTCACGTCCAACCACCGGATCCAGTGCTCCTTCCGTTGCAAGCTGTGTCAGATCTCTGGAATACTGATCCAGCGTCGGGGTTCCCTCATTATTTTTCTTTTTTCCCGGACGACCATTCTGAAATTCTTCGCGGTAAAGATTTGCATCTTCCCCCATCGCAATGAGAGTGTCCACAAAGACTTTCTGCATATTGACGGACAGCGTTGTCAGTAATCTGGATGCAACACAGTCTGTCTCTTTGATCATGGCAATCAGAATATGTTCTGTTCCAATGGCATCAGCATGGAATCTGACTGCCTCCTTCTCTGCATTCTCAAGAACTTTTGCTGCTCTCGGTGAATAACCATCTGATTCTGCTACTGCTGTTCCCTCTGCCGGAGCGATCAATTCTTTGATCAGATCTACAATTTTATCTAACTCTACACCATTCTCATTCAGAATATTTGCCGCTACTCCTGAATTTTCCTTCAATAGCCCAATCAGTAAGTGCTCGGTTCCGATATAATTATGATGTAATGATTTTGACATTTTGCCGGCGATATCAATCGCTTTTTTGGCTTTTACAGTGTATGGTAATTGCATGTTGTCTCCTCATGTTATTTATTAGGTGATTGCAAACTCTCCTTAATCTATCTCAAATTGTTCAAAATCAACAAAATTTTCGAAAACACGCTTCCGCTACGTGTCACTCGCAGCGGTACTAAGAAGCCAGGCACGACTGATGTCGCACCTGCCTTCTAAGTACCGGCGGTTCCACAGTGTTTTCTCAAGCTTTTGTTGATTTTTTACAATTTAATTTACGTTATGAATGATTTTCGCAATTACCTACATTCTATTTTATATTATAAATCATTTAGGTCGAAAACTTCCATTCCTTTTTCATTTTTCACAGAAGTTTCATTTTTTTGCAGCACATCCATTTTTTCATTTTCAGTAGATGATTTTTTCTCGGACTTTTCTTCTGTCACTGATTTCTCAGAAGTGGATGGAATTTCATCCTCATAATCATTCCATTCGCGGTAAGCCCTGTTGATTGGATGTTCTTCCTCGATGTACTCTTCCTCGTCATCGAAATAATCGTCCTCATCCTCATTTTTTTCTTTTTTTCGGAATCCACGGAATTTTCCCAAGAAAGGTTTTTTCTCGGTTTCTGTCTCTTCGTTTGCTTCGTCGTCCTCGTTCTCTGGCTCGTCAAGCTCCGGATCGTTGTCCTCTGAGAGTTCGTCTTTTCCTTTTTTCTTTCTGCCAAAGAGCATGATATTCAGTATGATCACAACTGCGATTGCCAATACAAAAATAAGCACAGCGATCATGTTTCTGGAAAAGGATTTTGCATCTTTATATTTCTTTGAGAGTTCATCATACTGGCTCTGCAATGCTGCAAGATCATCCGAAGAAGAATCTGCTGTCTCGGTGATATTTCCATTGACACGCTGGTAAGTACCCTCTGCCGCATCATACTGATACCAGCCTTCGGTTCCGTCCTGATTTACTGCATAAAAGATATAGAAATCAGACGCTTCCTCTCCATCCTCTGCCGGAAGCTGGTAAGCGGTCATCACGGTATTTTCCGGCATTTGCAGGGACACCTGCACATAACTCTCCGGCAGTACCGAATCAAGCGGTGCCAAAAGTGGAATCACATAACTGCTCTCACCTGCAGTAAACTTCATAAAATCATAGACAACATCCCTGGTCTCATCATAAATAAAGAATCTGCCGGTCGTTGCGTCCACATTGTCTGTTTCCAGATAGATCAGAGAAATTGTTCCTTTGTCAAACGTCAGACCTCTGCATTCCGTTCCACGGAAATTAACTGTTGCTTCTGTAAAATCAGCCGGAATCTGTTCCTCTGTAAAATTGTCTGCGATATGGTAGGTCGTGTTATTGATCACAACATCTGCCGCTGATACCGGAGTTTCCGTTGTGTCCACTTCCTCAGTATCTTCTGGAGTCTCGCTGTCACCATTTCCGTCGTCTCCGTTTTCACCGCCTGTAGTTGTCGTCTCACTTCCGGTGGTTCCTGCTGCCTGTCTTGTCACAGTGATTTTATAAGTGGCTGTTGTTCCGTTTTCTGCCTTTACAACAATCTTCACAACATTCGCTCCGACGGCAAGATTCGTGTTTCCGGTAACCGATTCAACGGTTGCCTTTTCATTGACCGGTGTTGCACTCACTGCAATACTTGTCACAGAATTATCCACAGCTGCCGTATACTTTGTGGTGCTTCCCTTAAAAGCCGGAGACAATGTTCCCGGTGAAATCGTCAGTGCCTTTAAGGAATTATCTGCGGATAAAGCTGCCGTATTGCTTCCAGTATTGTTGTTACTTCCTGTTCCAGAACTGCTTCCATTTCCCGCATTTCCATTGCTGCCTGCTGCTTCGTTTTTGACCGTCACAGAAGTGCTGCTGCCTGCCATGGAATCCAATTCTTCTTCGGTACCGTAAATAACACCATCCGTAGCAGAAAGCGAAATAGAAGCTTTTCCCGCACTGATTGCTTTTAATGTCACACTGAAGCTGTCACTCGCTACCGAAATACTTCCGCCGCCACCGCCATAAGTTGCATTACAGCTCACAAACTCCAGAATGCCGGCATCATAGGTCAAAACCATATTGGCATATGCACTGTCCCCGGATGCACTTAATGCTTTTGCCGTTACCGTCACAGTCTGTCCGATATTCAGGGAACCGGCAGACACAGCGATCGTTGTTTTTCCGGAAGCCGCCTTGGCATGCATCTGCGGTGTCATAAGGCAGATGCATAATGTTAACAGTGTAATGATCACACCTAATTTCTTTTTCATTTTACTCTCCATTCTTATGTGTGAAAATTGTATTTTCTCACTAAAATAACTCTTTCTATCCACACAGCCCTGTTACTGTTCAATCTGTGCTGCATTTATAATATGTTTCTGCAAAAGCACAAGGTCTTTTACGGAAACTTTTCCATCTCTGCTTATGTCCGCAGCCGCTGCATACGCACCGGAAAGCTGTGATGTTCCAAGAATCTGTTTCTGCATCATGACCAGATCGACCACAGAGATTTTTCCATCTCCATTGATGTCACCGTAAATGACAACGTCATACTGCTTCACCAGTGTTCCATTTGCATATACTGCAATTTTATTACCTGTTCCGACTGCACCGGTATTTTCTGTGCCATCTGCTTTCAACACTTTGACCGTGCCGCTTCCCGCTGAGATATTGGCAAGTACAGAAGAAGCGCCTGTTCCCGGTGTAATACCTGTGATCACGGTATCTCCCAGTTTATAGGAGGTAGAAACGGATACGCCGTCCGCAACCGTTGTTCCACCACTTTCCGGTGTCTGGGTATTGTCTGCTGCCGGCTGCTGTCTTACCACATTGATCGTGTAGGTTTTTGCCGAACCGCTCTGTGACACACAAGTTACGTTGATCGCATTATTTCCATAATTCAATGCATAAGTTCCCGCCCCGGAAACTCCCGCTTTCGGTGCAACTGCCAAAGCACCTACATTGATCGAGCTTACCTCGGTTCCAACGATCACGGAATAATCGGTTACTGCTCCCTGGAAAGACGGTGTCAGTCCATATCCGCTTACGCTGAGAGAAGAGAGCCAGTTATTCGGATTACCACTGTCTGAAAACGTCACTGCTGACTCCGGCATATTGCTATACACCGGAATACGGAATATAAATCCCTGTGATTTATCCGCATAAGCCGTGCTCATTGTTTTTCCTTCTGACATTGCCGCCTGCACATTTGTCATGTACTGATGTGAGTATATGCTGTTCATATTCACCACATTAAATTTCTGGAAATATAAGGTGTTCTGCCCTTTTTTCACATAATTATTTCCAACGATACCAGCTCCACCATTAATTGATTTATAAATAGAATTCCAGTCGTTATTTTTCGCATAAATCAATCCGTTGACCGTCGCAGACGCAGACGATGTCGTATATGCTCCGATATTAAAGTAATTGTAATATCCATTATAGCCAGAGTAATTGCCAGAGATCAAAGGACTTGTCCCCTTATTTCCCTGCTCCTGCTTACATCTTGCAGCCAGATGATAAGGACTGACACTCAAGTTCTGTCCCACTTCCATGAAAGTATCTGCATAGCTTCGCGATGCTCCGTCTGTATCGCTATAGCTTCCACTCATGAAACTGCCTGACAGAATATTTCCAACTCCTGTCACGTTCTGATATGGCGCATATTCTAACGTTTCAAACTGAAAAATATACGTGTCATTCAGGTAATTTCTCGGATCCATGCAATATGCTATGTAATTGGAGGAGGCACTTACCCAGCCTGCTCCGTCATAACCATACCATTTGTTGGTCGCCCAGTCATAAGCACCCGTCTCCGTTGACTTTCTCGCATCATTGGAAGAACTCTGCACCAGATTCCTTCCGACAACACTCTCATTTGCAATGACGGTATTCCAGTCCAGTCCGGTCTGTACCGGAACGAACTGCCAGTCTGGATACTTCTGGTGCAATGCCAGAAGCGAATTACAGTAACTGTCCGGAAATCCCGCTGCTTTTAACGATGCAACATACTCATCATCCGTCACCGTTGTGGTGTCTCCCTGCGATCCATCCGCAGAAGTCTGTCCGGTTACTGCCAGATAGGTTCCACAGATCCAGCCTGCATAATCCACACCATTCTTATTAAATGTCACATTGTACCACACAGTTCCATTTGTAGTTGTCTGTCCGAGTACATTGACTGTCTGATCTCTTTTTACCGTCGTGACCGGAGAATATGCCGTGCTCGCACCTGTCCTCACATAGACATTGCCGTTCGTGTTGGTGACAACTCCGGCTGCACCCTGCGCTGAATTATCTGTGATCGTACTTCCCGCAGAAGTATCCTCGGATGACAGTGTGATAAAATCGGATCTGATATAACCTGTCGATGACATTCCATTATAGGAAATCTGTACTTTATACCACTTCATTCCATCCGAACCATCCGCTTCATCGATCACGCGGACGGCTGTTCCAGCCGCCAGAGATGTGATTTTTTCGCCATTCACAGGCGATTTCCGCATCTGCACCGGGCCATCGTTCAACACTCCTGCCGTCTCTGTGTAGGCATAACTTTCCAACGGTTTTACCGTAATGACCGCAGTCGCTGCTGTCACACCAAAAATCGTTGCAAAGATAAAGCTCCGCCATTTTCTCTGTTTTATATTAAGGTTTCTTCTCATTTTTCCTCCAAATGCCTTCGGTACTTCCCCAAAAGGCACAGTAAATCAAGCTTATTATATGTAATTCACGATAGAGCGTCAACCTTAATCTGGTAAATATGGTAACTGATATGTATGATACAACAAAGTACTCAGATACTGCCTGAGCAGTAACGATGTTTTGTCCTTTTTTCCACCTTATCATTGGTGAACTACCCATTGTCTTAAGCCAATGGGCTTCCTGCTTCATCGACCTCGTAACCTACTATCTCCACAGGCGTTAATTCGGGCAGTCCCTGCCCTATATATTTCTTTATGCTATTTGTCTTAATCCCTCTGTCAGTATATTTTTTGCGGCATTGATATCCCTGTCATGTTCCGCTCCGCATTTAGGACATATCCATGTCCTCACTGACAAATCTTTTGTATCTGGATTCTGATACCCGCAAACAGAACATAATTGACTGCTGGCATAAAATGTATCTATCTTGATGTATTTCCTGCCATTCCATTTTGCCTTATACTCTAACTGTCTTGTCAGCTCATACCATGATACATCACTTATGGCTTTTGCCAGATGATGATTTTTTACCATGTTTTTTATCTGTAAATTTTCTGAAACTATCACTTGGTTTTCGCTGATAATCTCATGTGAAACTTTATGTAGATAATCTTTTCTTATATTCCTTATTTTCTCATGGCATAATGCTATCTTTTTCTTTGTTTTATAATAGTTCTTACTTCTCTTTCCTTTATGTGACAGCTGCCTTTGCAGCTTTACAAGCTGTTTCTCGTATTTTTTTATGATTTTTTGATTCTCATATACCTTCCCATCGGAAGTAATACATAAATCTTTAATTCCTAAATCGATTCCTATGTTATGATTTGTATGTGCCAGTTCCTTATGCTCCGTTTCTACAAGTATGGATACATAGTATTTTCCACTGGAAACCTGCGAAACGGTCGCTGACTTAATCTGCCCACTGTATTCCCTGTGTAACCTTGCTTTTACTGCTTTTAATTTTGGCAGTTTTATCTTCCCTGTCTCAAAATCTACCGCAATATTTCCATTTGTGAAGTTTGTTGTGTATGATTTATAGTTATCGTGTTTGCTCTTGAATTTCGGATATCCTGCATGCTCCTTAAAGAATTTTTGATATGCAACGTCCATGTTATAGATTGCGTTGGTCAGAGCAAATTTATCTATTTCTTTTAACCATTCATAGTCTTTCTTTAATTCTCTGTTACAGTAATTATTACAATCCGTTTTACTAACTGACTTTTTCTCTTTCTCGTATATTTCTTTCCGATATGCCAATGTCTGATTGTAAACAAAACGGCAACAGCCAAATGTTTTTGCAATCTGAATTCTTTGTTCGCTATTAGGATATATCCTGTATTTATATGCTTTTAACACCCACTGTCGCCACCTTCCTACCCTTGATTTTCTATATATTTTCTCAACATCTCTTCTGATACATTTCCTGCACTGCAGACAAAATATCCGTCCGTCCAAAAAGTATGTTCTTTCCAGAAATGTTTTCGTAGATAATCCGAATATCTTTTCCAAATATGATATGTTGTATAACTCTTCATCAGATTTACTATTTTACTGATAGACATTGTTGGTTCTGTTGCTATCATGTAATGAATATGATCTTTATCTGTCTCCATATATCTGATAATGACTTTATGCTTTTGACATATCTCATAAGAAAACTGCTTTATATCATCTGATATTTGTTTTGACATCAGCAATTTCTTTCTATACTTGCATACGAAAATAATATGATACTGTAACAAATATTTGTGTCTGTTTTTGATTTCCACGTTCCCATAACGCGAGTATAGCACAAACCTCCGCTTCCGGCTACCTTAACCCACCGTCTAAAGCCAGTGGGATTGCGGTAGCCCTATTTCAACTTCTTTAATCTTACAAACAACCTTATACCCTTCGGACACATCTCTTCAAGTTCCTCAAGGCTGCATCTTCTCAAATAAACAACCTAACAGCTTCAGTATTCCTGTAGCCGCAATACACTAAAAAAGAGGCTTAACGCCTCTTAAATATAAAATATTCACTTAATTACAACCGCCAGCCTTGGTAATACATTTCTCACAGCAAACTTAATATTATGACAACTCAAATGCCCCTGTATACAAGCTGTAATATGTTCCCTTACTTGCAATAAGTTCATCGTGTGAACCTCTCTCAATTATATTGCCGTGGTCTAATACCATTATAGCATCTGAATTGCGTACAGTTGAAAGCCTGTGTGCTATTACGAATACTGTTCTGCCCTTCATCAGGTTATCCATACCTCTCTGGACAAGTGCTTCTGTTCTTGTATCAATTGAAGATGTAGCCTCATCAAGAATCATTACAGGTGGGTTAGCAACTGCTGCCCTTGCAATTGATATAAGCTGTCTTTGTCCCTGTGAAAGACTAGCTCCATTCTGTGTAAGCACAGTCTGATAACCGTCAGGAAGTCTTGTTATAAAGTCATCTGCATTGGCAAGCTTGGCGGCGTTAATACATTCCTCATCTGTCGCTGACAGATTACCATATCTTATATTATCCATAATAGTTCCTGTGAACAGATTAACGTCCTGTAATACAATGCCAAGTGAATGTCTTAAATCGTCCTTCTTAATTCTGTCAATGCTTATTCCATCATAGAATATATTTCCTGAATTAATATCGTAAAATCTGTTAATCAGGTTAGTGATAGTTGTCTTACCTGCACCTGTTGCACCAACAAATGCTATCTTCTGTCCTGATTTAGCCCATAGATTAATATTATTAAGTATAATCTTATTCTCATTATATCCAAATATTACATCATCAAATACGACCTTTCCCCTAAGAAGTATATAACCTGTTGTATTATCAGCTTTCCTACACTTCCAGGCCCATCTGCCGTCTTTGTCAGTTGTTTCTGTAACTTCACCTGCTATAAATACCATTCTGGCATCTTTATTGTCGGCTTCTTTGTTATTAAGTTCTTTATCATCGCACTTTACGCGTACTAAAGTAACATCGCCTTCATCTTCTTCCGGCTTTTCATCAATAAGTCCGAATATTCTTTCTGCTCCTGCCAACGCCATAGCTATCATACTAATCTGCTGCGCTATCTGTGATACAGGCCTACAGAAGGTCTTAGAAAGATTAAGAAAGGCAACAATCATTCCAACAGTAATTCCACCAACCCCTCTTAATGCAAGAAGTCCGCCGATAAGGGCAATAATTTTATACTCAAAAGTAGAGTGAAAAAGCTCCACCAGTGCGGCAGCAATAGAATTCTTGTCTGTATCGGAAGTATTGAACAGGCTTTCGATTCCAAGATAATTGCCCATTTGTTCTGTATTCATTGTTTTAAGGG
>OGHD01000844.1_pt1 | contig 13798 bp, 7 predicted proteins | sample 1571341 | NCBI WGS metagenome assembly OGHD01 (sample SAMEA2582026, study PRJEB24529) | metagenome | biome: Human gut stool | place: China | collected 2011 | reverse complement strand
ATGAGCACGGTGTGCCTGTGATGGTAGATGGAGCTCAGAGTACTCCTCACTTCGCTGTGGATGTACAGGATATGGATTGCGATTTCTTCGCTTTCAGCGGACATAAGATTTATGGTCCTACCGGTATCGGTGTGCTTTACGGCAAGGAAGAATGGCTCGACAAGTTGCCTCCTTATCAGGGCGGTGGCGAAATGATTGAGAGCGTAAGTTTCGAGAAGACTACTTTCGAGAAGTTACCTTTCAAGTTCGAGGCTGGTACTCCTGATTATGTAGCTACCCACGGTCTGGCAAAAGCCATCGATTATGTCTCTGCTCTCGGTATGGATAACATTGCCAAGCACGAGCAGGAACTCACCCGCTACTGTATGGAGCAGATGCGAACCATCGATGGAATCAGACTTTTTGGTGAGCAGGAGGGCAAAGATGCCGTTGTCAGCTTCTTGGTTGGTGATATTCATCACATGGATATGGGCACCTTGCTCGACCGTCTGGGCATCGCTGTACGTACCGGTCATCATTGCGCTCAGCCTTTGATGGACCGCTACGGCATTCTCGGCACCGTTCGTGCCAGCTTTGCCCTATATAATACAAAGGAAGAAATAGATGCGCTTGTAGCGGGCGTAAAACGCGTGGCTATGATGTTCTAAAGATAAAGACTTTTTAGCCGCATACTGCGCACGTAAAAGCCTTATTTAGCCAACTGGCGAGCGAAAGACAACCTACTGGCAAGCAAAGAACAGCCAACTGGCGCTACTGCGGACAGTTGGCTGTTTGCGTTTGGCAGTTATCAGAAAGTTGAGGTTGGAATGCCCAAATACTCTTCACTCTTCACCCATTTGTCGTAACGTATTGTTATACTGATACTTACGCGCTGAAGAGGCGCTCTGACTCTTCACCCACTCTTCACCCTCTCTTCACCGCCTGGTGCTATGAGGGTGAAGAGTAGGTGAAGAGTGGGTGAAGAGTAGGTGAAGAGTTGAAATGCTCTTGTCTTTGTAACTGCCCTATAATTAGGCGGTTACAAAATAGAGGTGAAGAGTGAAGAGATAAACGTAAAATTCATCATAATTATGTTAGAAAGTCATTATTATAAGGATATGGTAGAGGCTGGCTGCGATGAGGCTGGCAGAGGATGTCTGGCAGGCAGCGTATATGCAGCAGCCGTTATCCTTCCGCCCGGTTATCAGAATGCCGAATTGAACGACAGTAAGAAGCTCACAGATAAGAAGCGCAAGGCGCTCCGCGAGCAGATAGAGCGTGATGCTGTAGCTTGGGCTGTGGGCATTGTTACTCCCGAAGAAATCGATAAAATCAATATCCTCAACGCCAGTTTTCTGGCCATGCACCGTGCCCTGGACCAGCTCAAGGTTCGCCCGGAGGCAGTTATCGTGGATGGTAACCGCTTCAAACCCTACAAGGATTTGCCTTATACAACCATCGTAAAGGGTGACGGCAAGTATCTGTCTATTGCAGCTGCCAGCATCCTTGCCAAGACCTATCGTGATGATTACATGGATGCGCTGGCAGAAGAATATCCGCAGTACGACTGGAAAGGCAACAAGGGTTATCCTACCAAGAAGCATCGTGCTGCCATCAGGGAATTTGGTGTTACGCCTTATCATCGTATGAGCTATAATCTTTTAGGCACTGGCGAATTGAGTATTGATTTTAAGGATTAGAGACCCCCTGTTATGCCCCTTTTTATGAAACAGGCTTCGATGGCAAACGAAAAAGGCTTCGTTTGCCATCGAAGCCTGCTTCATTTTTTAGGTCAGTTTTGCTAAAAACGTAAGAGGACGAACCTTCACAGGCTCGCCCTCTTTGTTTTTTATTAAATATGTATATCTGATAATATAATTTAGTAAGTCAGATCACCACTCTTTACTGTGTGGTTCTTGCCACCATCCCAAGACTTACCAGTGCGCCAGCGTGGGTCACCGATTTCCTTGGTATAGATAGGATGTCTCTTCACCTTGTCAGAAGCATTGTAGTAGAAACCACTGATGTCTGAATAACGGTAAGCATCCTTCTGGAACTTCTCCTTGGCATTTACTGTACCGATAGTCCAAGGACTCTTGAAGAGCTCGCCAGCCTCAAGCTGGTAGCCTACAGCGTCTGCCTCATTCTTGTTATGATTGTCACCAAACTTAATTTGGGTTTCACCCATACCACCAACGTTGAGGGCTCCCTTGTTGTAGCCGGCACCTGTCTTGGTGTTAGAGAATGCGTTCTGCATGAACATACCATCCAGGAGACTTGTCTTAGGATCTGTAGATGACTTATACTTGTCGTAAGCAGGAACTACGGTAGAGTAGTTGTCTGCGAAGTCGTAAATAATATCCTTGGTATCGATGATCATACCCTTCTGGAAGTAGTCACGGCCACTATCATTCTTGTTACCGGCAAATACGAAGAGGTTCTTCTTGCAGGTAATCTTAGAACCACCTGGAGCATACTTGATTTCGAACATCAAACCGTGGCTCTTGTTGTTAGAGCGTGGTGAGAAGTTGACGAATGTATTGTTAGATACATTGATGTTCCATGTTGTACCATCAGGCCAAGCCAGGTTCTTTGCCTCTGTAATCAAGGCGTGGCGTGGACTATTGATGATGGTATTATTGGTGAAGGTCAAATTCTTGTAGAAGTTTGACTTGCGGTTGTTACCTGGACCTGCGAACCATGAGTAACCACGGCCGTTGGTATCATAACCACCTTCATCGTAGAATACACAATCGTTGACGGTCAACTTCTCGATAATCTGACGGTTAGGACCCTGGAAACGGATGAAACCACGAACGTGACCACTGAATGTACATCTTTCGATACGAAGTTCAGCGAGTGAGAATGACAATCCCTGGCTGTACATATTCATGAAGTAGTTCTGGGTAATGGTACATTGTGGATTACCGTTTTCTCCCTTCTGGTCAAAGTAGTTGAACCAAGCCATTGGGTGGAAGTTGATGTCCTGCATGATGATAGGCTGGATAGCCAATGTCACACCGTTCTCAGCACCAGAGCGTGCATTACGGCACAATCCCCAGCTCACGGCATTTGCTGCTGTCTTAGCCTCGCTGTTGTAACCGATTCCCTGGAGAATGGTTGCACGACCCTTACCGGCAGCAATATCCGCAGGATTGGTTGCAATGGTAAAGCCCTTGGTCATTTCAACTGTTGAAGAGCAGTAGTAGGTCTTGCCACCTTCGAGATAGAAGATCTGACCTTCTGCAATCTTATTGTCAGACATATAGTTGGTCAGGATGGTATCGATACGGGTAGCAACAAGGTCCTCGCAACCGAAGATCTTACCCTTCTGCAAGCCCATGTTCTGCAACAAGGTATCGCGCTTAGCCTCTTCTGCTGTATTTGCCTTGATGAGGATTGGTTCACCAGGATCACCTTCCATACGTACCATGGTAGAGTTGTACTGGCGGTCGTAGTAGCGCTTGATGTTGTTGTTCTGTCCGCTTACGATATAAGCAGCGTTGGATTCCAGACCTTCAATATGAACACGGCCGGCAGCACGCTGTTCAGCAGTAGGTTTGATGATGTGCTCTGGAAGCTGTGCGTTATCAGCAGATGGAACTACGCGGATTTCATCGAATACCCACTCTCCATCCTTTACCTCAGCACCAGCCTTGAAGAAATCCTTGTAATCCTTCTCGTAATCGCCTTCTGTCTGTGGCATGAAGCACACATCCATAGAAGTCTTGGTTACGTTCTCAGTCCAGAATACGCTTGGTACATCGTAGCGCATACCTGTTGTCAAAGCACCGGTTTGGTTACGGCTGTCATCACGTGACTGGTCTACCTGATGAGAACCATCACCCATACCAAACCACTTGGAGTTGTGAGGATTGTTCAAATCGTTTCTGTCAACGAGGGCACGGATGGCATACAGATAACCTGTGCTATACTGCAAGTCTTCGTGAAGGAAAGAAAGCTGGTCTGCTGTCAAAATGGTATCCAGAAGATTTGGATTCTCCTCCTTGTCCCATGAGGTTCCCATTACTTTTGCTTTCAATTCGTATGCATCTGCACCATCTACACCGTACCAGAATAAGCGCATGTCATTCACGTGTGTACTTGCCTTATAGCCGTGCTGCTGCAGGTAGAGTGAGATATTTGGATCCACTCTAGAAGCAATGTCACAATAATAGGGAGTGGATGATGATGCCGTGTTCTGTGTACTGCGGAACATAGGCATAGGCAGACGGTCAGCGTCTGCATCGTTGTAACCATCGTCGTCTTTGCATGAAGCAAAGAACGACATGGTTGCTGCTAATATCATTGAAAATATAAATAATTTCTTCATATCTTTTATGATTCTAAGTCATTGATTAATAACCATAATAATTCTTGTACTGTCCCAGGCTGCGGCTGATTACATCTTTTGGAATTGGCAGGATGTATCTTACCGATGGGAGAGTAGACAAGTTTACTTCGCTGTTATACTCAGGAATGTTGGTTGTCTGCATTACTCCCAGCTGGTCGATGAAGATGTAACCTCTGATAGAGCATCTGCACTGAGCCTTAGCTATACCTGTGTTCTCATCGAGCCAGTCGAAAAGATATGCTTTCTTCCAGTCGGCTTCTCCACCTTCCTGAGGCATCAGCTTACCGTTGAGTCCCCAGTTCTCCCAAAGGTTATCGATGCTGAAGTCATCGCCCTGAGTCTTGTAAACCTCAATGATACCGAGGCTGGCATCTGTATTGGCGAAGTTGAATACCTCTGGATAGTTGGCAGCATTATACTTCTCTGGGTTTTCTGCTACCTGCTGGTTCCACTGAGCTCTTGTACGGGTTCTGTAGAAGAAGTCATTTGGTAAATCATTGAAGTTACCATCTACATCGTAGCTTTCGTCACGGTCGCAACCCATACCATAATACTTCCAGAAGTTCTTGTAGAGCACCTGGCTGTAGAGGTTCCAGCGAACAAGATCCTTCCAGCGGATATTCTCACCGCCAAATTCCCAGGCACGCTCGTCAACGATAGCCTTGAAGAGCTCATCCTTGGTACCGAGTGCACTTACATAGCCGTCTACCTTTTCAGCCTTATTGGCTGCACCACGGAACGCACGCTCACGAACCTGCTTCAATGCATTCTTGGCTGCATCGGTAGGACCGTTCAATTCGTTTTCTGCCTCTGCATACATCAGGAGAACGTCAGCATAGCGCATGTATGGGAAGTTGATACCGGTATTGCCTTCTGAGGTATTACCCTGAGTATGACTTCTGTCCCAAAGCTTAGACCACTTCAGACAGTAGTTGGTATATGAATTCTGCAATGCAGCAATACCATTGTATCCGTAAGACCAGTAGCCTACAGTATTGCGGCGTACATCTTCCTTGTCAAATGTGAAGCGATAGAAAGCATTCAAACCTACGCTACCACTCATCTTACCCCAAGGGTGATCGGTATCACCGGCACTTGAGAAGTCAGCCTTAGGACCTTGGATATATCCGATGCTTCCGTTTACATTCTGAACGAATGGGATTTCGAAGATGACATCGTCGTTGCTTACAACTGCATAGTTACACTCATCGTTGAATACCTTCATGTAGTCGTTGGTCAACGCATGAGTACCTTCCTGGATGACAGAATCTGCGTATGTACGGGCAATCTTGTAATACTCTTCATAGTCAGCAGCACGCTCCATGGTACCTGCAGCCTTTGTATCTTCGCCATGGCGGAGAGAATAACCGGCACGGAACATGGAGATACGGGCAATGAGAGACCATGCAAACTCCTTAGAGCAGCGCTCTACGCCTTCTGTGATTTCCTTAGCCTTCTTCATCTTTGGCGCAGCCTGCTTCAGGTCGTTGATAAGAGCTGTAAGAATCTCATCACGGTTTCCCATAGGCATGATCAGAGATTCCTGATCGTAAGTACGGGTGAAGGTGAAAGGGATATCTCCCCAGAGAATCACCAGGTCGAGATAGTTCATAGCACGGATACACTTTGCCTCACCAATCATCTGGTCGAGGTCTGCATTGCCGTAGAGTGAAGATTTCTCTGCTGCGTTTACAAAGTTGTTGGCACGCTCGATAGTCTGGTAAGCCGCATCCCAGGTGCTCTTGATACTGCTACCATCTGCCTCACCGTCAAACTGCTTCCAGTCGTTGTGGCTTACGCTTTGCTCTTCGGCAGAAGAAGTAGAGAATTCTACATCGCTGTTGAAGTTGAAGGTTGTGAGGTATGCGTTACCGTATGTGCTACCGCTACAAGTAGACTGGTAAACCGCATTCAACAAGCGGTCGGCTTCTTCTGTACTGCTGAACACTTGTTTGTCGGTCACCTTAGAAGGAGCGTCTACATCCAAGTAGTCGTTGCAGGAAGACAAGCCTGCCAGCAACAGACTGCACATCAATATATTTTTAATTTTCATATTGTATTTCCTTATTATATATTATATACCTAGTTTAGAATGAAAGGTTCACACCGAAGAGGTAGCTGTGGCTACGTGGGTAGCGGTTCCAGTCAACGTTAGGTGTCAAGCCATTCTGAATGTCAACTTCTGGGTCATAGCCTGAGTAGCCGGTGATGCAGAAGATGTTAGAGCCTGTAACATACAAACGGAGGCGAGAGATACCCCACTTCTTTGTAAGGGTTGTAGGCAATGTGTAACCGATTGTCAAGTCGTTGAGACGGAGGAATGAACCATCTTCTACGAAATTAGAGAGGGTGTAGTTCTTGGTTACATCCTGTGGGTTCCACAAGGTCTTACCGGCATTGAGCTCTTCGTAAATATCGAGGTAATCGATGTGCTGTGAATTGCCCAACAGGCACTCGTTGAGGTTGTAGATACTCTTGGTTCCATCTGCATTCTCGATGTAGATATCTCCATGATAAACCCAACGGTTGTTATAGTCAAACTTCTTCAATACGTTGCGAGGATTGATCTGGCTGGCACCCTTTGCTGATGAAAGCTGGTATGCAGTAGCGTTGATCACGTCGAAGTCGAGCATGTAGGTGAAGTTGGCTGTGAAGTCGAAATTCTTCCACTTTCCTGACAAACCGAAACCACCCTGTACCTTAGGGTTGGTATTACCAACTACAGTACGGTCGTTGATGTCGATCTTGCCATCACCGTTGATATCCTTCAGCTTGATGCGGCCAGGAGCTGTACCAAACAGACCTGTAACGGTTGGCTTCTCCTGTACGCCAGGGTTTTCTGCCAGGTATGCCTCATCATTGGCTGCATAGCTGAAGCCATTTCTGTGGAATTCATTGAAACCATAAAGACCTTCGAATACATAACCATAGATAAGACCTACTTCCTTACCCTCTACGAGGCGGAAGTTATCCTCTGAATCCCATGACTTACCAGGGATGTAAGCGTCTGTACCGTTAATCTTCTCTACCTTGGTCTTGTTCATACCCATGTTGAAGTTAGCAGAGAGAACATAGTCCTTACCGCGGAGGATATCGCCATTGATAGAAAGCTCAAAACCCTTGTTGGATACGCGGCCTACGTTCTGCCACTGCTGTGAGTAACCGGTTGTGGTAGGAATCTGGCACTTGTAGAGCAAGTCGCGTGTGGTGTTCCAGTAAACTTCAGGTGTAAGGGTGATGCGACCCTTGAAGAGAGAAATATCAGCAGCCAGGTTGCGGGTTACTGTAGTCTCCCACTTAATCTTGTTGTTAGGGAACAAACCGTCTGATGCATAATATTTGTCACCATTCTGGGTTGTTGTGCTCTCGCCCCAGCTAGGACCACCCTGTGCATTGATGTTATACTGATAGCGCCAACGGTCATCACCGATATTGTTGTTACCTGAAAGACCGAAAGCTGCACGGATCTTCAACTGATCAACAACGTCCTTGTTCCACCAAGACTCTTCAGAGATAACCCATGCACCAGAGATAGAAGGGAAGTAACCCCACTGGTTACCTGGAGCGAATCGGGTAGAACCATCAGCACGCATGGTACCTGAGAGCAGGTACTTGTGCATATAGTTGTAGTTGATCTGACCGAAGTAAGATGCAATACGGTTAGGAGTTGTTACGCTTGATGTGCTGGCGTATGCAGAACCCAGACCCATGTTGTTGAAAGCATATCTTGGAGATGTGCTCTGTGGAAAATAGCGGGATGCCTGATAGTTGGTTGTGGTTTGTGTATGCTGAACTTCCTGACCGAGCAAGAAAGAGAAATTGTGCTTCTCCTTCAGGGTTAAGCTATAGTTCAGGGTATTTGTCCATGTATACTTGAAACCACGGGTGTTTGTAATCTGAGCCACAGGCATGTTCTCGTTCTTGGCAGCCTCATCTGTCAGATAGCCGTAGAAACGGTTGTTGTCTGAGAATGACCAGAACTGGGCAATGTCTGAACGGAAGGTCAGGTTAGGAATGATTTCCCATGTGAGACTAGCCTGGTTGGTGAAACTGTAAGAATGCTTCAGCAGATAATTCTGATTGATGTCGTCCAAAGGACTAGCCAGTTTCCAGTAACGTTCTACAGAGAAGTCCTGCCACTCGTCATCATAGCTGGTAAACTCGCGGAGACCATTGGTTGGCTTGTAGTTCAATACGCCCACCAAACCACCTGTACCGATGCCGCTGGCACCTGCACCGAGGTCACGACGATAAGTAAAACGAGGGTTTACCAAGAGGTTAACGTTCTTAGCCAACTTGACATTGATCTTGGTATTCATGTTGGTACGGCGAACGCCAGAATTTGAGATGATACCATCCTGGTTGTGCTGGGTGAGAGAGGTGCTGAAACGCAACTTCTCGTTACCACCATTTACGGTAACATTGTACATCTGGGTCAAGGCTGGGTCGCCCATCAGCTCATCTTGCCAGTCGTGGGTTGTCTTTGTCTTGTAGATGTCAAGGTCGTTAGGGTTACCGAAGTCACGGCGGAATGCGTACTTCTTGCTGTTGCTGTCATAGGTTCCGTCCAACTGATACTTGACGAACTCGTAAGTATCCAGCATTTCCTGCTTGCCTGCCAGCCAAGAGAGCTGACCATAGGCATTGAAATCAACCTTCACCTTACCAGCCTGTGCAGATTTTGTAGTAACGATAACTACACCATTACCACCTCGTGCACCATAAACAGCGGTGAGGGAAGCATCCTTCAATACATCGATGCTCTGAATATCGGTAGGAGGGATGTCGTTGATGTTGTCAGCCTGGAAACCATCGACGATAAACAAAGGTTTAGAGTCCTGGGAACTTGAGATGGCTGAACCACCACGAATACGGATATTGATGTCGGCACCAGGTGCACCATCGACTGTGGTAACCTGCACACCGGCAATCTTACCTGCTAATGCCTCAGCAGCAGAAGCCACTGGAACAACAGCAAGCTTTTGTCCAGAGATTGTACCTACAGAACCGGTGAGGTCCTTGCGGGCTTTACTTGTATAACCGACAACGACAACTTCGTTGAGCTGACTGTTGTCATCCTTCAATACGATGGTTTGGGCTTGCCCCCCCACTTTTACCTCTTGTGCCACCATACCGATGTAAGAGATAACGGCAGTCTTGCCGGCTTTCAGGTTAAGCGTAAAATTACCATCGAGGTCAGTAACTGTGCCATTCTTAGGGTTGCCCTTTTCGATGACAGATGCTCCGATCACTGGCTCGTTGTTTGCGTCCAGCACGGTACCTTTCACGACGTTCTGTGCGAGGACAGAAGATGGTGTTAACACCATTGTCGTTACTAGGCAGACTTTACACAATTTTTTGATTGCGTTCACCATGTAACTAACTTTTAAAATTTTACTATTTGTTTTTGTTTATGTAAATTAGGCCTTTAAGCATGCTACACATTATTATATAATATATAGGAGCCTATTACCAGAATTTTCTTAAATTATTTATTGCGTCTTCTAACATCTGAAAAAACTTCGGCTGAATCTATATAAAAAGAATCCAAGAGGAAAGTTTCTTAAGTTTAAATTTCTAGGTTGCGTCATTTATTTATCGACTACAAAAGTATAAAAAAGATTTAATACTACCAAGAAAAAACTAAATTATTTTAAGAAAAAGCGTGTTTTTTTTCTTTTTGGGGCAAAAAGTGTAGCCTTTGTAAGGAAATAGTTGCTGATAAAACTAAAAACAGGCTGTCGGAACTTTGTGCTCCAACAGCCTGTTTCTTCTTTGTTGTTTCTGACAGATACAGCGGATATTCTTATCTGTCTTATCTTGTCAGAACGAGATTAGAAATCGAGGGTAATACCCTTCTCGTCAATCTTCTTGTATGTCTTGTCGTTGACAGTCACATTTTTCGAGTTCTTTGCATCGAAGGTGTGGGTCTTTGCACTAACCTTGATATTTTCGAGCTTCACGCCGTCAGTACGGTTGATGACGATACCATACTCAGCATTGTTTACCTCCATATCCTTGATGTGGATGTTGCTTACCGGCATCTCTGGGAGACCGTTGAAGTAAGCTGCACGACGGGCTGTGCGGCAGATGACATGGTTGATGTCGATATTGCGGAAGCAAGGTGTTGTCTCGTCTACCTTGAACTTCTGTATCTTCTGGCTCTTAGCCTCATCGCCATCGTTGAGAACCTCAACGGCAGACTTGCCACCGTAGTAAAGGTCGAAGGTGATGACATCTGTCTGGATATCAAACATTGACATGTTGTCGATGTAGATATTCTCTACTACACCACCACGACCGCGGGTACTCTTGAAACGGAGACCTACATCGGTTCCGAGGAACTGGCAGTCGCTCACCTTGATATTCTTTACGCCACCACTCATCTCGCTACCAACAACGAAACCACCGTGCCCCTTGAATACGGTACAGCCGTTTACGATGACATTCTCGCAAGGAATGCCGCGCTTTCTTCCGTCAGCATCCTTACCACTCTTGATGCAGATACCATCATCGCCTACATCGAAAGTAGAATTGACGATGAGTGCATTCTTGCAGCTCTCCAGGTCAAGACCATCACCGTTCTGAGCGTATGAAGGGTTGCGGACCAATACATCTTCTATAAGAACGTTCTCGCACATCAGCGGATGGATGTTCCATGCAGGTGAATTCTGGAAGATAACACCATTGAGCCAAACGTTCTTACAGCTTACGAGACTGATCATTACAGGGCGGAGGAAACGCTTGATCTCATTCCATTCTTCTTCTGAAGCTGGAGTTTTAGGCACATTCATGTTGGCACTGTTGTCTGCCTTCAATGCACCTTCTGATGGGAACCAGTAGTCGGCTCTCTTGAACGCACCGCCACGTGAAGTAATCTGCTTCCACTGGGCATCGGTAACCTTCTGCTTCTTCAATGGGCGCCAGTATTCTCCGTTTCCGTCGATGCAACCCTGACCGGTAATTGCCACGTTGGTAAGATGATGACCAGAGATAGGCGACTGGCAGCGGCGTGTATCCAGACCCTCGAATGATGTATCTATGAAAGGGTAGAGAGCATCGTCTGGTGAGAAAAGGATGACTGCACCTTTTTCGAGATGCAGGTTGATGTTGCTCTTCAATACGATAGGACCTGTGAACCATACGCCCTGTGGAACGATGAGCTTACCGCCGCCTTTCTGAGTCAGCGCATCGATAGCCTTGGCAAAGGCTGTGGTACAGAGAGAAGAGCCATCTCCAATAGCACCAAAGTCCTTGAGGTTTACCTCATTGGCTGGGAATTGCGGACGGGTTACCTTTTCCATCTGGAATGGCAGATTCTCATATAGAGCATCATACTTTTTGATGTCGGTTGCCTGGGCACTTAGCGCCAACAAGCAAGCACATACCATGCTAAAAAATTTCTTCATCTATTTTTTCGGTTTGTTGGGTTATTATATATAAGCTATTTCTTCTGCAAAGATAAATATTATCTTTTGAAAAGCCAAAAATAGAAAGGCTTATTCTAAATAAATCGTTGTAAACGTTTTCGTGAAGTGGGTGATATGATAAGATATAAGTGGATATATAATGATGTTATAAATGCGTATATATATAATAAGGTATATAAACGAAAAAAGGAGAGAAGTGAACTTCTCTCCATCTTGGTACCCAGACCCGGGATCGAACCGGGATGGATTGCTCCACTGGTGTTTGAGACCAGCGCGTCTACCGATTCCGCCATCTGGGCAAATACCACCTTGCTTATTTGCGGTTGCAAAGGTACTAATAATTTTTGAACTGACAAACTTTTTGGTGACTTTTTTTTCTAAAAATGCATTTTTAATGCAGAAACATTAAATTTTTGTTGTTTTTATAGTCCACTTTATTAAATTTCAAGAAAATCTTTGGCACTTTCACGGATAATCACTAACTTTACAGATGAATTTTGAAAACCAACAAAATATTAGACTCAAGATATGAAGAGTAACGGAAATAATTATTGTGTGATATTGGCGGGAGGTAAGGGCCGCAGACTCTGGCCTTGCAGCCGCAGCAACTATCCGAAGCAGTTTGTCGACTTCTTTGGAGTGGGGCGCACCCAGCTTCAGCAAACCTTTGACCGTATGGCAAAGATCGTGCCTGCCGACCATATATTTATCAACACAAATGAAGAATATGTTCAACTGGTAAAGGAACAGTTGCCTGAGGTTCCTGCAGAACGGATATTGGCGGAACCTATTCATCGCAATACGGCACCTAGCATGGCATGGGCCAACCATCGCATCTCGATGCTCAATCCTGATGCCTGCATCATCGCCACTCCTTCTGATCAGGCTATCTTCAATGAAGATGCTTTCCGGGAGAACGTATTGGAAGGTCTGGCTTTTGTGGCTGAACATGACCGTTTCCTGACGATGGGTGTGAAACCAACCCGTCCTGAACCTGGATATGGATATATTCAGATGGGTGAAGCTATCGGCAACGGATTGTACAAGGTGCAGTCGTTTACAGAGAAGCCGGAAAGAGAGTTTGCCAAGATTTTTGTAGAGAGTGGAGAATTCTATTGGAATACGGGTTTATTCCTTTCTAATGTGAAGTATCTGCGTGAGTGCTTCACCAAGATTCTGCCTCCTGTACTCCGTGATTACGATAAACAGTATCCGGAATTCAGTGTGGAGACTGAGAACGCTTACATGAAGGAGAGTTTCTCTTCTTATCCGAATATCTCTGTAGATTTCGGCGTCCTCGACAAACCTAGCAATGTCTATATGATGAAGTGTGACTTCGGCTGGGCTGATCTGGGTACCTGGCACAGTATCTACGAGGCGATGCAGAAGAGCAGCGATGACAATGTGGTTGTTGACAGCGATGTGATGATGGAGAATTGTCACAACAATGTAATCAAGTTGCCTAAAGGAAAGCTGGCTGTATTGAACGGACTGGATGGTTTCATAGTAGCCGAGAATGACAATGTATTGTTGATATGCAAGAAAGAAGATTCTTCTGCCCTGGTGCGTAAATATGTAAACGAGGTGCAGATGAAGAAAGGCGATGAGTTCGTCTAAGCAAGAGTTTATGAAATAAAGATATAAAAAGAGCTGCGAATATGCTTCGCAGCTCTTTTTCTGTTTGAAACTTCTTGCATTTAAAGTTTCTTGAATTCTGTATAAATCTTATCAGCAATTTCCTTGAACTCTTCCTCTGTGAGTTTGAGATGCTCCTTGCGGAAGTTTACATCAGCTTCGCTGTTCATTGGGATGAGGTGGATATGGGCATGAGGAACCTCCAGACCCAAAACAACCTGCGCCACTTTCTTGCATGGGAAGGCTGCCTTGATAGCCTTGGCTACCTTCTTGGCGAAAACCTCAAACTCAGCCAGGTCTTCGTCTTCCATATCGAAGATGTAATCAACCTCCTTGCGGGGAATTACCAGAGTATGACCTTTGCCGATAGGGCTAATGTCGAGGAAAGCATAGAACTTGT
>OGHD01000841.1_pt1 | contig 13803 bp, 8 predicted proteins | sample 1571341 | NCBI WGS metagenome assembly OGHD01 (sample SAMEA2582026, study PRJEB24529) | metagenome | biome: Human gut stool | place: China | collected 2011 | reverse complement strand
GCCCTGTGCCTGCTTATATTGTTCAACCCAGTTTTCCTTGTCTGTATAATCACGAAAAGGACGAATAATATTTCGTCTAAATCGTTCTGAAATTTTGATTTTTTCTTTCTTAGCATCAGAACCGTCTTCATTCGCATCATCCGCTTCAAAATAAGCCTCCATAGAATCCAACAGGTTATTAAGAACACTTTGTTCCATTTTCCATGAATTATCAGACACCGAAGGATGTATTTCTTTGTTATAGACAACGAAAACACCGCCAGAAGGTATAATAGTAAAAATCTTAGTTCTATATAAATTGTCTTTTTTTTCTACCGCTTTTTTTCCGTATAAGACACTAGTGCACTGTAAATTCAGATAATCACTGCCAAAAAAATTCAACACATAGTGTCCTACATATACAGAATATCTTCTTTCAGAAGATGCATTCTTTTTATATGATGTTACAACTAATGTTTTACTAGCTCGAAGTTCTTTGAAAATACTCTCAAAATTGTTTTGAGAAACTTTTTGCTCATTAATATAAAAAATAACTTTATCAGATACTTCTTTGTAGTTTTTCGGATGTAATTTAATAAAATCATTCATTGCTATCTTCCATCGTACTTCCCAATTTTGATATGTTTTAAATTACGAATTATATCTCCATATGTTAACCTGTCATTTATTTCAAAGCTAGTCATCTTATTTATTATGTCTTCCATCTCTTTAACTCCGGATATCTTCTCTAGATATGCCGGAAGCTGCGGAATCTGAATCCATGTATCTTGTCTGGCCTTATACTGGTATTCTACACCTATTGTTGGTACTCGTCCCAACAGCATCTCATACATAATTTGTCCAATAGCGAAAATATCCGTCTTATTCGTAATGCTTACTCGTGTATTTCTTATTCCCAGCTGCTCCGGAGCCTGATAATTTGTTGTTCCGATATTTCTTATATAGTTTAGGTTGGCACATCCGAAATCAATGATGTAAATATCCCATTTTTTTGTTTCTTTATTAAAATTTACAAATATATTTTCCGGCTTAAGATCTCTATGAACAAGAACGGGATATTTATTGCTTATATCACGCATGATTTCACATATTTGTATTACTAAGCATTTTCGTATAAATATATCTTTTGCTTGCAGCTCATCCCGCTGATGTTTATCCAACCAGGCTCTAAGAGAAACTCCAGGCATGGTATCCATGATGACTACATATCTGCTTTCCCTCGTATCATCCCAATAGTCTTTTACACTTGGTACTCTCTTACTACATTTGGAAACTTGTTTTAATGTATTAACCTCTTCTCGCAGCACGTTTTTCAATTCGTTTTTTGCTGCCTTATCATCAAGTTCCCCATAATTTAATATTTTAACGAAAGCACCTTTAAACTCTCCGTCTGATATCTTTCCACACCATATCTTTGTTGTTTCATTAACATATACAGGACCATTTACTACGTATGTATTTTCATTATTATAAATTTTTAACTGCATACTCAAGTTTCTCCTTAAAATCAGCTGGTTCATCAATCATATTAATAGAACTTTCAAATGTATCTATCAGAAGATCTCCAACTTTCTCAGAAAAACTATCGTAAATAAAATCCTCATCAACTTCACTTTTTACCTCGGCTGGATCCTTGCAGTAAACCATTATTTTTGCAACAGAATATATATCAGCCTTTTCCCATTGAATATTTTCAGATTCATTTCCTTGACGCACTTCACGCGGCATATATGGATTTTCTGAAAATGAAGACTCAATGCTCTTATAAACAGTCGCATCATATCCTTGTATTTTCGCCGTTTCCATATTAACAATTCCGGCCATATAACCACCTTCGCAAGGCGTCACGATTACATTCCCCGCTTGAATATTTCGCAAAGATATACCTTGTCCTATACTTTGAAGTTCAATAAGTATATTCGTCAAATCAATTGCAATCTGCACTATTTCTCTTTCGGTGAACTTAGGATGGTCTATCTCCGAAAGCAGTTTACTATCAGAGTACACAGAATACGCTATGTACTCCCTATCGGATTCCGCAAGCACATTACTAGGATAATGAACATCTAATAAATAACTTTTTCTTCCTTTATCTTCCTTTATTTTATTTCCTGTAAGCACTCCTCTTGCTCCCAGTTCATTATCTCTTTCCTCCATACTATTACGATGAAAGACCTGAAAATAATAGTAGTTTTCCTGTGGATCCTTTACAAAATAATTATTATCACCACAGATAACTTCATTTGGTGCCTTAGGAACGGCTCTTACAATTTCATAATATCCAAATGGAACCTTATTTAAATCGAAGTCTGGAACTAACAACTCTTGTCCAAACACTTCCTTAAAAAGTGTATAAAGGGCTTGAACACACGAACTGGCCTTCTCAATATTACCCTCATTTACTACATGCAATTTCTGAGCCCCTTTATTTGCATGTAGAGTATCATTTCCGTTTTTTCTAATAAGTGCAGCCGCATCTTCATTCGTAAACAGACCTGCTTTTAGGCAGGTATCAATCATTGTGGCTAAATTAGGTGGAAGATTTACTGTATCTTCAATAGGCATATTGCAATTTTTACAAATCTTAGGCTGCGGCTTAATTTGTTCGACATTATTCTTCTTTATTAATCCCTTACACAATATTTCCAATGCAGCCCTTGAATTTGCAATCGCATTGTACGGAGAAATCATTATATTTCTTTCAGCCGATTTACAATTCCTAAGTAATGATGTTTTATCAACTATATCAATTCCATCAAAATTATCAAAATTCATAATTTTTTCCTTCCTCTGCCACTATTTCTTATCTTGCCTATCGATACATGAAAGTGATTTTTTCCTCTAACCATTTAAATCTGGCCTCCCCATCTTCTGAAACTGCCAGATTGGCAAATGCACAATAGTTTTCTGCAAGTTCGCCACAAAGTTCAAGTGATAAAATATCTCTTCTTTCTATATTTCCCATTTTATTCATCACTTCAATTTCTCCAAACTTACATACAACATCTTCTGTAGCCCCATGATAAATAAGACAATCCGACATTTTTTCAGCATATTTCAGTTCAAGATCTTTTTCATCTCGAGAAAGAGCAATTAATCGCATATACTTGAAAATAATTTCGCTAGGATGTCCTGTCAGCGCCCACTCCTTTTTATGTATTTTCTTTCCAAATTTCACTTCAATATTTTGAAGTTCCGACCATACTTTTTCAGTCAATTCAGAAAGCCTAAACACGTATAATGCTCGAACGTATATGTATAACGCATATTTCATATTGATTAGTGAATCATTCTTTGAACCTTCATCCATAATATATTTCAATTGATCAATTAACTTTGTCTTTCCTCCAAAATATCTTTCAGCTTCTCCAAGATACGCTTCCTTGTTTCCCGTATCAAGATAATACTGCAATAGATAAGATTGTGTAATTTTGTAATTAGCAGATGCTTCTTCAAAATGTACTAACGCTGCCCTGAACTCGACTTCTGCACGCCGATCTCTCTTGAAAGCGTATACCTGACCTCGCTGACTATGTGCCTTCCCCATAGCTTCAAAACCATTATCGCCAACTCCAGGAAGCTCAAGTTCTTTCTTAAAACCAGTAAGCCGTTCCTGAAATCTCATGTTTTCATCCGAAAGTTTTTCAGCTCTAGCTACTTCAAAATAATCACAATAACTTACAACCAATTTATTTCTTGTGCTTAAATAGTCATCCAGACTTACCAAACCTGCGTATTGCTTGCACTTTTCAAAATATTTTTCAGCTCCTTTGCTATCTCCTATGTGACAACAGGCAGTAACACCAATATCAAACAGTACATATAGAATCCGCTTTGCTTCCGGACTGTGAAATTTTTCCTTCATTACAGGCACAAGTTTCTCTAAAACTCTAAGAATGTAAAAACATTTTTCCTGATCCAGCGTATTATTGTTCAACGTCTCATTTAGCTTACGCACCGCCATGTTAAAGTCTGACACATTTTCACTTTCAATAATTTTTTCTTCGATCTTTTTAAACCAAAGGTTCTTATAATACTTAGCGAACTCTCCGTCCAGTTTTCCTGCATCAAAAGCGATACTTAATGACTTGTAATAATCACCTTCAGCGTATTTTGCCCAAGCTTTAGAATATATATTGTCTATTTCATCATACCCGAAAACCAGATTTTCTGACTTTCCTGTAAGTTTCTTCACTCTCTCGTCTATACATCTAAGCCATTCATCAGTGCTGGTTCCTTCTATATCAAAGCCCAACACTGAACATATACTGTCTGACATGTAAAGGAATTCCATACCTTTTGAATTCCTTTCATGATAACCAATAGACTTCACGTTGAAATTTATTATTTTGATGTTTGGCTGCTCTGCCTCGAGTATGGCTTTTGCAATAACAGTTCGATATATATCGGGATTGGTTAATCTAAATTGATATTTTCCATCTTCCGCCTGTTCAGCTTTGTACCCTTGTTTCTTATACTCTTTAAACAGTCTGCTGTTATTCTCTAGAAGTGCACTCCTCCTTGTAGCAATATCCAGGGAAATCTCCTGAATGTCATCTATAAGAGGATTATTAAAAATCAATCGTGAAATCAGCTCATCCGCCATGTGAAAATACAAATTGCTTGCATAATCATCCTTAGCTAAAATATTTGCATTCTGGCTAAGGAGTCTGGTCATCCCCTGGTCACTTTTCAGAATAATGAAAATATAGTATTCCCCATTTCGGTCTTGAAAATCTCTTAGTGTACCATTTCTATCTTCGTATTGCAGTTTATTTCCCTTATATGTTCCACGACGTATAAACTCTGCTAAAGTACTCTTAACAATTTCTTTCACAGGTCTCACTACATTACGATTTCTATCTGCATCTCCGTTTGAATGAAGTGCTTCTGGATAAGAGAAGTTACTTGTACAATTAGCAATCGATGCTGCTTCTGATATAACCGATTTGTAATATGCTTTTATTCTCTTTCTTTCAATCACTTCCTCTCTCCGAATAGAATGGTCATCATATATCACCCCACCAATATAAATAGGCTTATTTGTGTTTTTTAATCCTTCAAAATCACCATACTCATCAAGTGCATATGTAAACATGCTTTACCCCTTCCTAATTTATAAATTTTATAGTGTTGATTCTTCCTTCAATATAACCTACTTTCAAATCAAGCGAGCAATCTATCACTAATTTTAAATAGTAATTATACACTTTTATGTAAAATAAGACCATTCGATATGATGCAATTTCATCTTTTCAGCATTCGTCATTTGTAATTCAATTGTATTATATTCAAGGGCTTCTTCCAGAAGCCCTCAACATCGGCATTTTTCGCAAACCAGTCTGATATTCATTTATTATATCATAATTCCAATACCAATCACTACCATCGATACTGCCCAGAATATATTATACTTCTTCATCTCCCAATTACATAATAATAAATATCCAAAAGAAACAGCCATAAACACATAACTTAATATCGTAATATCTTTTGTGAAAATATTTTCTATTTTTTCTGTTGAGATTGTATTCACAACTAATGTTGTTATAAAGAATGACGCTAATGCTAATAAATGTATCTATTAATCTGCATCATTTCATCTGTTACACCATTCTTCCATTGCTAAATTCTTAAATGTTTCCGCAGCTGATCTGAGTTTTGTTCTCTCCTCTTCATTATTAGTTTCAATAACTTTTTTCATCAATAACTCTGCATTATATTCATGTTGTCTGATTGTATCTGTTTCTGATCTATCATATTTTTTATTCCTGTTTTATTCATTTTATATTTCTTTTTACGTTGTATTGAACAATTATATCCGAAATTGATACACAAAAATGCGGTATCGGTTTTTTGTTCATTCCAAAACCGATATCCGCATACTTTTAATTATTCAATGAATACAGTATAATTTGTGCGTTCATTCTTGTCAATATTTTTCATAGGTGTACAGAGGCTCTTTTTACAGCCCCAACTGCAAAAAGTATTTTCCTCTTTGTGTATTGTCTTCTAATATGAGTCGCTTCCGATAACAACATTACCAAGCACTTCTACCTTACAACGCTCACAAAGTGCAACTGCGTCCCTGATCTCTTTTCTATCTGATTTCATTAACTGCTCTACAAAGACTGCTCCATCTGCATACTCAAGCTGTTTTAATACTTCTGTATTATTGGAGATCAGACCATCTGTGCAGGTAACTGTCATTCCAAGCTCACTGAGTTTCTCTGCCAGATCCTCTGCATATTCTCTGGTTTCCTCTCCGTTACTTTCATAAACTGTAAGCAATAGATGTTGCATATTCTTCTGTTCTGCCAGCATAGCAACTTCATGGCTGATACGCATTAATAAGATTTCTGTATCCTCACTCTTTCTTCCATGTGCAAACCAGGAATCAATCCATCTGTCTATCCTATTCCCTTTTTCAGCCTTCTTATTCTTAAGTACCATTCCAAATACCGGAAGATTTGTAACTGCCTTCACTTCATCTGCATCTTTAACAGTCTGTGTCATAATATAAATGACTGCATACCAACAAACTGCTAGAAACATACCTGCAAAAAGTCCTATCAGAATATATTTGATATTAACATACTGTACGGTTGGAGTTATTGCTGTTTCAACTCCCTTATGATTTTCCTGAACCTTCTCTTCTTCAATCGGTTTTACAAGCAGATTATAATAGGTCATCTGATCTTCTGTAAGTCCTGCAGATGCGTTCTGCATAGCAGAGTATGCTCTGCCTACCGCATCAATTGCATCTGACTTCTGCTCATTAATCTCATTATCGCTTGACATATAGTATTGCTCTGCAACTGAATTCACAATAAACTGTCCAAAAGTCTGCTGTAACTGTTGCGTATAAACCTGCATACGGTCTTTAATAATCTCAGCGATCCGTTCGCACTGCTCCTGGTCTGTTGCATAAATCCGAATATTGAGTATTCCGGAATTCATCCCCTGCGTCATCAGCACATCTGTGTGTGATGCATTCAGGGTGTCCTCAATTCTGATCAGTTCTCTTACAGATGTATTCGCATATTTTTCTCCAAATACAGATACAACTGCTGTACATGTGTCCTCATCCAACAATGCATTCTCATACATTGCAAAAATATTCACCAGTTCTTCTTCCGCAGCGTCTTTCTTCACCTGATAACTCAGCATCTCTGTCGGGATCTCATTCGAACTCAGCTGCATCACTGCAGAATTCTCAAGATATTGTTCATTATCACGATATATCTCTGCATTATAAGAATACATTCTATAAGCAAGTTCTACCTGCTCAATCTCATCATCTGTTAAAGCAGTTTTGATCTCCTCAACTGCTTTCTTCGTGCTCTTCTCCTGCACTTCGCCTGCGGCTGCCACTTCTGCCATGTTCTTTCTCACAGAATATAAGTTGGCTGCAACTGCAAGAATCAGCATCATTACGATAATGCTGCGCCATTTGCGTAATATATAGTGCAGTAATGTCACTAAATCAATCTGTACCTCTTCTTCGTTCATGATTATCCTCTCATCCTTTGATTTTTCGCTAAGTGGTATTATAGCATAGAACTATGGTTGTGCAAAGGGATATTGTGTGGCATTCATATATTCTTAAGGATTGTAATTGTCTACACCATACTCCACTGACTATTCAAATGTTTTATTTCCTGCATTGTCCACGGTACATCCAGTTGTTCATAGTACTGTTTTTCAATATTAAAAATCATATTATTACAACAGCCCTTTACCTTCTTGTTGTCCGTCTGGTCACGTAAATTTCCAAGTTTTTCAAGGACAAACTCTGCTTCACCAGAAGCAACATTCTGCAATGCCTTATAAACACTATCATACAGCCCGAAAATTTCTCCATCCCTAAATCCATCCCTGAAACATAATTCCATCAATTTTGTAAGAATATCCAAGCATGCCGGATTATCAACCCCTGCTATCTCCTCCGTCATTCCGGCTATTGTATTTTTTCCATTATAATCCGGGATACTATTTTTCTCACTGGCAATCTCATAATATAGAAGCAGTGCTTTTTCTGGATATACATTAAGCAAAGTCCGCAAATACTTTGTCTTCCCCTCACTCTTTGTTGTCTCTTCTAACAATCTTTCATTTACCTCTACGTTATTAAGTTCTGCTGCTTTCTCAGCAAAAATGTCTAACATTTCTTCATCTGCTTTTCCCAGATACTTCTCAACCAGATACTCTCCTGTCATTATTTTCTGTAGATATATAAAACATTGTTTTCTGTCATATTGCTTACATTCTCTATCTTCCAGAATACGCTCAGCAATCTCCATGCCAGCATCCGTTTTATACTTTTCACACCATTCAATATATCTTTCAGCCATGGAACCATAGAGAACCTGTTCTTCTGCAATTTTCTTCAGCTGCATAACAATCTCGTGTTCTGATAAACGACTACAAATATATCCGTCCAGACTTCCCTTTTTTTCATCTTCGCATCTTCGATTCTCTTCGTGCAAAAAAAATCTCGGCAAAAGAATCATGTGTTTTATAAATTCGTTAGGAACATCTATATCAAATTTGACTATAAAATAGCACGCATAAGCTAATCTATAAGTGTATGTTGTTGTTCCATTCTTGTCACTACACAATTCCTTATCCCATTTGATCGCTGATATCTGCTTTTGTACATAGTCTTCAATGTACCCCAGCTGCTGATCTGACAGGTTAGTTTTCTGTGTTTTTATATGCTGATGAATCTCACCTATCGAGAAATTTTCCCAATCCACTATTTCTGTAAATTTTTTTACCTTATCATCCTGAAATCTGACATTTTGAATAGCCTCTGCCAGTTCTCTTAAATCTTCCCTGTCTGTACGATCATGCACATGAACCCAATCAATTTCTTGATAAGTCTGTTCCATTCCCATAATATTCACGAAATCGTCTACTAACTTTTGAAATTTTTCTTTTTCAAATAATGCATCAAAATAACTTTTCTGTTCTCTTTCCTGTTTTTCTCTTATCTGTTTTTCTCTTATCTGTTTTGCCCGCTCCTCTAGTTTTGTATTATCCTCTGGATATGCAAAACTTTGGAATTCATGTAAAATCGTATCATCTGAATAACTGCTCACAATCCTTTGATGTTCCTGCTCTAAAAGATTTTCTTTTTTCCAGAAACGAAGTATTGTCTGTATCGTCCTTTTATCATATATCAACGCCGCCACATCGAATACTTTTTCTGTGTCCTCAAGAATAGCGGTTTCTTCCTTCTCGTAAATATAACCAATCTGTTCTTCCAGTTTTTCAAATACACCCGAAATATAATAGATCAATTCATTATTTCTATTCTCAGACATCTCCACTATCAATATCAATAACTCATGAACAGCCTTATATCCTGTAAGAACACCTAAAAGCTCCTCTGCTGTATGCTTTATCATATAATGATCCAGTCTTCTGTTATACTTTACGAAACATTTCAATAGAAATGGTACATGCACATTACTCCGCTGTGAATAATTAATAAACATAAGCAAACCATCTACGATATCTTCCGGCAATCCTTCTATATCTGCAAAATGTTCAAACAGCTCACGCTCCACCTGTTCTGTATACAACACATCTATTGCAAGTGTTTTCAGAAGATTCTTACGAACATAAATCGTTGCACTCTCATCAAATATCAGTTCTGTAAACACAGACCGTGCCCTACTCTCATATCCGCAAAAATCTTCCATCTGCATCAGTAAAGTTGTTGCATTATCCTGGCATCTGTCATGTTTTGGTTTTTCTATTGAATCCAACAAATAAGATATAGATAAAGGATTATGTGCCATATGCACCATTACATCCATATCATTTCTTCTGGAAATCCATGTATAATCATCATTGATCTTTTCAAAAATAGAAATGAATAATTTCTGTTTGTCTTCCATCGACATCCGTTCGTCTTCATACTGGAACAAAATAGATGGATCATGCTCTAAAATCCATGTATTAATCCGACCTGTCGTGTCCAAAAGACTAGCAAAAGAAAGAACATTATACCAGGATTCCTTTATTCTGTCCCTATTCTTCTCATAAGTAACAAGTTCCAGTATCTTCTCTACCGGAAAACTGACCAGATATTCTGCTGTTACATATTCTTTGAAATTATTGTGTGTAAACTGCCAGCTTCCATCCGGCATTTTCTTCCAGATACCTGAAAAGCGTATTAACTTATTCTCTTCTTCTGTAACTATCTCCTGCAATTCTGATTCTGTCAACTGCTTTGTTTTCATCAGCTGCATTGTCATTCCAATTCTCTGTAATATCATCCTGATCTGCCGCTCTTTTACCTCCAGTTCTTCTTTTTGTTCAAATTTCAGCATATCACGATCCATGCTTATTCTGATCAGGCGTGGCATCAAGTCTTTCAATTCTGGCAGAGAACCTTCTTCTTTAAAAATTTCTACAAGGCGGATAAAAAAGAATGGAACTTTTAACTGTTCCGTTAATTTTCTCATTTGAACCTGTTTCCAGAATACGGTCTCATCCACCTCTGATTTTCTTAGATACTCTGAAATGTCTTCTCTTAAGATTGGGAAAATTGCATATTCCTTAAACTGGTTCAATGATCCCTCCTGCCCTTTTCCTCTCGACAGGTGATAGAAATTATTTCTTGTAGAAATCACAATTTTCTGATCAGGATGTTTTCTCACATATGAATCCAATTTTCTATGAAAACTATTTATATCTGCGATCTCGTCATAGCCATCCAAAACAAGTACGGAATTTTCTATTTTATAATCAAAATTCCATTGAGTTATCAATCCCTCAATGTTCTCATTGCTATAAGTATTCAATGGTATGAATATCGGTGGTGTATTCTGTTCACATAATACTTGTGCCAGCTTCTCAAGCTCAGTTGTCTTGCCTGCTCCTGCCTGTCCAAGCAATACTACACGTTTTTCTTCATTGACTACGTCATATAATGTTTTTCGTAATGGCTTTACTACATTTAAATAGCGTTCGTCTTTCCCGATGATTTCCTCTGCTTTTCCTACATATCTCTGTATGTAATCTTCTGATACTTTGTCTTGTAGTTCTTCTCTAATTACAGATATGTATTCTTCATTCTGATTTTCACATGGCAAATATGTTTTCTCAGTTACACTGTCTACACACTGTTGCAATAACTCTATAATTTTCTCCAAAGAAGCCTCTGTTCTGTCTGCATATTCTTTTTCTGCCTTATACCGAATCTTCCCGTCTATTGTCATATGATCTGTAATGTACTGATTCATGTATGTGATCAATTCAACAGTCTTTCTTTTCGCTTCTTCACGTTCCTCATAATCCATTCCCTGAATATCAGAAACAGCAGAAAGAATTTCTTCCCGCTCTTGTAAAGAAATAACTTCTAAACTGCCCATATCAGAAAGAGCTTGTCTCGCCCTATCTATGACCCGTTCGACAATCGGCTTTTCCGTCGTCACTTTCAGAAGGCTGTCTTCTGATGTTTTCTGATGCTTTTTAATGTCGGCACAGACTCCTTTTCCAGTTTCATAAAGAGTTGCTGCAGATGCCAATCCCCCTAAACCATCTAATAGAATTTTTGTTAAAATACTCATATATTAATACCTGTTCAATTTCATTTTTAAGAGTAAGCACATAGCTCTTTCATCTGCTGCATTGCAGTCTGTGCACTCTGATTCCATTTCAATTCTACAATCAGTGCCGGATAATCCGCTCTGTATTCAGGCTTTGGCAGATATACAAAATCTGCAAATCCACGCCCTGTTGGCAATTCTCTGATTGGCTTAAAACAGCATTTCATTCCATGGCTGGGTTTCAACTGCCATAGTGAGTTCCTGACGAATCTCTTCGTTTGGAATAAACGCAGTCCTGGTATACTGTTCATAGCCAAGATATCCATCATACCAGCGTTTGACTTCATCAAAATTCTGATGATATTGTTCTGCCAGCCTTTCCACTTCCTCCTCTGTAAAACCGATATATGGTGACAGACTGCCTGCACTTTGCGGTCTGCAACAGCATCTCTGATCAACACGTCCCATCGCATACTGTTCAGATGATATTTCCAGAGCTTCTTCTGCGGAACGCGGTCAGCTGAACGCACCATTGTCCAATCTCTTGTAGAGAAGCAGAAAACTATCACCTTCCCAAAGAAGACCCTTGATACGGTTTGTTTTCTTGCCACAAAACAGAAAGAGCGTGTTTTTATCGTAAGGATCGAGCTGAAAACGAAACCGGATCATCGTTGCCAAACCATCTATGCCCCGGTGCAGATCCGTATAGCCGGCTGCAAGGTAAATCTTTTTTAACCCGACTGTATCATTCAGCATGGACTAATACCTCCAGAATACTTCGGATGATATCTGCTGAAGTATGGTTATAAACTTCAAGCACTAGTCCTTTGGAGTTGCGAAGAACGGCTACCGGTTTAACATCGCTGGAATCTATTGAGGGCATTGCTGGCGGTAATGCTGCTGGTATTGGGAGTTCCACAAAAGCTGGTTCTGAATTACAAGCTTCCAGGCATGCTTTTCTAACCCGGCGTAAGCGATAGTAATAATTCGCTTTGGTAATGCCATGTTCATTGCACCTGATTTCTGCTTTCATATCTGCGGGGCGGCTCTGGCATTCAAATTTAATTAATCCTGCATAGACTCTCTGTGGCTTAAATTGTGCTTCGAGTATTCTTTCGAGTTTTTTTCTAGAAATAACTCGAAAGAAACTCGAAACAATACTTTTATTTCATAGTCTGGTAATATACGAAATTTTATTCCAAATTTTTTCCCAACTGCTATAATAGCTTCAATCACCAAAATATAGCCATCACCTGCTCATATTTTTCCTTGTAAATCTCTTTGCTTTTGTCTGATAAAATATTATCTTTTAATGGTGTTGATAAAATCTTAAAGGTTGAAGAACCATTTAAGAAAGCAAATAGATTATTTAAGCCAAATGACACAATAGTTAATGTTGATGGAACGTTAGTTGGAGGAAATCATTTAGGAATAATGGCAGGGCCTTGTTCTGTTGAAAGTGAAGAACAAATAATTGAAATTGCTAAATCAATAAAGAAATCAGGAGCAAACTTTTTAAGGGGAGGGGCATTTAAGCCAAGAACATCACCTTATAGCTTCCAAGGATTAGAACTTGAAGGATTAGAGTTATTAAAGATAGCAAAAAGAGAAACAGGGTTACCAATAGTTACAGAAATAATGTCTCCTAAATATATAGATGAATTTGTAAATAATGTTGATGTAATTCAAGTTGGTACTAGAAATATGCAAAACTTTGATTTATTAAAGGAGTTAGGTAAAACAAATAAGCCAATTTTATTAAAGAGAGGATTATCTGCTACTATTGAAGAATGGCTTATGAGTGCTGAATATATAATGGCTGGTGGAAATGAAAATATTATTCTTTGTGAAAGGGGAATAAGAACTTATGAAACATACACTAGAAATACTTTAGATTTAAGTGCTATACCAGTAATTAAAAAATTATCGCATTTACCAGTAATAGTTGATCCAAGTCATGCATCAGGATATTGGTATTTAGTAGAACCATTAGCTAAAGCAGCAATAGCTGTAGGAGCAGATGGGCTTATGATAGAAGTTCACAATAATCCACAATGTGCATTAAGTGATGGGCAACAATCACTTAAGCCAGAATTATTTGATAAAGTAATGAAAAAAGTAAAAGCTTTAGCTGAAATAGAAGGAAAAGTTTTATAAATTAGTTTTTAATTAGGAGTAAGTTAGTAGTTAAGGATGAAACTCCTTGGGAGTTTCTGAGAATATATTTTTAAGAAATTCC
>OGHD01000818.1_pt1 | contig 13971 bp, 7 predicted proteins | sample 1571341 | NCBI WGS metagenome assembly OGHD01 (sample SAMEA2582026, study PRJEB24529) | metagenome | biome: Human gut stool | place: China | collected 2011 | reverse complement strand
GTAATGCGTTGACGATTTCTGCTGAAAAGGATTTCGGACCAACCATGCTTCAAAGAGTTGAACAGAATACTGGTAGTAAAGAAGATAATGACGATGATCAGCAATAACAGAAGATATTGTTTATTGTCCTTTTTGTCCCAATACCAGTAAGCGCTTTCCGACTTGGCGGTATAACCCATCGGCAGTATGGCATTGATTTCCTTCAGGTCGCGTTCTTGTATCTTATTTCCCTGATTGGAAGCCCCGATATATTCGTATTGCAGACAGAGGCGGTATTGTTGGTTTACTTTGCAAACCTTCTGTGGCATCTGTCCTTTTTCGACACTTGCAAGTTCTGCTAACTTGTAGGGCTTGCCGTCAATAGTCTGTGGAACATACTGCATGCTCCACACATCGTATTCCTGTGACTGGCGGGAGGAGAGTTTCAGTTTCTCTGTCTCTTCGTTGACGACGATCGTCCCGGTATAAATGTCCTTTCCGAAAACGGGATTGATGGAGGCGAACAGGTCGATCGGCTGTATGTCCTCCTGGGTCAGCCGGGCTTTGTTGAGGTTGAAGTAGAACTCCTGGTAATCGTCTTTCCACCACGAGAACTCTGAATTGATCAGCACTTCCTTGATGCGGCGATGGGTGAGCAACTTGGCTTTCAGCTGTTCGGCCCATTCGTACAGCTCGTCGTAGTTGTAACCATACATCACGATACGGAAAGAACCGGCTCCTTCGCGCACATCGTTGCTGAATCCCTGGTCCTGCAAACCGTAGACTTGCCAGCTTCCCCCCCCCCAATTCAAGAGCTTTGCTGATGATTTTGCTTTTCAATGTGTACGGGAAACCGCTCCGTTCACTCTCTTTCGTAAAATAGATGCGGATACCGGCCTGGCGTGCGCTGTAGACGTTTGTTTGGAACTGTCGTATCTCTTTGAAGGTGCTAAGATAGGCTTCCATCCGGCTCATCAAGGTATTCATTTGTGGCAAGGTCGTCCCGTTCGGGAGCGATGCGCTGACAGACAGGACCGTTTCTTCGTTGCGGGTGAAGTAACTTCCTTCATAAACTTTTTGGACGAACAGGCGTAGGGTCCCGCCCAACGCCTTATCGACGATGGGTTTAATCTTCTCCTTGTACGTCTCGTTGGAGGCGAATTTATTATATGTATCGATTAGCAGGGTGTCTGTTGCCGTGTAGACCTTCTTTTTGTCTTTCGTGTCGTATTCGATTTTTTCCGGTAACAGGAAAACCGGGATGCCGAATGCTAACAGTAAAATGAAACATGCCAATTTCTTCCATCCGCAAAGGAAATCGATCTGACATTGATAGTACCGGTTGTAGTGGACAGGGAAACGTTTGAGAAAGCGGTTCGTTCTTTTTCTGATCCGGCTTTTCCATGTATACTCGATCTCTTCTCCGGATATGTTCTTTTTTCCGCTTTTTTTCCATTCCAGGTTCATCTTATCGATCAGGGCGGGAACCAGGAAAAGCGCGATCAATAGGGAGACTCCTAAATTGATGATGACGACAGCCGCAAAATCCTGCAGATTGAGGCGTATCTTTTCATCTAAGAAAAAGATAATGACCAGTGCACCTATCGTTGTCAAAGTGGCTGCCAATATGGATAGGATTGCCTTTCGGTTATGTCGGTTCCGGATATGTTCCGTCATGACGATCGTGTTGTCGATCACCAGGCTGAGTGAGATTGTGACGCCTGCCAACGAATAAAGCTGCATTTCCAGTCCTGACAGATAATAAAGGATGACAGCAATACTGAGGTTGATCGAAAGGCTGATGATGATCAGTAACAGATATTTTATCTCGCGTGTGATCAGCAAGACAAACATCAGTAGGATCAGGACGGTGAGCCCCGTACGGACATAAATCTTGTTCAGTTCGTCCTGAATGAATTCGGTCGCGTCATAGCTGGTATGTATTTCATAACCGGGTGGAAGCAAGGTACGGATATATTCCATTTCGGCTCTTACCCGTTTGGCAAGTTCCAGCTGGTTCGCCGTCTCCTCGGCGCGGATGGACAGATAAATGGAATTCAAGCCGTTGATACGGTAATAACTCTGTGGAGCCTCTTCCTGACGGGTGACTTTTAGCAGTTGGTCCAGGCGGATCAGCTTGCCGTCTTTGTTCAGGACGGTTATAAGCGATGGGTTGAATCCATCTGTTTCGTTTTCAGGAACCAAAGCGAGACGTATCCACTGGCTGCTTTGTCCTCCTTTGCACGAAGTCGCCAACTGGGTTTCCACGTTTCCAGTTCCTAAGAATTCCTTTTGATAATACTGGCTGATCGCTTTCTGTATATCCGGGATGCTGATACCTAACGTTGCCAGCTGACGGCTATCATATTCCAGTCGCCATTCCATCGGGGTGGCACCGCTGACGTCGATGCGGTAGATGCCGGGAATCCCGCTTAGGCGAGGTTTTATTTGGTCTTCGGCAAAGCGTTGTATAAATATGGGTGTGGCTGCCGCATTCAGTGTGTAGCTCATGAAAGGCCGTACTTCCTTGTCGTCCGGCCGGCTCATTTCCAGGACCGGATAGCTCAGTCCGTCCGGTAGGCTGGGCCATGTCTGTCGGATGATGGTAGACGCTTCGAAACGGGCGGCATCGATATTGGTATGCTTGTCCAGCTCGAGCGTGACATATCCCCATCCGTTGCCGGAAGTGGAATTGATCTCCTTGATCCCCTTGATGCGTGCCAACATCGCTTCGAGCCGCGAGGTCACTTCCATCTCTATCACGCGTGCCGAATTGCCCGGCATGTTATAGCTGATAGTCAACTGTGGCAGCGTGCGTGACGGCGACAGCTTGATCGGCAGCAGCGGTATAAAGGCAATCCCCGCCAGCGCCACGCAAAGGAAGGTGACGATGATGGTGAAAGAGGATATTTTAGGAGATGCACTCATTATTCATTTTTTGTTACAATCCGTATTTATATTCGAACTCGTTCGAAAGGGAAACTCCCGTTTCGAAATCGTGCAACGTCAGTTTTCGGATCTTATAATAGCTCAGCCAGTAGTTCTGTAAAGCCGAAATATAGTTCCGCTGCGCTTCCTGTTGGCGGTTCAGCGACAGAGTAAGACTGTTGATATCCGCTTTTCCGATCATGAAGCGTTGCTTGGTTTCGCTGTAGGCTGTTTCTGCCAGGTCTACCGCTTCTTCGGCACTCCCAATCAGGGCTTGCTGGATATTGAAGTCGCCGACTGTCATAATCACGTCTTCTTCTACTGTCAATTCTTTTTGTTTGGCGGATGTTTCGGTGACAAGCAGGTTGTTCTTGGCAATATTATGCTTCCCTTTTCGTACGCCCCAGTCTACCAACGGGATCGAAACAGACAAAGAGACGATTTCCTGCTGTTGCAGATTTTTGTAGGCGTCCTGTATGTTCTTGGACACTTGGTTGAATCCGACGCTGGCATTGATCTGGGCGTTGAACATCGCTTCTTTCTTGGTTTTGTCTACCTGCTGCTGGGCTTCTAATATTTGCTGGCGCAACTCCAGAAAGGTCGGGTTGTTTGCACGTGCCAATTCGAGTGCTTTGTCGACCGAGATTTCCATATTGCGCGGGCGGCTTGGGAGGCGCAGGCGTATTTCTGTATTCTTGTCGAAGTTCAAGTAAGAGGCGAGGCTGAACATGGCACGTTTCAGGGCGATTTCCGCATTTTTCAACGTGTTGCGTGCGTTTACGGCATCCAATTTCAGTGTCAGCAAATCCGCTTGGCTGATAGAAGCTATCTTATGCCGTTCCTGCCCTGTCCGGTACAGTGTGTCGGTCGTGGCGACATTTTCCTTGGCCAGATCATATTCCACCTGTGCCATTGCCAGAGCGAAGAAATAGGTCGTTGCTTGCTCGCTCATTTGCTCTACATTATATAATAGTTCTTTCTTGACCTTCTCGTATTTCAACGGTTCAATTTTCCGTTCCCATTTAAAAGCGTTATACCCCAATAAGTCTTGCTGGTAGCCGAGGCGGATCGGAACCGATGAGAACTGGTTATAAGTTTGGTCGCCGAAATAGCGCATATAATCCAAGTCTGTATCCAAATAGAATGTACCGCCTAAGAGGTCGAAATTCTGTTCGATCTCCAATTGCCCGCCCGCATAAAACGATTGTTGTTTTCTATATACGTCGATATCAGCCTCCGAGTCATATCGTTGGGTAAAATAACGGCGGTATTGTGCCGGCGTCAGATTTAGGGTAAGGCTTGGCAGACGGCCAGCCTTGTAAGTCCGGTATTCCCAGTAGCCGGCCAGATACATATTCTTGTATCGGAAAGCGTCCAGCGAACTGTCGGCCGCCAGTGTGATAGTTCGTTCCAGCGTCAGTGTGAGCTGCGCTTTTCCTCCGAACACGCATGCAAGCATCAACAACGTGATGACATATCTATAAATGAATTTCCTGTCCATAACTTCCAATTTTCAATTTTCAACATTCAAATTACCAACCTCATGTTTGCGATAAATGAACCAGTATATCAGTGGTATGACAAAAAGGCTGACTGCCGTACCGATCAGCATGGCCGAGATCATGGCGATGGAGAGCGGCTTTTGCAGTTCGCTGCCCATATCGAATGTGAAAAGCAGCGGAACCATTCCGAATATTGTCGTTAATGATGTCATGATGATAGGGCGCAGGCGCCGCCGTCCGGCTTCATGTATGGCTTCCATAAGAGGAACCCCTTCTTTGCGGAGTTCGTTGATAGCATCCAGTTTCAGGATGGAGTCGTTGATGATGATACCGCAGGTCACGACGATACCGATGGCACTCATCAGGTTCATGGTATGGCCGCATATCCAGAGCACCAGCAAGGAGGCTGCCACATCGATCGGAATTTCAAGCAGCACGATGAGCGGCTGCAGGAAACTTTCGAACTGGGCTGCCAGGATGAAATACATCAGTAGGATCGAAATGAACAAAATCACGACCAGCTCGTTCAGCATCTGCCGGTTGGAAAAGAAACTTCCTGAAAAATCGATATCCCAGTCTGTATCGATTTCTTTTTTTACATTTTCCATCAACTGTTCGGCATTGTCTATATCATAGAAACTGAATGGAATGTATTCTCCGTTCTTTCCTGCCGTGATCGTTTTCAAGTCCTCTCCCGGAGTGACACGCACCAGCGATTGCAGCGGGATATATCGTACGTTGCCTTCCGTGTCAGGAACAGTGTTTACCAATGTTTTCTGCAAGACCTCATTTACCGTTTGTTCCTCTCCGGCCAATGCGATTGGCAGATATTGTTGGTAGGAGCGGAGCGTTGCTACTTCATTCTCTTTGAATGCCGTTTTCAGCAACCGGTACACTTCGTTGTAGTCGACGTTATAAAGCAGAAGTTTCTGTCTGTCTATCGTGATATTTAACTGGTTGTCGAAGGTGATACCGACAGGAGTATGTCCTGTTTTCGCCTCGATTTGCTGTTCTATTTTATTCAAGACGGAGGCTTCCGGTGCTTCAGATTTATTGCGGGTGTGCAATTCGGCGACAATGTCGGCTTCACCTGTCACAAACAGCTTTTCAAATACTGTTTCGGGAGGCGAGAAGGATATCACTGCCATCGGGTAATGCGTTTTGATCCATTTTTCCACCGATTTTTGCAAAGGAGCGATTCCGGTTGGTTTCTCCGTCTTAAAATATAACTCGCTTTCAGAAACCGACATCTCGCGATCCCGGTTCAACAGGAATTGCTGCTGCCCGACATAGGCCGTGTGTTCTTGTACCTGATTGTCGATAGAGGCGAATAACTGGCTGACACGGCTCTGGTTTTCATCGATATGGATGTTTTCGTTCCATTCCACATGAGCGATCAGTTCGTTCTGGTCTATCTCCGGCATACGGCTTTTCGGTATTTCGTAGAACAGAAAGGCGCAAAGCGGGAGCGTAATGGCAATGAAAATCAGGCTTGCCGTTTTGTGACGGAACACAAAATCCACTCCGGTATCATAGAAGCGGTCCAATGTATGCTCTTTTACCAGATTGTTGATTCGCATATTGAAATCCTTATGTTTGATGTCCGGAATACTGTATACCAGTTTGTAGAGTACCGGCAGCAGCATGATTCCCGTGAAATAGGAAACCATCAGACCGACGGTGACGGCAAAGGCTTGGTCGAAGAAGATCGCTCCTGCTATTCCGCTCATGAACACAAGCGGAACGAAGACGGCAATTGTCGTAAAAGTGGAACTCAGCATCGGAGTAATTACTTCGGTCGTCCCTTTATTGCAAGCCTCTTCCAGCGAGTCTCCTCGTGTCCTGTATTGGGTAATGTTTTCCGTTACGATGATCGAACTGTCGATCATCATACCCAAAGCCAGGATCAACCCGGAGATGGAGATGATATTCAGCGACATCTTGCAGAGGTAGAAAAAAAGGAAACTGATGATCAGGCTCACCACCATACTTAACCCGATCACTGCCGGGCTCTTGATATCCCCTAAGAAAAGGATGGCGACGATACAGATGAAAAGGAAACCCAACGACAGGTTTTGTTTCAGGTTCGAGATGGTATAATCCAGCAATTCCGTCTGGTTGCGGCTGACACTGAAATCGATATCCGGATAGACGGAAGCAAAGTAATCCGTCACTTCTGCCAATGCCTCTTTCATGTTATCCATATTTTCATCCGCCTGCTTGATTACAGCCAGCGTTACCGCCCGTTTCCCGTTGGAAAGGGAAGCTCCGGTCTCTTTCTCCGGCACGACGGAGATGCGTGCCAAATCTTTCAGTTGAAAAATATGGTTATTTTTCCTGATATAAATATTCTCGACATCTTCCGGTGTGCGCAGCAGTGTCGAGAACTTGATATTGTACTCGTAATAGCCGTCACGTACGGTCATGCTACCCGGTTCTATATTGTTAGATGTCAGTGCGGCCTCCAGATCGTCAAGTGTGATCTCCGACATTTTCAGCAACTTCATGTCCGGAACAATCTGTAACTGCCGTTTCAGAATTCCGGTCACATCTACCATTGCCACTTCGGGCAACTGTTCGATACGACGTTTGATCACCGTTTCGGCAAACTGGCAAAGGTCGAGGAACGATCCTTCGTTTATTTCACTGTAAGCGCTGTCGCTTTTCAATGTCAGATTCAAGCAGAATACGGGAATATCAGTGGCACTGGCTTTGATTACCCGTGGGCGTTCTACTTCACGTGGCAGGTAGTTCATAGCTGCGTCTATCTTTTCGTTGACTTCGATAAAAGCCAGATCCGTATTCGTTCCGAAATCGAAGTTTAGGCGTATGATGGCAGCACCGTCGCGTGTTTCACTGTGGATGTCGCGTAAACTGGCAACCTGCATTAATTGCTGGCGGATGGTTTTTACTACTGTGTTTTCCAATTCGCGTGCCGAAGTGTTCTGGCCGGATACCTGTACGGTGATCTCCGGAATTGCAATATCAGGCAGCAACGACACCGGAATGGTGAAGTAAGTAACCAGTCCCACGATAAAGCAAGCCGTAAAAGCCATCAATACCGCGATAGGGCGTTGTAGTAGAAACTTTATCATGTATTAGAACTATGATTTATGATTTATAAATTATGATTTCTGAATTGTCAATTGTCCATTTTCAATTGTCAATTACTTTGACCGGTGCTTCGTGAGCCAGGTTAATGTTACCGCTTGTAATCACGATATCCCCTTCTTTCAGTCCGTCAATGATCGTATAGCTGTCGGCATTTTCCAACCCTGTATGTACATAGTTCCAGTATGCTTTGTCTTCCGTTAATGTGAATACAACCTGTTTGCCGGAACGGAGTACGACAGCGCTTTTGGGAACGACCAACTGTTTACCCAGCGAACGATGGATACTTACTCGTACATTCATCCCTTCGAACAACTTACCTTTATCGTTTACGGCAGCTTTCACCTGTACCATCCCGTCTTTGTCTACCAGCGGGTTTATTTCGGATATACGGCCGTCAGCCGTGACATCGGACAAGGCAAAAGGAGCTACCTCTACACGATCGCCTGTTTTGATAAGCGGCAGTTCGCTTTCCAAAACTGTGAAAGCGGCTTCCAATGTGCGGGTATCGATAATGGAACAGAAAACATCGGAGGTAGAAGCCGTGTTGAACTGTTTGGCGAACAGGTTAGCGACGACACCGTCGAAAGGGGCGGTCAGGACTGCGTTTCGTTGTTCGTATTTGGCAAGCTGCCAAGAGATCAGTGCCTGGTCATACCCGCTTTTTACCTTGACTAACTGCATGGTTGCGGGCGGTACTTTTGTAGAATCTTCCAGTTTGTAGCCCTGTCCGATCAGTACGTCTTGCAGTTCCAGTTTGGCGCGTTCGAGTGCATCTTTGGCTTGCGCTGTCTTGTTGGCAAGGCGGAAGGTTGAGAGTTCTGCGAGCTTTTGCCCTTTCGTCACGCGATCGCCGTTCTTCACATATATCTTGGCGATCGGTTCTGCCGATTCGAATTTTAGGTCGACAAAGTTTCGGGCTGACAGTTTGCCGTTACTGATCAGTTCGTGGTTGAAATCAGTAGTATTCAACTTCATCACCGTCACCTCGTTTGTCTCATCCGGCAGAACGGTTTCTACGCTTTCTTCGGAACCTTTCTCTTTCTTTTCACCGGAGCAAGCCATCATCCCGGCCAGAATCAGTATAGCAAACAATTTGTAGTATTTCATATTTTATTGTTTTTATCAAAGTTGTTTCGCAAATATACAAACATATTTTAGTTACGAGCCTTTCGTAATTACTTTTTTTCTATTATCTTTTTTACTTCTTCCCGCATCTCCCGGATTGCCGTACTTTCCACCTTCGGCTTTTTGGCCAGCACGACACTGGCGGCAGCCCGCAATTTATCCACCTGGTAGAACTCCGGCTCTGCATATAGCTTGGCTAACAAATAATATGGATACAATCTCTCCGGCAGTATCCCGATAGCCTGAAGCAATTCTTCTTCCGCCTCCCGGTAATCTCCGAGCGTCTGCCGGTTTTTGGCGATCATGTACCGGATCATCGGGTCTCCGCTCAGCCGCTTCGCCCGTTCCAGCACCCGTATCGCTTCGGCGTGTTGTCCCGTCTTGCTGAGGCATTGCGCCTCTTCAAACAAAAATTCCGGTTTATGCTTCAACTTGTCATGCAGCTCGTGATAATCTTCCGCAACCGATTCATACGCCTTGTTGTTGTAGATCATCTGCATCCGTCCCCATCGTTTATATGCCTCATATTGCCCTTTCTGCAAGATGAACAGACAGACGGAGGCAAGCGACAACAGACTTATCATCGTAATATGGCACACCGGTGATACGGATAGGGCAGATGATCTTGTCCGCGTCCCATCTTCCGTCACGCATATCGCCCCCAAAAACACCAACGCCACCCAAAACGACGGCAACTGCAACGGATAGGACGACACCGCGAACACCGCTAACGCCAACACGCCACCGGCCGCTCCCTGCTGCCTGTTCCGGATTCCATAGTACGCCATGCTCCCCAGCCATGCCACGAACACGATCAACCCTCCGACCCCCTGTTCCAGCCCGATCTGCAGGTATTCGTTGAACGCATATTCGGGACATCCCGCCACCCGTTTCTCCCGGTCTGTTGCGTTCCCTGTTGCGAAATACCCGCCTTGCGCCTCCGCGTATGCCGCCGGGAATCCGCCTAACCCCGTTCCTGCAAGCGGCTGTCCGGCAATCGCTTTCACCGTCACTTTCCACATCAGCAATCGCCCGTCCGCCGAATCCCGCTTCATCCCGTAACCCCCGGCAATAGCGCATCCTGCCAATATCGCAACAAAAGGAATTGTAGCATTCTTATACCTTCGACATACAGCTTTCGTCTTCTCCCATCCGATCCGTTCCGTCCAGTACACCCATCCGCAAGCCACGACCGCCGCCATCCACGCCGACCGACTCATTCCGGCAGGCAGGACAATCAGGATAGCTCCGGCGCATACCCAACCGAAATAATGCATCCCCTTTTGAAACCGCAACGCCGTCCACAGGCAAACCGGCAGCACGACCGCTAAGTACCCGCAGTAAGGCCCCGGATTAAAGAAAGAACCCGTCAGCCGGAAAAGCGAATGGTTGGAATAGGCATAGCCATGCAATTGCTGCATTCCCCAGACGGCTTCGACCAGTCCGGTGAGCATCAGCACAAATAAGAAAAAGAACTTCAGGCAAGGAGCCTCTGTAAGAAAATAGCGCAACAGAAACCACAACACGACCAACTGCCCGCCGAAAAGCAGTTTTTCGGGTTCGGGATCGAGCTGCCAGTCGTATGTCGCGAGCGTGATCCCGGCAAAGAGGAGCAACAATCCGTCCGGCAATGCAAACGGGATGCTTTTCCTCCCGCCAGGCCATGCCGTCACAACCGTCCCGATCGCCATCAGCGCCATCGACAGGTGGAACCAGAAGACTTTCCCCGTCACAATGCCGTTCGCCAATGCGCTGTCGCCGACGAACGGCGTGGCGATCAGCATCGCCCCGAAAACGGATGCCAGTGCAGTCCGGATTCCATGCCTATGCAATTTGAGTTCCATGCCGGTGTATTTTATTTCCATGCTTATCCGTTTTTTATTCGATTTTCTTCATGAACCGATCCCAGCGGAACTGCCCGGTGTACGGATCGACCGATTTCCAGACAAATGCCGCCTTGCCGACGATATATTCTTCCGGCAACAAGCCCCAATAGCGCGAGTCCTGCGAGTTCAGGCCTTTGTCACCCGCCATGAAATAATAGTTTTTCAAGAAGCGGTATTCCCGTATCGGTTCGCCGTTCAGGAAAACGGTTGAATCATTATAGTTGATTTCCGCTTTTTGTTCCCATGCGATCAGCTTGCGGTATAACAGATAATTTTCCCGGTTCATTTCGACCTTGTCACCGGCTTTCGGGACATAGAGCGGTCCGAAATTCCGGATGTTCCAACTGATGACGGAGTCGAACGGGAATGCCTTATAGACACCGTCCGGAAACTCTCCCGGCAACGTCCGCCCGATGCGTTCCTGCGAATCCATGTTCCCGAGCGGTTCGTTCGTGCCGTTTATCCGGAACCTTCCGTTCCGGATGGAAAGCGTGTCGCCCGGCAATCCGATACACCGTTTGATGTAGTATTTCAGGATATGCATCTCGATCTTGTCCCAGCCGTTGGGATGCGGGAAGTTGAAGACCAGCACGTCGCCCCGCTTTGTTTTCCGAAATCCCGGTGTGCGGTGTATCTCGGTCTGTTCCAGCCGCAGCGTCGCGTTGAGGTCGAACAGCCGGGCGCCGAGCGTCGGTTTCCAGACCGCCACGAAATCCCCTTCGACCAGTTCCGGCTCCATCGAGTCGCTGGGGATGCGGAAGGAGGCGAGGAGGAAGACTTGAGAGAAGAGCCAAAAGGCGATCAGAACCACCAAAGCGAGAAATAGATTCAATAATATGTTAATCCATCGTTTCACAATCTATCTTTTAGATTAAAAAATATATCATTTTATATTCAGGTTGCTACAATCAATACCAGTCAATTTTATTATCTTCATCACAAACGAATATTCTTTGTTGCTTTCCCTGCGAGCATTTAATGGCCAAAAGGGCTTTTTGAGGCACATTTTCAAATTCGATAAAAACATCATTCGCTATTTTGGTATTGATAAGTTGCCAATTATTATTATCCCAATAATATAAAGAATACTCCAATCCTGGCTGAATAGAATTTCCATCACAACGACGAATATACGAAATTTTGGATATATTTACTGGCCGGCAAAAATCAAAACCGACCCAATCTTCTCCTTTGGCACTGAAATTTGTCAATTGATCACCATCTGCTATATTAGCTGCGTTGTTGCTTTTATCAAAAATCGAATTTGTACATTTGATAATGTTGCCTTGAATGATCGAATCATGTTCATCATAGAAATAAATTTCAGCCATGTCACACTGACTTGTATCAGAAGATGTAAAACGCCAATATCGATATTCGGCATTTTTATCAAGAAACACTGTGCCATTTGTTAAATTCCCTTGAGGTAATTCCGCTATTTTCTTTGTATGATCAAATTCCCTGTTTTCAGAAGTTTCGATAATACCTCCTGTTATTTTTTTTCTAATAGAAAATACATTGTCTCCCAAAGGATATTTTCGATTCAATCTGATCGTACGAAAAGCTGAAGTGTCTGGTTCTATAAATTGGATATGCTTCGAAGCAGAAGCCAAAAACGGTTTGCTGATCGGAATAGCATTGCCATTAGAGTCATACGCCAAGGCGATATAACAGGTATTCAGTCCCATTCTTTCGAAAACCACATGACTACCAGCTATTTTCCCCCAATAGACAGGAGTCCAATTATTTCCGTCATAGATGGCTATAAATGGAGATTGTCCACTCTTCAATGATTCCTGCAACGGAATACGTATGTCAATCGTGGGCATATATTCAGCGGTAACATCTCGTATAAACATATTCCTGAGTTTGGGTGGGATATATTTCTCAGTTGCGATTTTCAGATACTCTTCATTGGGTTTGTACACATTGCGGAAAATCTTAGGGACTTTCAAATATGGATAATGAACTGTGCCCGGATCTGTCGTATGGGGAGCAAACTCCAAGTTTCCAAAACGCGTCGTATAAACTGTATTCCAAGAATGTCCATTATTACCTGTAGACCAATTGGGCGTAAAATCATAAGCGACAGGAATTCCTTTACTACGCATGATTAAGACAGCCCCTAAACAATACGTGGCACAATTAGAAAAAGGAAGTTTCAGTATGATATCAGGATCATAAATCGGAAGTGTCTTTAATAATCCAAAACTTTGAGGTGTGTTTTTCATTTGGTTATTCACTTCTGTTGCTGCAAAAATTGGATTTCGTTTATACTCGTCACACAAATATGCCAGATCAATATCTCCTTTACAAATATCGTAATAGGCATTCCTCCATTCGGTAAGCGGCTGCCCTTCAAAACATTTATAAGGTAATAGATATTCACAAAATTGTTCGAAATCCAGATGTTCGGCCCATTCGCATTCTCTCCATTGTTTGAAAGCTTCATCGATTGACTGAATAAGAAACTCCGAAGTGATAACCTCTATATCCCGTTTCTGTTTATATTTACTTTCAAATCTAAGACGAAGCGATTCGATATGTTTTTCTTGTTCAAGTTTGTCTTCTGATAAAGCAACGACAGAATCAATGGCGTGATAATAGTCCTCAATGCCTTTATCATAAGAAGTATGGTAAGGCATGTATCGAATCAGGTATTGGGCTGCTTCCAGTTTCTGCCGATCATCCAGTTTTGCGTAGTGCGACAAAACCGCTTCAAGCTCCCCTCTGTTTTCTCCGGCTTCCCGCAGAGCGTATTCCACATCGGTTATTTGTAAGCCGCAAGCAAAAAGCATCAAGTAGAAAGGCAACGAAAAAAACAGATATTTTGTAGTTGTTTTATATTGCAATCTCATATTCATTGTTTTAGGGGAGAAACTATATTTCAATCATTCTTTATCATGACAGGATGAAAGATATGCACTTCTAAATCTTCGGAAATCTCTTGATCTGTAATTTTATCTACAAAAAAAAGGATTCCATCATGAATCTGACACCAGCCTGTATAAGGATTGAATGTGTTTATGGGCAGTTTGATTTCTTTTATTTTATTAAGCTCATTATCAAACAGACATAAATAAAAATCCCGTTCTCTGGATAATAATTCCAGGTTTTAGTTTTTACCGAAATCAATGACATCCACATGCAAACGGGCATACATATCACATGTCGGAAGATACATGATATCAAAAAAATGAGGATTTTCAAATCCGTGTCTTTGCCATTCTGTATAATCTGTTTTGGATTTACACTTTTGAGCTTTATTGGAAGTGTAATCGCTATCAGCTTTGTACATTTTTCCAGATCCTGTGTTCAAATCGATCTTGTAGAGATGTGATTCTATCGGATAATTATATAAAATGTAATCATCCCGAAAGTTGACATTCGGTTCACTCATGTTCGCATACCCTTTGCTTATGTCTGGTTCCGCAATA
>OGHD01000794.1_pt1 | contig 14289 bp, 13 predicted proteins | sample 1571341 | NCBI WGS metagenome assembly OGHD01 (sample SAMEA2582026, study PRJEB24529) | metagenome | biome: Human gut stool | place: China | collected 2011 | reverse complement strand
CGAATTCCAGATACAGCTTATTGTCAAACTTCTTGATGCGCTCGCGGATATGCTCGGACTGCATCGCAAGATATTTGTCGTTGTCAAATCCAATTTTCATTGTTCGTTTCCTTTTCCTCATCGCTGGGCCGGCACACCGCACCGGCATTTTTCCATAACAGGCATAGTATACCACACTCAAAAAGCAGGTGCAATGCAAAACACACAGCAGAGCAGTTTTTCCGGCAAATGCAGTGGTTTGGCAGGCTGTGTGCCGCAGATTTTTGTGAAAATGGTTCTTGCCCGGTTTTATACGGCGGGTGTATAATAGAACTGTTCGGCAACCAGTCACCCGCCAGAGAGAGGAAGTTTTGCATGAATCCTGCCGAAAATTATACATATCGTTATCTGGAGACCGATGATCTGGACCAGTACAACGCCCTTTTGCGCTATACCTTTCAGGTCACGGAAGATGAGCTCACTGCCACCGGATGGAAAGACGACGAGATCAAGCAGTCCAAGTTCCCCGTGCTGGAGCGCGCGGACGTGCTGGGCTGCTTTGACGGAGAAAACCTTGTCTCCCAGTTCGCGGTCTACCCGCTGAAGATGAACATCTACGACGCCGTTTACCATGTGGGCTTTGTGACCAGTGTGTGCACCTACCCGGAGTACACCGGCAACGGCATCATGAAGCGGCTCATGATCCAGGGCCTGACCCAGATGCACAAGGAGGGCAAGAGCTTTGCCCTGCTCTACCCCTACTCCATCCCGCTGTATCACCACCTGGGGTGGGAGATCATCTCCAACAAGATCTCCTACAATATCAAGGACCGGCAGATCCCCACCAAGGTGTCGGCCCCCGGTTATGTGCGGCGCGTCGCCTGGGACAACACCGAGTTCCACGAGCTGCACTCCCATTTTGCCTCCATCACCCACGGGTGCCTGTTCCGCAACGCACTGGCCTGGGAGGAGTACTGGCGCTGGGACGAGGATGACACCAATGTCGCCGTCTATTATAATGTAAAGGACAAACCCTGCGGCTACATGGTGTACCTGATCAAGAACGATATCATGCACATCAAGGAAATGATCTACCTGAACCGCGAGGCACAGAAGGGCCTGTGGGAGTACATCCACGCCCACGACTCCATGATCGACGAAGTGCACGGCAACACCTACTTCAGCGAACCCATCGCCTTTGAGATAGACGACGGCGACATCAAGGAGACCATCCGCCCCTATGCCATGGGCCGCATCGTGGATGTGGCCAGCTTCCTGGAAGATTACCCCTGTGACCCGGACGGCGGCGAGCTGTGCATTGATCTGGAGATCGAGGACGACCTGCTGCCCTGGAACGACCACACCTTCCGCATCCGGTTTGCGGACGGCGGCTGCACCCTGACCGACGCCCCCGCCGAATACCACCTGAAGATGGGCATCGGCACCCTTTCCACCCTGCTGCTGGGCTACAAGACCGCCGAACGTCTGTTCGAGCTGGAGCGCATCGAGGGCCGGGAGGATGCCGTGGAGCGGCTGGATGATGTGCTGTTCCACAAGATCCCTTATATTTCGGACTATATCTGATGCGGTTTCCGGAGAGCGGGGGCGTTTTCCCTGCTCTTCTTTTTTGCTCTTGTGCACCGGGCACGCGCATGTTAGAATAAGACGATATTATTTTTTCAAGGAGGCCGGGCAATGAAGGGCAGAGAGGCTTATCCCGACGAGGAACTGCGCCGCCGCATCATGGACTTTATCATGGCGGCCGGGCAGACCCTGTTGGAGAACGGTGCGGAAGTGTTCCGGGTGGAGCAGACCATGGAGATCATGGCACGCTCCTTCCACCTGCGGGAGTTCCATGTTTATGTACTGACCAACGGCATTTTTGCCAGCGCCGGCACCGCAGAGATCAGGGGGAGGCTGAGTACCGTCTGGCGGCCGCCCAGCGCATCCCCTTCCCCAAGGAATGGGTGCAGCTGGTCAGCGGCATGGGCGGCGCGTTCAGCTTTGCCATGATCTTTGGCGGTGATCTGCGCAGCGCCATCGCTGCCGCCGTGGCCGGTCTGGCGGCCAGCGGCTACCTGCTGCTGTGCGGGCGGCACGGCCTGCCCGGCGGCTTCCAGAAGATCACCACCGCGTCCCTCATCACACTGGTGTGCATCCTGCTGTGTCAGGCGCTGCATACCTCGGCCAGCCATGCCATCATCGGTGCGCTGATGATCCTGACCCCCGGCATCGCCTTCACCATGGGCATCCGCGACTTCGTGCACGGCGACTACCTGTCCGGCACCATCCGCATGATCGACGCGCTGCTCATCGCCGCCAGCATCGCCATCGGCACCGGCCTTGTGCTGCGCCTGTATTCTCTGCTCACGGGGGTGGTGGTCGCATGATTTCTCTCACCAATTCCCAGATCGGGGAGCTGGTGGGCCAGTTCCTGCTGGCCGGCACCGGCACCCTGAGCTTTGCCATCCTGTTCGCCTGCCCCCGCCGGAGCCTGCCCACCTGTGCGCTGGTGGGTGCCGTGGGCTGGTTCGTGTATGAGCTGTGCGTCATGCTTGGGCTGGACACCGCTGCGGCCAGCCTGCTGGCGGTGATTCCCCTCACCATCCTCACCCGCGTGTTCGCCATCCTGCAAAAGACCCCGGTGACCGTGTTCCTGCTCTCCGGCATCTTCCCGCTGGTGCCGGGTGCAGGCATCTACTACACGGCCTACTATTTCATTCAGGGCGACAACGCACTGGCGCTGTCCAACGGCATCAGCACCTTCAAGGTCGCGGTGGCACTGGCCGTTGGCATCTCGCTGGTGCTCAGCATCCCGCTGCCGCCGCGCCATCGCTCCGGCTGACGGAAGGCCCAATTTCCTACCAAAAAACTTCGTTGTAGGTGTTGACAAATCCGCCGGAGTGGTTTATTATAAATGCAATATCACAAAAATGGCTGTGAAGAGAAGAGTAGGCCTTCGCATTGATCCTTACCAGAAAGCCCGGGCGATGGAAAAGGGCAGGAAACAGGAAGCTGAAAATGGTCTCGGAGCCGTGTGGGCGAGGTGCATGAGCGCTAAGTTTGCAACGGGATGCGCCCGTTACAGCGTCCGGCTGTAAGCAGCAAAGCTGCCGCAGCATTGAGGCTGTGCCCGCAAGGGTGCGGTAAACCAAGGTGGTACCACGGAAGTATGTTATGCTCCCGTCCTTGTCTGAGCGTTGGCTCAAGGTCAAGGACGGGAGCTTTTTTCATGCATCCGTCAAAGGCCCTTAGCACGGAACTGTGCCGTGCGGGCCGCTGTACATTATAATAAGCAAATAGAGAGGGAACAAAACTATGATTACTCGTCGTGATTTTCTGAAAGTTACCGGAGCTGCAGCTGCTGCAGCTGCCCTGACCGCATGCGGCGGTTCTTCTTCCACCGCATCTTCTGCTGCTTCCGGCACTGCTTCTTCCGCAGCTTCTTCTGCTGTGGCTAAGCTGGACAAGGTGAAGGTGGCTGTGCCCAACGACACCACCAACGAGGCACGCGCCCTGACCCTGCTGGAGAAGAACGGCTTCTTTAAGCTGAAGGCTGATGCAGGCCTGACCGCAACCGCAAAGGACATCGAGGAGAACCCCCTGAATGTTTCCGTCGATGAGGTCGAGGCTGCTCAGGTGCCCAACGTCCTGCAGGACGAGGACTACGCCGTCATCAACTCCAACTACGCCATCTCCGCTGGTCTGGACCCCATGACCGATGCTCTGGCAATGGAGGACGGCACCTCTGCTTACGTCAACATTCTGGTCTGCAAGGACGGCAATCAGGAAGAGCCGAAGATCAAGGCTCTGGCCGCTGCTCTGCAGAGCCAGAAGGTGAAGGACTTCATGGATGAAAACTACAAGGGCGCTGTGGTGTCCGTTGTGGAGAACCCCACCGACGGCTATGACTCCTCCATCGACTACGATGCACTGAACGGCGAGACCGTCAGCTGCGCTGCTACTCCGGCTCCTCACTGCGAGGTTCTGGAGATCTGCAAGGACATTCTGGCCGAAAAGGGCATCACGCTGGATATTCAGGAGTACGACGACTACATCATTCCCAACAACATCGTTGAGGACGGCCAGTGCGATACCAACTATTTCCAGCATCAGCCGTATCTGGACGACTTCAATGCAGAGCACGGCACCCATCTGGTGACGGTTGCCGGCATCCACGTGGAGCCTATGGGCATCTACGGCGGCAAGCAGGACAGTCTGGCACCGATCGAGGGTTAAGCAAACTCCCCCAGTCACCTTGCGGTGACAGCCCCCTCGGGGAGGGGGTCTTTGCCTGACCGTTCTGTTTCAGGCTCCCTCCATGAGGGAGCTGGCAAACCCGCAAGGGTTTGACTGAAGGAGTTTATTCAACAGCAAGGAGCAATTTCTGTGATCGAGATCAAACATCTTTCCAAGACCTTCCAGATGAAGGACGGCGCGGTGAATGCGCTGAAGGACATCAACCTCACCATCCCGGATGGTTCCATTTATGGCATCATCGGCATGTCCGGTGCGGGCAAATCCACGCTGGTGCGCTGCATCAACCTGCTGGAACGCCCCACCGAGGGCAGCGTTGTGATCGACGGCACCGCTATGGAGACTTTAAACGCAGCCCAGCTGCGTGAGCGCCGCCGCGATATCACCATGATCTTCCAGCAGTTCAATCTGCTGATGCAGCGCAGCTGCCTGAAGAACATCTGCTTCCCCATGGAGCTGGCCGGTGTGAAAAAGGCGGATGCCGAAAAGCGTGCCAGAGAGCTGCTGGAAGTGGTGGGCCTGCCCGATAAGGCCAACGCCTACCCGGCACAGCTGTCCGGCGGCCAGAAGCAGCGCATTGCCATTGCCCGCGCACTGGCAACGGACCCCAAAGTTCTGCTCTGCGATGAAGCCACCAGCGCACTGGACCCCAACACCACCCATGCTATCCTGACCCTGATCAAGGACATCAACAAGAAGCTGGGCATCACGGTTGTGGTCATCACCCATCAGATGAGCGTTGTGGAAGAGATCTGCGATCACGTTGCTATTCTGGACGGCGGCGTTGTGGTGGAGGAAGGCTCTGTGCAGGAGATCTTCTCGAACCCCAAAACGCCCGCAGCAAAGCGTCTGGTGGCACCCAACGGCGGCAGCGCCGCACGGGATCTGTCCAGCTTTGCACCGGACGACCATGTGGTGCGCGTCACCTTCAACGGTTCGTCCACGGCAAAGCCGCTGGTGGCAAGCCTTGCCGCAGAAAAAGGCATTCTGGTGTCGGTACTCAGTGCCGACACCCGTGATCTGAGCGGCCAGTGCTACGGCTCCATGCTGCTCAAGCTGCCCGCTGATGTGGAGCAGGCAAAGCAGGCTGCGGCCTATATGCGCGCCCAGCCCGGCATTACGGTAGAGGAGGTGACCGGCGAATGAGTATTGCAGATTACGGCTTTGCCATCTGGGAGACCTTTTATGTGACGGTCCTTTCCACCGCGTTTGCGCTGGTGCTGGGCCTGCCGCTGGGTGTGCTGCTGGTGGCCGGTGATAAGGACGGCATTCTGCCGCTGCCCGGCTGGCTGATGCACATTCTCAACATCGTGATCAACATCCTGCGCAGTGTTCCGTTCCTGATCCTGATGATCTGTGTATTCCCGCTTACCCGTGCCATCGTGGGCACCACGGTGGGTACCAAAGCCACCATCGTTCCGCTGGTGGTGGCAGCCTTCCCGTTCGTGGCACGTCTGGTGGAGACCAGCCTGCGCGAGCTGGACGAGGGCGTGGTGGAAGCGGCCCAGAGCATGGGCGCAACGCCGTTCCAGATCATTACCAAGGTGATGATCCCGGAATGCCTGCCCGGCCTGATCTCCAGCATGACCACCGCACTGACCACCATTCTGGGCTACTCGGCCATGTCCGGTGTCATTGGCGGCGGCGGTCTGGGCAAGATCGCTTTGTCCTACGGCTATTACCGCTACCAGACCGATATCATGATCGTGTGTGTCATTTTGCTGGTGCTGATGGTTCAGGTGTTCCAGACTTTGGGCACTGCTTGGGCCACCAGAAGCGATAAGCGGCTGCGGAAGTAACTCCTTCAGTCGCACTTCGTGCGCCAGCTCCCTCGGAGAGGGAGCCTTAAAGCCGAAAGGCTTTGACGGAAGGAGTTCTCTCCTCATTTCGTCCCGGACGGGAAGTAAAATTTAACGTTTCAATTCCCCGCCGGAGGCATGTGCTCCTGCGGGGAATTGTACTATTCGGACAAACCCAGTAAAGGAGTATGTTGCAATGAACCGTGATACCATCTGTGTGCAGGGCGGTTATACGCCCGGCAATGGCGAGCCCCGCCAGATCCCCATCATCCAGTCCACCACCTTCAAATATGCCACCAGCGAGGATATGGGCAAGCTGTTCGACCTGGAAGCCGACGGCTACTTCTACTCCCGCCTGCAGAACCCCACCTGTGACCTTGTGGCCAAGAAGATCTGCGAGCTGGAGGGCGGCACCGCCGCCATGCTGACCTCCAGCGGTCAGGCAGCCAACTTCTTTGCCCTGTTCAACCTCTGCGAGGCCGGTGACCATATCGTGGCATCCAGCACCATCTACGGCGGCACCTTCAACCTCATTTCTGTCACCATGAAGAAGATGGGCATTGAGGCCACCTTTGTGGACCCGCTGTGCACCGAGGAGGAGCTGAACGCCGCTTTCCGGCCCAACACCAAGGTGGTGTTTGGCGAGACCATTGCCAACCCCGCCCTGACCGTGCTGGATATCGAGAAGTTCGCCAAGGCTGCTCACGCCCACGGCGTGCCCCTGATCGTGGACAACACCTTCCCCACGCCGGTCAACTGCCGCCCCTTTGAGTGGGGCGCGGATATCGTGACCCACTCCACCACCAAGTACATGGACGGTCATGGCGCGGTGCTGGGCGGTGCCATCGTGGACGGCGGCAAGTTCGACTGGATGGCCCATGCCGAGAAGTTCCCCGGCCTGTGCACCCCGGACGACAGCTACCACGGCATCACCTACGCCGAGCGTTTCGGCAAAGAGGGTGCCTTTATCACCAAGGCTACCGCGCAGCTGATGCGTGACTTTGGCTCCATGCAGTCGCCCATGAACGCCTACATGCTGAACCTCGGTCTGGAAAGCCTGCATGTGCGGATGCAGCGCCACTGCGCCAACGGCATGGCCGTGGCAGAGTTCCTTGAAAGCCATCCCAAGGTGGCCTACGTGAACTACTGCGGCCTGGAGTCCAGCCCGTACCATGCACTGGCGGAGAAGTATCTGCCGAATGGCAGCTGCGGCGTGGTCAGCTTTGGTCTGGCCGGCGGCCGTGAGGCTGCAAGCATCTTTATGAAGAACCTGAAGCTGGCAGCCATCGAGACCCATGTGGCCGATGCCCGCACCTGTTGCCTGAACCCTGCATCCAGCACCCACCGCCAGATGAACGATGAGCAGCTGAAAGCCGCCGGTGTGCCCGCAGAGCTGGTGCGCATGAGCTGCGGTCTGGAAAGCGCTGAGGATCTGATCGCAGATATCGCACAGGCTTTGGATAAGATTTGAGACGGATAAAACCTCTCAGTCTCGCTGGCGCTCGCCAGCTCCCCTAGTAGGGGAGCCCTTGGCATTCCGTCGCGCTTCGATGTTTTCGCTTCGCTCCGATGCCAAACATAAAATCCCCTTAAAGGAGAGAGAATCTATGCCCCTCATCATCCCGAAAACGCTCCCCGCCTACGATGCCCTGTACGAGGAAAACGTCTTTGTCATGCACCGGGAGCGGGCAGCGTCCCAGCATATCCGCCCGCTGGAGATCCTGATCCTGAACCTGATGCCCACCAAGATCGCCACCGAGACCCAGATCGCCCGTCTGCTGGCCAACACCCCCCTGCAGGTGCATATGACCCTGCTGCAGACGGCCAGCCACGCCGCCACCCATGTGTCGGCCGCCCATCTGGATGCATTCTACAAGACCTTTGACGAGGTGAAGAACAACCGCTACGACGGCATGATCATCACCGGCGCACCGGTGGAGACCATGGACTTTGAGCAGGTGGATTACTGGCCGGAGCTGTGCGAGATCATGGACTTCAGCGAGACGAATGTCTACTCCACCCTGCATGTGTGCTGGGGTGCACAGGCTGGCCTGTACTACCACTACGGCGTGCACAAGCAGCTGCTGCCGGAAAAGATGTTCGGCGTGTTCGAGCACCGGGTCACCCGCCCGTCGAACCCTTTGGTGCGCGGCTTTGACGAGGTGTTCTATGCGCCCCACAGCCGCCACACCGGCATCAGCCGCGAGGATGTGGACAACTGTAAGGCTTTGCGCATCCTTGCCGAGAGCGATGTGGCCGGGCCTTTCCTCATGAGCACCGAGAACGGACGGCAGATCTTTGTCACCGGCCACCCGGAGTACGACAAGTACACGCTGGATTCAGAGTACCGCCGCGATGTGGACAAGGGCCTGCCCATCCATGTGCCGGTGAATTACTACCCGGACGATGATCCCACAAAGCCGCCGCTGTTCCGCTGGCGTGCCCACGCCCACCTGCTGTATGAGAACTGGCTGAACTACTATGTCTACCAGAACACCCCCTACGATCTGGGCGAGATCCAGCGCGTAAAGCACGAATAAATGCACAAAAACCGGTATTGCGTCAAAATTGCGCGATACCGGTTTTTATGCTATACTGTTCCTGCGGCCCTTCTCCATTCCCCTAACCGCGGAAAGGAGGTGAACCCCTTGGAAACTCTCTCTACATTTATCCAAACCGTTGCCGCGCAGGTAGTCGCCTACTATCTGTGCACATGGATCGACGGTAAGATCGGCAAGGGCAGCAAACACTAAAAGAAGCCCCCGGTACTGACACTACCGGGGGCTTCGTGTTTCGGCATGAACCCGATGGATTCAATCTCTCTACATTGCCTATCTTTAGTATATGCAGTTTTGGACAAAAGTCAAGCGATGAAATATAAATTATTTTTTACGCCTTACCGGCTTTTTCTTGCGCACGCTGTAGCCAAAGGTGCCCAGCTTTTTGCCCAGTGCCAGATATTCGCCGTGGCTGTAGACGATGAGTTTGGCCTTGTCGAGGCAGAGCTTACCGTTCTCGTCCAGCAGGCCGTCGTCATCACCGCAATCAATGTAATAACGAATTTTGGGCAAATTGTTTTGATTCCAGTCGGAAAGGATCTTCAAGACATTGTTTTGCTTCCAGTGTTCGTCTCCCGGCCCGAACAGGCGGTTGAATAAATCCTTGTGCGATTTGTTTTTTCTTGCCTCCATGACTGTGTCGTCGAAAACGGCGGCACTCAACGGAGCACATGCGCAGAACATGTCCGGATGATGCAAGCTGTACAGGAATGATCCGTAGCCACCCATCGACAATCCGGCAATTGCCCGGCTTTCTTTGTCACTGCGAATCCGGTATGTTTTTTCCATATAGGGGATAAGTTCTTCAAAAAACATGTCTTCGTAAGGTACTTTTCCGTCATACTGGTTGATATACCAAGTGTCCCATGCGTCCGGCATGACGATTATCATCGGCACGGCTTCCTCGTTTGCGATGGCACGGTCGGCAATCGTTTTCATTTGTCCCATCTGTATCCAGTTGGTTTCATTGTCCGTGTAACCATGCAAGAGGTAGAGGACCGGATAATTCCTTTTCGAGGTGTTGTAGTCGGAAGGCAGGTAGATGGAGTAGGAGACTTTCCTACCTAATTTGTTACTTTCGAAAGAGAGCGATTCGAAAACTGTACTTTGCGAATATCCTGCAACGTTGAATAGAAAGCACAGGATACAATAGAGATAAAATTTGTTTTTCATATACTATTAATAATTAGATTTGTTTGTCTGGACAGAGTAAGAATAAGAGAAGAGAGCTTGCCGGAAAACCCATTAGGTTTCGACATACTCTCTTTCCCTTATTGGGAAATTAATCCGCCACCGGATAGGGAAATTCGGTCAACCCTTTGTACATGAATTGATAGGTCGGAACTTCGATTCCCAATTCTTGGGCAGTTCGTACGACATAGCCTGTCAATGTTTCCACTTCGGTGCGATTGCCTTTTTGAAAATCACTGTGCATGGAGGTTGTGGAGTTGTTAGGCATGATCCTCTGGGCGTCGATGGCGGAGAATACTTGACCGTCCGGCAGACGGATCCCTTTGGCTTCTGCCACGCTTTTGAGTTCATAACCTAACGTGATGAACAGATCGATATGGTTATTTACCACTTCGCCAATCGTTTCATTGAAATAGGAGGTGATAGTGGCGGCGGTCGAGATCATGAAGAATTTCTTCCAGATTTCCAAGTCAATGTCATCCGGTATTGTGGTAAGGATACGGGCGTTGGCCAATATATCCTGTAAGTCTTTCTGTCGTTTCTTGTTTCCTTGTTTACTTCCGAAGAACATCCGGTCCTTTATGGTGAACTTTTCCACTCTTCCCGGTCTGACCAAGCGGGAACCGATGTAAACGCATCCTTTCCAAACCTCATTGTTCGGTAATAGCTTTTGTATGCGTTCTGCTATATCCGCTCCGTTCAGCAGGGGAATGATAACCGTATTAGGGCCGATGATCGGAGTCAGCTGAACTATATTCTCCTCCAAGTCGTAGCTTTTGGTACAGCAAAACAGGTAATCGACTGGTCCTATTTCAGCAGGATTGTCGGTTGCGAGGGTTGGTTTTGCTTTGATCGTCAGGAATGTATTTTTGACTTCGATGCCGTTCTTACGTATCTCTTCCAGGTTTTCACCCCGGGAAATGAAATAGATGTCAATATCTTCAGAGTCTTTGTAACGGGCAGCTAATAGTCCTCCGTAGTAGCCGCCTACAGCTCCTATACCGGAAATCGCTATTTTAGTTTTATTCATGTTCTTGTCTTGTTATTTTTACAAAGATGAAAAATAAAATTGGAAAAACTATATCAGTTTGAGTTCTTTTAGAAAGTCGGGGATACATTGTTCAAAATTAACACCAAAGCGGTAGTCCGTTTTTACATTATATGTCCGGCGTATACTGTCGGCTGTGAAGTTTACGGCTATTTGTGCTGATTCGCTTAAGCTGAAGTTATTCAGCAGGCCGGATAACAGGGCGCTCGCAAAAACATCTCCTGTTCCGTGATAACTTCCTGGTATCCTTTCGGAAAACAGGTAGTCTGTCGAATCTTTCCTTTGGTCGTAGGTCGCAGCTCCCAATTTCTTTTCTTCAAAGTATACACCGGTCAGTACGATCTTTTTCGGTCCGAGCTTGCTTAGTTTTTTTAAGATTTTTTCGATATAGGCCTGCGTATAGGGACCGGGATGGTAGCTTTCTTCCAGTAATAAAGCAGCTTCGGTCAGGTTAGGGACGATGATGTCTGCCTTCCTGCATAAGGATCTCATGCCTGTCGCAAACTCAGGCTGGAATATGCGATATAGTTCTCCGTTGTCCGCCATTACCGGATCTACCAGGATCAGATTGTTTTTTGATCTGAATAGTTCGAAAAACTCTTTGACGAGGTCCAGTTGTTCGAATGAACCTAAGAAACCGCTGTAGGTCGCATCGAATTGTATATCGAGCGACTTCCAGTGCTGCATAAAAGCCCGCATGTCGCTTGTCAGGTCGCGGTAAGTGTATCCGCTGATTCCTCCTGTATGAGTCGATAATATGGCGGTCGGCATGGCACACGCTTCTATTCCGGCGGCGGAAAGGATAGGCAAAGCAACAGTTAGAGAGCATTTTCCGAATCCGGACAAGTCATGTATGGCAGCCACACGTTTTTGATAATCTTTATTTTCCATTTATATGTTATGACTTTATTTTTCTATAACAACAAAAAATATTTCCGATTTGTTATTTGAGAAATAGATAGGCTATGAGAAATATTGCTATTATTGCACTGTTATTGGCATGTGTCAGTCAGAGGTAGGCAATACCAGGGATATGAAAGAGTTTAATTTATTGAAATAAGAAAATATGAATATGAGAAACATGGCTGAAATATATCTGGCAGGTGGTTGTTTCTGGGGAACGGAACATTTTTTGAAACAGATCAGAGGCGTGGAAAAAACAGAAGTTGGTTATGCCAACAGTCAGGTTCCTGATCCTACCTATAAAGAGGTGTGTACGGGGAATACCGGAGCAGTGGAAACAGTTAAGGTTGTTTATGATCCGCGAACGGTCGACTTGGATCTATTGTTAGATTTGTACTTTCAGACGATAGATCCGACTAGTGTCAACCGTCAGGGTGGGGACAGTGGTTTACAATATCGTACGGGCATTTATTATATCGATAAAGACGATACTCCGGTGATTGAAGCTGCCATTAAGGATTTGGCAAAAGACTATGCGAAGCCGATCGCCATCGAGGTGATGCCACTCGTTAATTTTTATGCTGCGGAGGAATACCATCAGGATTATTTGGATAAGAATGTGGGCGGTTATTGCCATATTAATCCGAAATTGTTTGAATTGGCACGGAAAGCTAATGCCCGTCCTGTTTATGCAAAGCCGGATGATGTGACTCTTAAGAATAAACTTTCGGACATACAGTATGCCGTAACGCAAAAAAATGCCACGGAGCCTGCATTCCGCAATGAGTACTGGAATGAGCATAGGGAAGGAATCTATGTCGATATTACGACTGGTGAACCGCTTTTCGTATCTACCGATAAGTTTGATTCCGACTGTGGCTGGCCCAGTTTTTCCAAACCGATTGATAAGAAACTGATTGTCGAAAAACCGGATACTTCGCATGGAATGACCCGGACAGAAGTACGCAGCCAGACGGGGAATGCTCATTTAGGTCATGTCTTTCCGGATGGTCCTGCCGATAAAGGAGGTCTACGATATTGTATAAACAGCGCTTCACTGCGGTTTATCCCGAAAGAAAAGATGAAAGAAGAAGGTTATGGGGATTATTTGCCTCTTCTGAAGAAATAAAATCAGGCTTATATATTGATGAGGCAGTATCCACTGCCTCATGTTTTTTATTTATTGTTCGAGAACATCCAAGTCCATTTATGCCATATGCTTTCCAAGGGACCTTGTTTGTGGCTTGCCAGCCACCATTTGCAGAACGAAACTTGTAACAGGAAGAGGGCGAACCCGATTAGTAAACTTATTGTATAGCCACAATAAGGAGCTAAATATAGTCCGAACGGGAAATAGATGATCGCTCCCATGATTGATTGCGCGATATAATTTGTCAGGCTCATCTTACCGTAAAAACGCAGAGCTGAAACAGCTTTCCTGAAGCATTCTTTCTGGTATAAGAGTACAAACGAGGAAACGAGGACGAATGTAAACGCAAATTTCTGCCACATGTCGAAAGCTGTCCCTACGGTTTGCTTGATCAAGGCATTGTCGCTTGCCATGATCTGTTCTTTTAAGGAATACAAGGGAGCGAAACAGATTGCAGCAATAATAAGAATCTTTACCCAAAAACGCAGGTGTGTTTCGCTTGTAACGAATAGTTCTTTTCTGCCGATATAAAGTCCCAACAGGAATAGACCTGCCGTCTGCAGAAAACGTCCGGCTCCGATAGCCCAGTACAAACTTGCTTTTTGTCCTAACGTGATATTGCCCCAGATGAAGTCCAGGAAATTTCCGGCTTTGGTATATTCGGCGACCTCACTGTACATGGCGCCTACGCCGAGATCCGGCAGAGCATGGGCAGGATTGAGCAGACTCATGATGTAGTGATACCATTCTATAGGTTGGATTAATAATATAATAGCTGTGATCAAGATCGCTTTGTCACTCCATTTGCGGACCAGAAATAAAACCAAACCTACTACGGCAAATAACAACAGTACGTCTCCGGCCGGGAAAAAAGCGGCATTCAAGGTTGCGAAGCCAAGCAACAGAACCAATCGCCATAAGAAGCGGTAGCCGAAGTCTTTTCCTTTCTTTTTCTGATTATGACATTGGATATAGAATGTAAACCCGAACAAAAGAGCGAAAATAGCATAAGCTTTTCCTGCAAACAGGGAAAAAATGACGTTAAACACTCCGTCGTTTAAGACGGCTAGCCATGCTGGTTGTTCTGTTGGATAGACTGGAAAGATAAAATGTTCCAGATTATGCACTAAAATAATTGCCATGACGGCAAATCCTCTTAGTGCATCGACTACTTCAATACGTGGGATTTTACTTGCTGATAGTTCCATATAAGTTGTTTATTAAGTTTCAATGTTCAAATATAGGTAATTTTGATTTCAAAGCATCCATGTTTTGAAATTGGAAAAGTTCACAAGCAGTATTCAAGCGATATTGGGTAACAAATTGTGAGAATGCATTCCTTTGCATCACTTGGAAGTTGGACTTTTGGGTAATAAAAAAAGCCACAAATCATTGATTTGTAGC
>OGHD01000783.1_pt1 | contig 14394 bp, 14 predicted proteins | sample 1571341 | NCBI WGS metagenome assembly OGHD01 (sample SAMEA2582026, study PRJEB24529) | metagenome | biome: Human gut stool | place: China | collected 2011 | reverse complement strand
CAAACCGTTAATGCTTATTATAATCCGAGCTCTAACGAAATTTGTTTCCCTGCCGGAATTTTGCAGCCTCCATTCTTTAATTTTGATGCCGATGATGCCGTTAATTACGGGGCTATCGGTGTCGTTATAGGACATGAAATGACTCACGGATTCGATGATCAAGGGCGACAGTTCGATAAAGATGGTAATCTTAATGATTGGTGGACTTCTGCCGATGCCGAGCAATTTACTAAACGAGCTGAAATTTTGGCTTCGCAATATGATAACATTGTTGTGCTCGATACAGTGCATGCCAATGGTCATTTTACATTAGGTGAGAATATTGCTGACCATGGAGGTTTACGCATTGCTTACACTGCATTGCACAATACTTTCGATGGTGTGGAGCCGGCTCCGATCGATGGATTTACTGCCGATCAACGTTTCTATCTGGCGTATGCTGCATTGTGGGCCGGCAATATTAGAGATGCCGAAATTCTCCGGTTGACGAAGATTGACCCTCACTCGTTGGGCCGTTGGCGTGTCAATGCTGCGTTGCGTAATATGGAAACTTTCTTTAAGGCTTTTGATATTAAAGAAGGAGATAATACCGCCTTAGAAAAATTAATAAAAAATATTGAAAATAAAAATATAATAGTAAATTTGACAGGTGGAAAAAGAATAAATTCTTTAATCTTATTAAACTTATGTTTAAAGAATAATTTAAAATCATTATATATTGATATTAAAGAAAAAATATTATATGAATTTAAAGATAATGCTATATCAATTTTAAATAAAGCTTTTGAGGATTTAGAGATAGATGATATAGTTAAAGCTTCAGGAGGAATGATTGTTGAAGATGCCTCCCAACTATATAATAAAAAAGATTTAATTTTATATTTTTAAAATTTCTTTCATAATATTTTTTTAATGTATCAGCTTTATTATTGCATGATTTATCCTTTATAAAATAGATAATTTCTGGATTTAGTTCTTTTGTTGCTAATATATTACTTTCATTATGTTCATCTACTTGACTTATTAAAATATCAATCATATTTTTAATACCTCTTTATTAAAACTATATTAATAGTTTTCCAAATAAAATGATTTTTTATAAATAAAAAAAGAACCATTGAAAATCAATAGTTCTTTCATGGCAGAGCGTAAAGGAATCGAACCCTTAATGTGCCGTCCGTAGCGGCATGTTATATCCGTTTAACTAACGCTCCAAATTATTAACAACACTATGTTAACACAAATAAATAAATTTTTCAAGAAATAAATGCTTTAATAGGTTTAAAAACAGTAAAATTAGTCAATTATTATTAATAACTATAAGGAGGAATAAATGTGGATAATTTATTTAAGAAGAATAAAAATAAGGATGTTTTTAAAATTTTTGCTATATCCTGTTCTGTATTGCTATTGGTAGTCATTTTAAATTTCTATGTAGATTATAAATATTTATCAATCGTAAATAATTTTTATTCAAAATTTAATAGTTGTGATTTTACTGAAGCTAAAAAAATTATTAATAATGATAGTATTTATTTAAAATTAAAGAAAAAGAAATTAAATAATGATTTAAATGCTTATTTTAGTGAAGTAGTTAATAATATATGTCAAAGTTTATTAGAAAGTAATGAAGAAAAAGAAAAGGCATTAATAGTTTTTAATGAAATAAAAAGTTATAATATTTTAAATTCATCTATAAATAAACTTATAATTTCATTAGATAAAAATTATGTTGTACAAACTGAATCAGATTATAAAGCCATTTTATTATTAGGAGTAGATAGTTATAATAATGGAAACCTTAAGGAGGGAATTGATTATTTAAAGAAAATTCCTTCTACATCAAAATATGCAAATAAAGCAAATAAGTACATAAAACAATATGTTAATGAATATAAAGAAGGTTTATTTAATCAAGCTGATGAATTAGTAAAGGATGATTATTATACTAAAGCAATAAATTTACTAAAGGATGCAGATACATCAATTATTGATGTAAATGATACAGATATAGAAGCAAAAATTAATTCAATTTCAGAAGCAAGAGAAAACTATTTAACTTCAATAAGTTCTAATGAAAATAAACAAGAAACAATATCAGCATCTTCTAAGTTACTTCAATCATTAACAAGTAATAACATTAATACATTAAATATTGAAAGCTTAACATCTAATTTAATTTATGTAAATTTAAAAGATCAAATTACTTATATTTATAAAGGCTCAATAAATAATTGGGATAAAATTAAAAGTTTTAAATGTTCTACAGGAATAGAATCTGAAAAAACACCAACAGGAATATTTGATGTACGCGAACGTGGAGCATGGTTTTTTTCAGATAAATACAATCAAGGTGGGAAGTATTGGGTTCAATTTTATGGAGATTATTTATTTCATTCTGTTCCTTATAATAAGGACCAAAGTGAAGTTGTTGATTATACTTTAGGAGTACCAGCTTCTCATGGTTGCATAAGATTAAAAACTGAAGATGCAAAGTGGATTTATGATAATATAGAATCAGGAACAAAGGTAATAATTAATTAAAGTTTAAGGATTAAAGTTAATAAATAATAATTAACTTTAGTCCTAATTTATTGTTATAAACCTTTATAATAATATTTATGTTAAAATATAATAATAACGAAAATTTAATTTAAAGGATGATTTATCATGTTTATTAATATACCTAGTAATGTTCAATTTATTATTGATACTTTTTATAAAAATAATTATGAGGCATTTATGGTTGGGGGATGTGTTAGAGATTCATTGTTGGGATTAATGCCTAAGGATTATGATATAACTACATCAGCATTACCAAGCATAACACAATCATTATTTGAAAAAACTATTCCAACAGGAATACAGCATGGAACAGTTACAGTAGTATTAAATAATGAAAATTTAGAAGTTACTACTTATAGAACTGAAGGAAAATATATCGATAATCGTCGCCCTGAATCAGTTGAATTTGTATTTAATATAAAAGAAGATTTATCAAGGCGTGATTTTACAGTAAATGCTCTTGCTTATAATAAGAAAGAGGGTTTAATAGATTATTTTAATGGAATAGAAGATATAAGAAATAAGGTAATAAGAGCTGTGGGAGATCCTAATAAAAGGTTTCAAGAAGATGCATTAAGAATGTTACGTGCAATTAGATTTAGTTGCCAATTAGGGTTTCAAATAGAAGAAGATACTTATTTAGCTATAAAAGCAAATTATGAATTAATAAAAAATATAAGTGTTGAAAGAATTAGAGATGAATTATGTAAGATATTAATTACTAACAATCCTTGTGAAGGATTAAGCTTACTTAGGGGTACAGGAATTTTAGGAATAATTCTTCCTGAAATTAATAGTTTAGTTGGATATACTCCACTTTGTAATAATCATAATAGAGATGTTTTTAATCATACCTTAAATGTAATAAAAAATACCTCAAGTAATGATTTAATTTTAAGGCTATCAGCACTTTTTCATGATGTTGGAAAACTTAATACCTTAAAACAATTACCTAATGGGCACTGCTATTTTCCGGGGCATGCTAAAGAAGGCGCTATAATATGTAAACCGATATTATCAAGATTAAAGTTTGATAATGATACTATAGATAGAGTTTCTAAGATTATTTATGATCATTTAGTATTAGATGTTAATTATATGCCAACTGATGGTGAAATAAAAAGATTATTAAGACGTGTTGAACCTAAAAATATATTTATTCTTTTTGAACTTCAAAGAGCAGATATTAATGCACTATGGGATCCAGTTCCATTTTTAAAAAAGGTTGATTATATTTCTAATAGAGTAAAATTAATACTTGAAAATAATGAACCACTTTATATAAAAGATTTAGCTGTTACTGGTTCTGATTTAATGACACATTTAAATATTAAACCAGGAAAAATTATTGGAGAAATATTAATATTTTTATTAGAAAAAGTACTTGATGATAAAAATTTAAATACTAAAAAAAATCTTTTATCAATTGCAGAAAATTTTCTTTAATTATAGTAAAAGTGTTGTAAGAAGATAAAAATCCATATAAGGTAAAGTCTTAAAGAAGTTTACTTTATAGGGATTTTTATATAAAATAATTTTTAAATTTTTATTATTAATCATATTTAATAGTAGCTAAATTTAATTTTTATATTTTATAAAAATTAAATTACATAAGTATATACACATATGAAATGACTTAAACTACCAAGTAATATGAATATATGAAATATTTCATGGAAGCCCCAATTACCAATTTTCAATTTTTTAGAATTGGTAGCATAAATTATTCCACCTATAGTATAAAAAATACCACCTAATACTAACCAAAATAAGCTTATTCCAGGTAATATTGCTGATAAAGGTTTAATCATAAATAATGCAGCCCAGCCCATTCCAATATACATTGCACTATCTACCCAACTAGGACAATTAAACCAACAAAGTTTAAATACAATACCTAAAATTGCAATAGTAGTCATTACAGTAAACATTGTAAATCCAAATTTACCACCAATTGTTATTAAACAAAATGGAGCATATGAACCAGCAATTAAAATAAAAATCATTGAATGATCAAGTTTTTGAAAAAATGAAATAACTTTTTGAGTTGATACTATTCCATGATAAGTTCCTGAAGTTGTATATAAAAGAATTAAACTTAATCCAAAAATTGTAACAGATAATATTGAAATAGCAGGACCACCTGATAATGTTACTTTAAGCAACATGGCAATTAAAGCAATTAATGATAATCCAGCACCAGCAAGATGAGTTATAGAATTAATTGGTTCTCTTAATTTTTTATACATATAAATAAACACCTCTCATTTCAATAAGTAGTTTTAAAAACTACATTTTATTATATTAATATTATTTGCTATTTGTTCACTATAGTCAAAGTGAATTTAAGTAGATTTAAGCAAATTATCAGTAAATACATCTGTTTTTCTTGCAAATATTAGGAAATACTATTATTATTAAAATATAATAGTGATAATAAGTAGTTTTTAAAACTATATGGAGGATGCTATGGATATAATAGAAATATTAAATAATTTATCTTTAGAAAGTAATATTAAATTAGAAGAAGTGCCAGAAATAGATTTATATATGGATCAAGTAATTCAATTATTTGAATCTAAATTAAGTAATCAAAAAAGAAATGATGAAGAAAAAATATTAACAAAAACAATGATTAATAATTATGCTAAAGGAAAGCTTTTATTACCTATAAAAAATAAAAAATATTCAAAAGAACATATTATACTTATGTCTTTAATTTATAATTTAAAGGGAGCATTATCAATAAACGATATTAAATTATGTTTAGATGAAATAATAAATAAATCTGTGCAAGGAAATTATCCATTAAGAGAATTATATTCAAGTTTTCTAGAGGAATGTGATAATGATGAAAAAAGCTTTAAAATAGATGTTTCTACAAAATTTGAAAATATAAGCAATAAAGTTGATGAAAATAAAAATTTTGATGGAGAGTTTGAAAAAAACTTTTTATTATTATGTTCATTAGTAAATATGAGCAATATGTATAGAAGAATGAGTGAAAAATTAATTGATGAGTTTTTTGCTGAAGGGAAGTAAAATATGAAGAACTTAAGTGATTTAAAGAGAGAGTTAGAAAAAATTGATGGTCGTGGATATAAAACTTATAAGACATTAGAAGGACAATATAGTTTTGAAGATTATATTTTAAGTATAGATCATGTTCAAGGTGATCCTTTTGCTTCGCCATCAAGGATTAGAGTTATAGTAAATAGTAATAATAACTTTCCTAAAAATTTATTTGATGAAAAATATAAAAAAATTACTATTTGTGATTTTTTAACTAGATTATTTAGTAAAAATATATATAAGTATGGAGAAAAAGTATTTGGTTCAGGTAAAAGTGGACTTATTGAAATAAGTAAGTGCTCTCAACAAGTAATAGAAAGAACTTCAATAATAATAAATAATGAAAAAATAGAGGCTAGATTTTATGTTGGATTTCCAGCAAGGGGAAGAAGTGTATTATCTAAAGAGTTAGAAAAAATATTATTTAATATTATACCTAATATAGTTAAAAATACTTTAATTTATAATAATATAAATATTAAAGCTTTAAATGATAAATTAAAATTATTAGAAGATCAAGAATTTATAAGAAAACAATTGAAAGATAAAAAACTTATTGCCTTTATAGCAAATAATTCTATATTACCAAGAGAAAGTGGGATTTCTCAAAAACCATTAAAAGATGGTAAAAAGTTTATTTCACCTAAGGAGCTAGAGGTAGAATTTAATACACCTAATAGAGGATTAATTAAAGGAATGGGAATACCAGAAGGAATAACATTAATAGTTGGTGGAGGTTATCATGGAAAATCAACATTGCTTAAGGCATTAGAGCTTGGAGTATATAATCACATTGAGGGTGATGGAAGAGAATTTGTCATAACAGATAATACTGCATTAAAAGTTAGAGCAGAAGATGGAAGAGCAATAACTAAGACTGATATATCTTTATTCATTAATAATTTGCCAAATGGAAAAGATACTAAGAAGTTTTATACTGAAAATGCAAGTGGAAGTACATCACAAGCAGCTAATATAATAGAGGGTATTGAAAGTGGAACAAAATTATTTTTAATAGATGAAGATACATCAGCTACTAATTTTATGATTAGAGATAGTGTTATGCAACAGCTTGTATCTAAAGATAAAGAGCCTATAACACCATTTATTGATGTAGCAAGAAGCCTTTATAAACAAAAGGGAATATCAACTATATTAGTTGCAGGAAGTTCAGGGGACTTTTTTGATATTGCAGATTTAGTAATTCAAATGGATAATTATGAACCTTATGAAGTTACTAAAAAGGCAAAAGCTTTAAGTAGAGGGATAACTAATGTAAATGAAAATTTAAAGGTGGATATTGATTTTAATAGGGTGATTCTTAAAGGGACCATAGAAAGTAGCCCAAAGGGTGTTAAGGTTAAAACTTTAGGTAAGGATGGAATTTCTATTAATAAAGAAAATATAGATTTAAGAGCTGTAGAACAAATTGTAGATAATGAACAGTTAAATACAATTGGAGCAATTATGAAATATGCTGAAAATAAATTAATGGGAAAAAATTTAACTTTAGCACAAATTGCAGATAATATAACTGAAGAATTAAAGAATAATCTTATTGGAATTGAAAATATTAAAGGTGGATATGGAAGCTTTGCTATAGTAAGAAAGCAAGAAATAATGTGTGCATATAATAGATATAGAAAAATAAAAATTAGATAAAATGGAAAAAATATCTAGTATATTTTTTTGATATATGGTAATATTAATATTGTTAAGTTAAAAATTAACAATATGGCTTGTTGGTCAAGAGGTAAAGACGTCACCCTCTCACGGTGAAATCAGGGGTTCGATTCCCCTACAGGTCACCATTATCAAGGATTTTGGAGTTAAACAATTTTTGTTTGCTCCTTTTTTTATAAAAAGGGGCTGTCGAAATAAAACTTTTATACACAATATATTGTTTTAAAAAATAAAAATTAATACAATATATTGTAGTATTTATTCTTAATGCGACATCCCCAAATATTTAATATATAAAATTTGCAATTAAAACTATAACTGGTAAAGTTATTAAGGTTCTTTCTATAAATATTATAATTAATTCTTTTATATTTATTGGAATCTTAGAACCAAGTAAAACACCACCAACTTCAGACATATATATAAGTTGAGTTACAGAAACTGCAGCAACTATAAATCTTGTCATTTCACTTTGTATAGTTGTTGAAGCAACAACTGAAGGAAGTAACATATCAGCAAATCCAACAACTAATGTTTGAGATGCTTGTGCAGCTTCAGGTACTTGTAATAATTGAAGTAGAGGAATAAAAGGTATTCCTAAGATTTTAAATACTGGAGTATAGTTAGCTATTATAAGTGCTATTGTTGCCATACACATAACAACAGGTAAGACTCCAATCCACATTTCTAAAACATTTTTAGCACCATCAGTAAAGAATTCTTTTATGCTAGAATTTTTTCTTGCTTTTATTATAGCTTGTTCATATCCCCATGAAAAAGATGTATATCCACTAGGAATAGATTCATCTATTTTTTTATTTTCTCCATTATAATATGTATCTTTCTTTTTTGATAATGGATATATTCTTGGAATTATTATTGCAGCAACTATACCAGCAATACTAACAGTTAAGTAAAATGGAACAAACATATTTCCAAGCCCAACAGTATTTATTACAACTAAACTAAATGTAATTGAAACTGCTGAAAATGTAGTACTTATAGTAGCGGCTTCTCTTTCTGTATAAAATCCATCTTCATATTGTTTACTAGTTAGCATTATTCCTAAAGTACCATCACCTAACCAAGATGTGATACAGTCAATTGAAGAACGACCAGGTAATTTAAATACTGGTCTCATTACTTTAGTTAATAATGCACCAAAAAACTCTAATAAACCAAAATTAAGTAGTAATGGTAAGAATAATCCTGCAAATAAGAATATAGAAAATAATACAGTTAAAAGATCATGTAATACAAAAGCACCAGTATCACTATTAATTATCATTTCAGGTCCTACATTAAGAGTAACAAGTAATCCAAATATTCCACCTAGTACTCTTGAAGTTAACCAAATTGAAGTTGTACTAAATAGTGAATTTAAAAGCTTATTATTTATTATAAATTTTGGCTTAAAAACTGTTGCTATAAAACTAAATATAGCGGAAATAATCAGTGTTATGGTAATTATGTATACTAAATATTCACCAAGAAAATTTACTAGTTTTCCAGAAAAAATAGCTATTGGAATAGTAACATCGCCTTCATGTTTTATTGGAATTATAAACAATAAAACACCAATTAGAGAAGGAATAATGAATTTTAACTTATCTTTTAAGGAAACTTTAGTTTTATCATTATCAAATGGTTTTAAATTTGAAACTTCCATTTTTTCTCCTTTTATAACAAAAAAATTTTAATTATTAAACTACATTAATTCTAAATGCAAAGATATCAAAAATCAACATATTTTATGCATAAAAATTTAGAAAAACTTTATAATTTTTTATTTTTATACAGAATTATTCAAAAGTTTTAATTTTTATTCAATTTTATGGACATGTATAATTTTAATAGGTAAATTTGTATATAAATATAAAGGAAATTTTTATGGTAAATACTAATAAAGATAATTATAATATATAAATAACAAATTAAGATTTAGGAGATGATCTGTTTGAACTATAGAGAGCAAATGAAAAGGTGTAATAGAATAGTAATTAAAGTAGGAACATCAACACTTACTTATGATAATGGTAATATAAACTTAACAAGAATAGAAAAGTTAACAAGGGTATTATCTGATTTAATGAATTCAGGAAAAGAAGTTGTTCTTGTTTCATCTGGAGCAGTTGGTGTTGGAGTTAATAAGATTAAATTAAAAGAAAAACCAAAGAGTATAAAAGAAAAACAAGCAGCTGCTGCTGTAGGACAATGTGAACTTATGCATATATATAGTAAATTCTTTGGAGAATATAGCCATATTGTTGGGCAAGTTTTATTAACAAGAGATGTTGTTGAAGATGATCATATAAGAGAAAATGTTGTAAATACATTTGAAACTTTATTAGAAAATAAAATTATACCAATAGTTAATGAAAATGATACTGTTGCTATAGACGAAATTGAAAATATAGTTAGATTTGGTGATAATGATAACTTATCAGCAATAGTTGCTGAATTAGTTAGTGCTGATTTATTAATTATATTATCTGATATAGATGGTTTTTATGACTCAGATCCAAGAAAAAATCCAAATTCAAAATTAATAAAAACAGTAGAAGAAATTACACCAGAATTAGAAGCTTGTGCTGGTGGTGCAGGAAGTAATCTTGGAACTGGAGGAATGGCAACAAAATTAACTGCAGCTAAAAGAGCTATATCAGCAAATTGCAACATGATATTAGCAAATGGGGAAAATCCATCACTATTAATAGATATAGTAGAAGGAAAAGAAGTTGGAACATTGTTTATGAAAAAAAATAAATAGAAGGGAGTTTTATAATAATGAATGAATTAATAAATAAGGGTAAAAAAGCAAAAGAAGTTTCTTTTATATTATCAAATTTAAGCACATTAGAAAAAAATAAAGGATTAAATGCAATGGCTAATTCTTTAGTTAATAATAAAGAAGAAATACTTAAGGCTAATAAAATTGATTTACAAGCATCAATGGAAAAGGGTACATCTAAATCTATGTTAGATAGATTAGCATTAACTGAGGAAAGAATAGAAGGCATGTCAAATGGTTTAAGACAAGTTGTAGCATTACCAGATCCAATAGGAGAGGTATTAGGAATGTGGACAAGACCAAATGGACTTCAAATTGGACAAAAGAGAGTTCCTTTAGGTGTTATAGGAATAATATATGAAGCAAGACCTAACGTAACAAGTGATGCAGCAGGACTTTGTTTTAAAGCGGGTAATGCAGTTATTTTAAGAGGTGGAAGTGAAGCTATTAATTCTAATAAAGCAATAGTTAAAGTATTAAGAGAAGGACTTAAATCAGTAGGGCTTCCAGAAGATTCAATTCAATTAATTGAAGATACAAGTAGGGAAGTTGCAACTGAAATGATGAAATTAAATGACTACATTGATGTGTTAATTCCAAGAGGTGGAGCAGGACTTATTCAAGCTGTAGTTAAAAATGCAACAGTTCCTGTAATTGAGACAGGAACAGGAAATTGTCATATATATGTTGATGAATATGCAGATTTTGAAATGGCTAAAAATATAGTTATAAATGCTAAAACATCAAGACCTTCAGTATGTAATGCAGCAGAAAAGTTATTAGTTCATGAAAAAATAGCTAAAGATTTTATGCCTATAATATTAAAAGCATTAAGAGACAAGGATGTAGAAATAAGAGGAGATAAATCTTCTATTGCTTATGATTCATCAATAAAAAAGGCAAATAAAGAAGAATGGTATAATGAATATTTAGATTATATAATAGGTGTAAAAGTTGTAAATGATATTGATGAAGCAATTGATATTATTAATCATTATGGTTCTGGACATTCAGAAGCTATAATTACTAAAGATTATGATAATTCTCAAAAGTTCTTACAAAAAGTAGATGCAGCAGCTGTTTATGTAAATGCATCAACTAGATTTACAGATGGAGAAGAGTTTGGATTTGGTGCTGAAATAGGAATTAGTACTCAAAAGCTTCATGCAAGAGGACCAATGGGGCTTAAAGAACTAACTACTATTAAATATATTATTTATGGAAATGGTCAAATAAGATAAGTGAAAGCCCAAATTTTAATTTGGTTGCTTGAACTTACTCCTATGAGCAAAGTAAATATAGCGTTTCAGATAATAATTATATAAGGAGGAATATATAGTCAATTAAAATATTGATGAATGTGTTTAAAAGTATTAATATGTGCCCAAGGAGTGATATTAATGAACAGTAAACACATAACAAATTACAAACCAAAAGATTTTGCTGAATTACTTGGAGTGAGTGTAAAAACCTTGCAACGTTGGGATAGAGAAAACATATTAAAGGCAAAAAGAATACCAACAGATAGAAGATATTATACTTACGAACAGTATTTAGAGTTTGAAGGCATCAATGGTTCTGATAATGATAGAAAGACAGTTATTTATATTAGAGTTTCTACTATGGGCAAAAAGATGATTTGAAAAATCAGATAGAATTTCTTTTAAACTTTACATCTTCCAAAGGAATAATAGTAGATGAAATAATTGAAGATATAGGTAGTGGATTGAATTACAATCGTAGAAAATGGAATAAACTTATTGAGGAATGCATGGGAAATAAAATTGATTCTATTATAGTAACTCATAAAGATAGGTTTATTCGCTTTGGATATGATTGGTTTGAACGATTTTTGAGTAAATATAATGTGAAAATAATAGTTGTAAACAACGAATTGCTTTCACTGTAAGAAGAATTAGCTCAAGATATAATTTCAATATTACATGTTTTTAGTTGTAGAATATACGGATTAAGAAAATATAAAAAAAAGATAAAAAGGGATGAAGAAATTGCTAAAAGCCTACAAAGTAGAGATAAAACCAACAGCAAAACAAATACAGAAAATCAATCAAAGTATTGGAGTTTGTAGATGGCTATATAATGAATATTTATCAATGAACAATCAATTATATACTAAATACAAAGATGGATTCATTGATAAGAAACAGGTGTTTATGAGTGCCAATGATTTTGATAAGTATATAAATAATGAAATCAAAGTTTTAGATGAATACTCTTGGATAAATAATTGTGGTTCTAAAGCTAGAAAAAAAGCTATACAAAATGCCGAAATCGCTTATAAAAGGTTTTTTAAAGGTCAAGCTAAGTTTCCTAAGTTTAAAAAGAAAAATAAATGTGATGTTAAATTATACTTTCCTAAGAATAATAAAGGCGATTGGAAAGTGGATAGACATAAAATAATGATACCTACATTAAAAAACGTAAGGTTAAAGGAGTATGGCTACATTCCAATAGGCTCAAAAATTATTAGCGGAACTGTATCAAAGAAAGCAAATAGATATTATGTGTCTGTAATAATAGATGTAGAAAATATCCCACAGAAAAATACAAATCAAGGTATAGGAATTGATTTAGGCATAAAAGATTTTGCTATTTGCAGCGATAAAATCATTTATAAAAACATAAATAAAACTCAAAGAGTTAAGAAGTTAGAAAAGAAATTATTAAGAGAGCAAAAAAGACTTTCAAGGAAATATGAAAGTTTAAAATTAAGAAATAAAAAAGAGAAGGGAGAAGCTACTAGACAAAATATCCAAAAACAAATAGCTAAGGTACAAATACTTTATCAAAGACTTAACAATATAAGAACTGATTATATAAATAAAGTTGTAAGTAATGTGGTGAGAAACAAACCATCTTATATTACGATAGAAGATTTAAATGTTAAAGGAATGATGAGGAATAAGCATTTATCTAAAGCAGTAGCACAACAGAAATTTAATGAATTTAGAAATAAATTAGCAACTAAATGCAATGCTTTGGGTATAGAATTAAGAATTGTTGATAGATTTTATCCTTCAAGTAAACTATGTCATAAATGTGGTTCTATAAAAAAAGATTTAAAGCTTAAAGATAGAATTTTTAATTGTGATTGTGGGTATGTTGAAGATAGAGATTATAATGCAAGTCTTAATTTAAGAGATGCAAAAATCTATAAAATAGCATAAACAAATTTTATAGATATGTACCGATGGCTAAGTCGGGAATTTACGCCTTTGGAGTGACATATCAAACTAAAGTAGTCTATGTTTATCAAGACAAAATAGGTCACGTTGAAAAAGGAAAAATCTCAATATGGATACGTTTGTCCATATTTCGAGTAGCAGTAAAATATTATGAACTTTGCAATAAAGACATTTAATGAATTAACAATTGATGAATTATATGAAATTGTAAAATCAAGATTTGAAGTTTTTGTTTGTGAACAAAAGATTGTTGAAGATCAAGAATTTGATGATAAAGATAAAGTTAGTTATCATATAATGTTAAAAGAAAATGATAAAGTTGTAGCTTATTGTAGAATTGTACCTAAGGAAATAGGATATGATTATACTTCTATTGGAAGAGTATTAGTACTTTCAAGTTATAGAAGAAAAGGAATAGCTCAAGAAATGATAAAGGTAGCATTAGATTTTATAAAAAATAATTTAAATGAAAATATTGTAGTATTATCTGGACAGCTTTATGCAAAAGGGTTATATGAAAGTGTAGGATTTAATGTTATCTCTGATGTTTATGATGAAGTTAATATTCCACATGTTAAAATGAAGATAGAATTATAAAAAATAATGTACAAATTTAAAAATTAATACATACCATATAGTAATAAAAATAGTCGAGAAGGAATACTATATGGCTTATGTATTAATTTTTTGTTTAATAGTGGCGATAATTAGTTTTAGTATATTTGTGATAATGGATATATTTGGAGGAAAGTACATTTTAGATATTGAAGACCTTCCAATGAATTGTAATACTGTAATTATATTAGGAGCTGGTGTCAGAGCAGATGGTAATCCTTGTGATTTATTAGCAGATAGGCTAGATACAGGAGCAAAGTTATATGTAATGAGAATATGCAAAACTATTTTATTAACTGGTGATAATAGTGGAGAATCTTATAATGAGCTTGCAGTTATGAAAAAGTGGATTATGAAAAATTATACAAGAACCAATATTAAAGAAGAGGATTTACTAGTAGATAATTGTGGTTTTTGTACTTATGATAGTATGAAAAGGGCAAAAAGTATATTTAATATAAA
>OGHD01000773.1_pt1 | contig 14526 bp, 9 predicted proteins | sample 1571341 | NCBI WGS metagenome assembly OGHD01 (sample SAMEA2582026, study PRJEB24529) | metagenome | biome: Human gut stool | place: China | collected 2011 | reverse complement strand
ATCGATAGTTATCAGGTCACAGAAAAGTATCTGAAAGAATTAAGTAGATTTGTGAAGATCGTCTATATGGATGATCTGAATGAATTTGATTATCCAGTTGATGCTATTATTTGTTATGCAAACTATTGGAAAAAGTTTAACTATCCAATAGAACAGGTTGAAAAGCATTATTATGTGGGAACAAAATATGTTCCCTTGAAGTCAGTTTTCTGGAACTGCGGGAAAAAAGTAATAGCGGAACAACCAGAAAAGCTTCTGGTGTTAACAGGTGGAAGTGATCCTTATCATGTTTCTGAACTTATTTTGAATTGCATTGATCTGTATAAATTTCGAAATATTGATGTCATTTGTGGAATGTATAATACAGATTACAGAAGACTGGTAAAGCATTATAAAAAATATGTAAATATCAGATTTCATCAGGCAGTAAACAACATAGAAGCTTATATGCAGAATGCAGATATTGCAATTTCAGCAGGTGGAACAACATTATATGAGTTATGTGCTTGTGGAACGCCAACGATTTCTTATTCATTTGCTGTTGTTTCTTTTCGATTACTTGAGCTTGCCCAACGCCTCCTTGATTCGGCGTATTGCCTCTACGATATTCTCATCGCTTGTGGCGTAACTCATACGGAAACAATCTGGGTCTCCGAAAGCGTCACCTCCCACTGTGGCCACGTGAGCCTCTTCCAAGAGATACATAGCCAGGTCTGTGGAATTGTTGATGGTACGGTCGCCTGTGCTCTTGCCAAAGAAGCTGCTGCATTTTGGGAAGAGATAGAAGGCTCCCTGTGGCATGTTCACCTCAAGACCTGGTACTTCTTTAGCCAACTTTACGATGAGGTTACGACGGCGTTCGAAAGCTTGGCGCATGTTCTCTACGGCACTTTGGTCGAGTGTATAGGCTGCCTCGGCTGCTTTCTGGCTCACAGAACATGTACCGCTGGTGTACTGTCCCTGCAGTTTGTTACATCCCTTGATGATCCACTCAGGACCTGCGAGGAATCCGATACGCCAACCTGTCATGGCATAAGCCTTTGATACACCGTTGGCAATGATGACCTGTTCCTTCATGTCAGGTTCCTGTGCGATGCTGTGGTGCTTGCCGATATAGTTGATGTGTTCGTAAATCTCATCAGCCAATACGAAAACTTCCTTGTGTCTTCTCAGTACATCAGCGAGTGCTGCCAACTCTTCCTTAGAATAGACGCTACCTGTAGGGTTGCTTGGTGAGCAGAGGATGAGCATCTTGGTCTTGGGAGTGATGGCTTGTTCCAACTGTTCGGCTGTCATTTTGAAGTCCTGGTCGAAACCTGCGTTTACGATGACAGGTACACCGCCAGCCAGTTTCACCATCTGTGGATAGCTTACCCAGTAAGGTGCAGGGATGATGACCTCATCACCAGGATTTACCAAGGCGAGTACTGCGTTGCAGACGCATTGCTTGCCGCCAGTACCTACGATTACCTCATTGGCAGTATAGTCAAGATTGTTCTCGTTTTTCAGTTTGGCAACAATTGCTTTTCTCAAGTCAGGGTATCCTGGAACAGGAGAGTAACGAGAGTAATTTTCGTCGATAGCCTTTTTGGCTGCCTCTTTGATGTTGTCAGGTGTGTTGAAATCGGGTTCTCCCACGCTCATGTTGATTACGTCGATTCCCTGAGCCTTCATTTCACTACTTTTCTGCGACATCGCCAGCGTTGCTGATGGTGCCAATCTGTTAAGACGATCAGATAATTGTGCCATAATTTATATCAATGTTTATAATTCGCTTGCAAAAGTAATCATTTTATTTCTTTTGCGGAAAGAAACATATTATTATTTAACTTTTTGTATCTAAATTGTTACATTCTGCCATGTTTAACCCAGGTGAAGCACATGTCCCATGCGGTCTCTCTTAGTTTTGAGGTATCGCTCATTGTATTTGTTGGGAGTGGTCTCGATGGCGATATTCTCTACGATTTCCAGTCCGTAGGCCTCCAGTCCGACACGTTTTACGGGGTTGTTTGTCATCAGGCGCATTTTGTGTACACCGAGATGGCGCAGCATCTGTGCTCCACAGCCATAGTCGCGCTCATCGGGTTTGAAGCCCAAATGGGTGTTGGCGTCCACGGTGTCGTAGCCTTCTTCCTGAAGCTTATAGGCGGCAATCTTGTTCATTAGACCGATGCCTCTTCCTTCCTGCTGCATGTAGATGAGAACACCCTTGCCTTCTTTCTCGATCATCTCCATGGCTTTGTGAAGCTGCTGACCGCAGTCGCAGCGCTTGCTTCCCAGGATGTCGCCGGTGGCGCAAGATGAGTGAACACGTACGAGGATAGGCTCGTCTTCTTTCCATTCTCCCTTGATGAGGGCCATGTGCTCCAGTCCGTTGCTTGCCTGGCGGAAAGGAATGAGATGGAAGTGACCGTATTCTGTAGGCAGGTCTACCTCTTCACCTATTTCTATCAGCGACTCTTTCTTGAGTCGGTATTCTATCATGTCTTTGATGGAGATGACTTTCAACCCCCATTCCTTAGCAAACTTCAGGAGTTGTGGCAGGCGGGCCATGGTGCCATCTTCGTTCATGATTTCCATCAGTGCGCCGGCAGGGTAGAGTCCCGCCATCTTGCAAAGGTCGATGGCGGCCTCGGTATGTCCGCTTCTGCGCAGCACTCCGTTGTCTTGTGCATATAGTGGGTTGATATGTCCTGGACGTCCAAAGGTCTTGGATGTGGAGTTGGGGTCGGCAAGGGCTTTGATGGTCTCAGCTCTGTCGTGTGCAGATACTCCAGTGCTGCATCCTTCGAGTTTGTCGACGGTGACGGTGAATGGAGTTCCAAGCATGGATGTGTTCTCTGAAACCTGGTGAGGCAGATCCAGCTCGTCGCATCGGCTGATGGTGATAGGTGCGCAGAGCACACCGCGGGCATGCTTGAGCATGAAGTTTACCTTGTCTGCGTCAATCTTCTCTGCTGCTATGATGAGGTCGCCCTCGTTCTCTCGGTCTTCATCGTCTACTACGATAACGAATTTTCCTTCTTTGAAGTCTTCTACGGCTTCTTCTATGCTATTCAATCTTACGTCTTCCATTTTCTAATTGATACCTTATTATATATATATAGTTACATTTCTTTAGTTCTCATGATGATGTCGTTGTTCACCTGCGTCACCACTTTCAGGTCTCTGTACAGTCGCAGGCGGAAACTCCACATTCTAAGGTAGAGCACAGTGCCTAAAGGAACGATGAGGGCTGCCAGGATATTGAGCCATTTACGTTCGAATGGGCGTGTGTGAGCCTTGGGCGAGAGTACGGGATACTGGTTGATGTTGTGCAGGATATATTTGTTCTTTGTATTCGACAAGTCTTCTATAACTGCTTCCAGTTCGTTGCTGATGCGCTCTATCTCATGATCGGGCTGATATTTGAAGAACACATTGATGAAGTTGGGCCATTTCTTGAGTCTGTGCTCCTTGTTGTATGCCTCGATATCTTCGTTGATGTGTTTCAGCTTGACGGCGTCCTCAGTGTATGCTGGGTCGTTGATGATGACCTCCTTGCCAAAGATATGTCGTTTGAGTCGTATTCCCAAAAGCTTGAATATAAACTCTTTGTACATATCTATGTTGAACACCGTCGAGTCGTTGGTTGCCTTGTAGGTGACGAATACCGCTAAAGGTCCCAGTACGGCAGTGGCAAGTCCTTTTCCAAACCATATAGCCCAAATTCCGCTTCGGCTCATTCGGTATCCAGTGTTGTCGAGAATAAAGAAGGTGATGAAAACCAGCACCGAGATGATGACAGGGAATCCCAATCCTCCTTTTCGGATGATGGCACCCAGCGGTGCTCCGATGAAGAAGAAGATGAGGCACGACAACGCCAGCGTGAACTTGTTGATGGCCTCTATCTTGTGGTCTCTTATCAGTCGGTCGCCCACATTGGTGATCATACTCTTGAAGTCGAGGTCGTTCATGGCTTGCTGCACGTCGGATGAAGCGTAGTTTACTACCGACAGCCTGCGCTCTGTAGGCATCTTCTCGAACAGAGAGTCGATATTCACCTTTGTTGCAGCAGCTTTTTTCACAGCCTGTAGCGAGTCTTGCTTGCTCATGAATGGCTGGTGATAGTATCTTATTCTGGCATCAGCCAGGTACATTCTTCCTATCGAGTCGTACGACTGGTTGATGGAGTCGATGTCGTGTTCTATCTTGGCAAGACTCTTCGCCTTGGCATTGTTTGACAGCGAACTGGCATCGGTGAGGCTGAAGTCGTTGTCGAAGTCGAGCACGATTTTCTTCGAGATGAAGGTCTCTCTTCGGTAGGGCACTGCGGCGCTGTTGGCAAGCTCGCTGCTCTGCATGTTCTCAAACCATTCTCCGCTGTACAGGCTCAGTACGAGGTGTTTCTTCTCGGCCGTACTCTGCAGCATACCCGAGTCGGCGAGGATAATGGCGGCATCCTCATAGCTGTTGGTCATGCGATAGATCATGATGCCGTACAACTTGCCCGTCTTGAGGTCTTTCTTCTGTACGTAGAGGTTGCAGTTGGGGATTCCGTCATAGAAGATTCCCTCAGGGATTTCCAACTCAGGACTCTTCTGCTTCATCGAGATGAGAAGCTGTGCCAGCTTCATGTTGGAGCTGGGCCCGATGTTGTTCTGAAAGTAGAACGAGCTGACCATCACAAGGACAGTGATGATGATGAGCGACCTGAAAGCCTGCATCAGCGAGATACCTGCGGCCTTGATGGCTGTCAGCTCAGAACTTTCTCCCAGGTTGCCGAAGGTGATAAGCGAAGAGAGCAGAATGGCCAAAGGCAGGGCCTGTGGTACAAGCATGAGTCCCATGTACCAGAAGAACTGCGCCATGACTTCCACCGACAAACCTTTACCTATCAGTTCGTCGATGTATCTCCACAGGAACTGCATCATCAGCACAAACTGGCAGATGAAGAATGTTCCCACGAAAAGCAGTCCGAATTGCTTCGCGATGAATATATCTAATTTCTTGATTCTCATTTCAGCTTGCAAAAGTAACATAAAAAACTCAAAAATCATTCTTTTTTTGTTTTTTTATATATTTAAATCATGTTTGCCGCTACTCAGCATAAGTAGTCAACTGTGAATATGACTATAATAAATGTTCTTTTATAGTCATAAAAATCTATGTTCTAAAGTATCGAACTTATGTTCTAAAGTATCGAACTTGTGTTCTAAAGTATCGAACTTATATTCTAAAGTTTAGAACATAGATTTATCAACAAGAGCCAGAACAAATTCATAACTAAAAGAAAATATTCGACCTGTACGGATGGAATTACGCAGCACGCCCTGAAAGGGCAGAAGCTCTTAGCCCAGGGCAACGCCCTGGGTTATTATGCTTGCAAACTTGTCGCCCTGTAAGGGCAAAAGCTTTACTAATTGCAGGGATTTTTAAAGCTTTTGCCCTTACAGGGCGCCTTGCTGACTGCCTTTATACCCAGGGCGTTGCCCTGGGCTAAGAGCTTCTGCCCTTTCAGGGCGTTCCAACCATACAGGTCGAAAATATTGGGTAATTTCAACCGTACAGTTCGCAACATTTTCTGTGGTACTAACGTAACTATTTATGGCTGTAGGGGGTGAAGAAGTGCATAAGCCTTGCAGACTTCATAGCTGCGTCTTTGGATGAGGATACTTGTTGAAAAATTCGTAACTGCTATATATATAATAAGGTGTAGTATCTTTCGAAAGAGTATAAAAAGCAAAAATATTACTTTTTTGCAAAATTCTTTCGAAATAATTTGCTCAGTTCAAAACTTTGTATTATCTTTGCACCCGCAAACAAGCAATGGTTTGCTCGGATGGCGGGATAGCTCAGTTGGTTAGAGCGTCGGATTCATAATCCGGAGGTCCCGGGATCGTAGCCCGGTCCCGCTACGAAGAAGCACTTGTGAACATTAGTTCTCAAGTGCTTTTTTCTATTTTTAGATAGTCAAAGAAAGAATAGGAAAGCCTTTCTGGTGGCTTTCTAATTGTTGCATGATAGTTTTGTGGAAATCTAAAAAAATGCAAAGATGCCTTTGTTTCTCAAAAATATTCGTATTTTTGCGGATGAAAACGAATATGACTTTATTTTAACTTAAGTGATATGACTACTAAATGGAACTTTCGTATAGGTTCTCTATACCTTATTATATTATGTAGCCTGCTTCTTTGCTCGTGTGCCAACAAGCCCAAGAAGTATATTATCGGCGTTTCGCAATGCTCTATGGATACTTGGCGAGAGAAACTGAACAGCGAGTTGAGGACAGCCGAGTATCTCAATGACTCAGTAGAGGTGCGTCTGGCTTCTGCCGATGACGACAATGACAGTCAACTGTCGCAGATCAATTACTTTATCGACCAGGGTGTCAGTCTGCTCATCGTTTCTCCCAATCAGGTGAATGCCATTTCGCCTGCCCTCGAAAGAGCACAGCAGAAGGGCATTCCTGTGATTCTTGTCGACCGTAAGACGCAATCGAAGAAGTATACAGCTTTTATCGGTTGTGACAACTATCTGTTGGGTAAATTGGTTGGCGATTATATCGCCCAGCGCCTGAATGGAAAGGGACGTATAGTAGAGATACGTGGTCTTGACGATTCTTCTCCTGCCATCGACCGCCATCGCGGTTTTGTTGATGCTTTGAATGCCTATCCCGATTTGCAGATTGTGGCTTCCGAGTCGGGCGACTGGAAGGAGCAGAGCGGTTCGGAGGTGATGAAACGAGTATTGTCCAAGACACAGGACTTCGATTATGTGTTTGCGCAGAACGACCGCATGGCTTATGGTGCCTATAAAGTAGCCTGTGAGCATGGCTTGCAGGACAAATGTCGTTTTGTGGGCGTAGACGGTTTGGCAGGTAAGCATGGCGGACTTGAGTTGGTAAGACAAGGAGTGTTGGAGGCTTCCATGCTTTATCCTACTAAGGGCGACGAGGTGATAGCTCTGGCTATGAAGATTTTGCGTCATGAGCCATTTGCCCGCGACAACTATCTGCCCACATCGATTGTAACCCGGAATAATGCCGAACTGATTCTGATGGAGGCGAAGGACAGCGAGCAGCAGCGCAGCAGTCTTGACATGCTGCACCGGAAGGTTTCTCAATACAACTCCGCCTATCATGTGCAGCGTTTCTTTACCTTGGGACTTGTTCTGTTGGTAGTACTCATCGTAGTAGTGGCAATTTATATGTTCCGCAGCTATCTTGTCAAGACCCGTCTTAACGAACAGCTTGCCCAGAGCAATGACGAGTTGAAGCGACTCAACGAGGAGGTGCTCGAACTGACACATTCGCGACTGGTGTTCTTCACCAATATCAGTCATGAACTCCGTACACCTTTGACGCTTATTGCCGACCCTGTGGAGATGTTGCTCGACGACCGTTCCATCAAGGGTAGGAGCAGGGAACTTTTGCAGATGGTGCAGCGCAATGCTCTGTCGTTGCAGCAGTTAGTAGGCTCTATACTCGACTTCCGTAAGATACAGAACGGCAAAATGGAACTGAGTTTGAGCCGTTTCGATTTGCCAGAGGCCTTGCAGCAATGGACGGGTGACTTTGCCATGACGGCACAGCGTAAGAAGATACAGTTGCATTTGGACACCTCGCATTTCTCTTCTGCCGATGTCGTGGCCGACAAGGAGAAACTCGCCCGTATAGTCTTCAATCTTCTGAGCAATGCCTTGAAGTACACCCCTGCAGGTGGCTTTATTCATGTGTCTTTGGCGGATGAGGGAGAACGGCTCCGCATAGAGGTGAAGGATTCGGGTAAAGGTATCGACAAGGAAGAACTCACCAAGGTGTTCGAGCGCTTTTTCCAGGCCAAGGGTGCGGCGAGTGGTACGGGCATCGGACTGGCTTTGGTCAAGTCGTTCGTAGAGTTGCATCATGGTGAGGTGAGGGTAGAGAGTGAACCAGGAAAAGGCACTTGCTTTATCGTCCTGCTGCCCCGACAGCAAGAAGGTTTTGTGGAAGAATCACAGTCGGAAGCTGCCGATAAGTCCTCTTCTTTCAGCGATGACGGCTCGTTGCAGTATATCGACGACGGAGAACGTCATGGCGGCAAATTGCAGCAAATTATCAGCGAGCATGGCGAAAAGCCCACCATACTGATCATAGACGACAATAACGACATACGACAATATGAGCGAACCCTCTTGCAGGACTATTATTTTGTGCTCGAGGCATCTGATGGTAGGGAGGGGCTTGAGATAGCCCGCAAGGAAGTGCCCGATCTGGTGATATGCGATGTGATGATGCCAGTCATGGATGGACTGGAGTTTACGCAGCAGTTGAAGACCAATACCGCCACCTCGCACATTCCAGTCATCATGCTCACAGCAAAGAATCTGGAAGAACATCGTGCAGAAGGTTATGAGCAGGGAGCCGACTCTTACATCACCAAGCCTTTCCATAGCAAGGTGCTTCTGGCTCGTGTGGAAAATCTGTTGCACCAGCGTGCCCATCTGCGTCAGCTCTTTGCACAGGGTGCTGCCGAAGGAAAAGAAACAGAGGAGGTGTCCAGACTGGACGACCGTGACAAGGCTTTTGTCAAGCAGTTGCACGACATCATCAAGTCGCACATGGGTAACAGCGATTTTGGTGTCGAGGATATCGGAGCCGAGATAGGACTGAGCCGTGTGCAGCTTTATCGTAAGGTGAAGGCCATCACCGGCTCGTCGGTAGTCGACCTTTTGCGCAAGGCTCGTCTTGCCAAGGGCCGTCGTCTGCTCGAAGCCAACAGCATGAACATCTCTGAGGTGGCTTACGAGGTGGGTTTCTCTTCACCTTCTTATTTCACCAAGTGTTTCAAGGATGAGTATGGAATGTTGCCTGGTGATGTGACAAATGGTTAACTGACAGTTGTCTTTCGTCCGGTTGTGATGCCGGAATATGTTGTAAATCGTTCATAGAATGGTAATCATGTTGTGTCAGAACATTTTCCTTTTTTCAAGATTTCTTTTTTCTTAGAATGATGAGAACCACACCTGCCAGGATGAGCAGGATGCCGATGCCCAAGCGCAACGAGAATGCCTCGCCAAAGATAAGCACACCGATACATACAGCTGTTACAGGTTCGAGAGCCCCCATGATGGCGGAAGGGGTGGAGCCTATCAGGTTGATCGAAATCGTCATGAAGAAGAGCGAGAGCACCGTAGGCAGAAGAGCCAACTGCAGGGCGCACCCCCATTGCATAGGAGTGTGGAGCATCTGCAGGCTGTCGCCCGACAACCACGAAAACACCAATATCGCTATGAAGCAGAATACCAAAATCCAGAAGGTGAATTTCAGGCTCGACATGGTAGTCTGCCATTGGTTGACGGCAATGATGTAGATGGAGTAGAGTAATGATGATGCCATGACCAAGGCAAAACCAGCCGTGCTGAGTTTGGCGTCACCGTCACCCTGGTAGAGCATTCCTACTCCTGCTACGGCAAGCAGGATGGCCATCGATGTGCTCCATGTCACCTTCTCATGGAAGAAAGCCGTCATCAGCAAGGCTGTCATGATGGGGTAGACGAAGAGCAGGGTGCTCGCGATGCCTGCTGCCATGTAATGAAAGCTCACGTAAAGGGTGATGGACGACAGGGCGAAGAAGGTGCCCAAGAGTGCAAACTTGATGGCGTGTCCCCATTTGATGGCGAAACTCTCTTTGCGTATCAGCATGACAAAAGCGAACATCAGAACTGCCAGACCATACCGATAGCTGAGTACCGTACCCGAGTTGAATCCGTCTTCATACAGTTTGAGGGTTCCTAAAGGATTCGTACCATAACAGACTGCAGCCACTATGGCAGCTGAAAAACCTTTCAATGTGTTGTTGCCAGAAGGTTGTTGTTCCATTTCTTTTTGTGTTGTTTTACTATTTTTTTCTCCAGCTCCACTCTGTTGGCGAGTGTGAGGTATTATCCGATTTATTTCGGGCTGCAAAAGTACATCTTTTATTCGAGAAAAGAGAAAAAATAGCAAAAGAAATGGTTGCTTTTGTCACTTTTTCGAAAATAAATTGTACCTTTGCGGATAAGTAGCGAGTTTCTCCTACGCAAACCTTGAATACATTCAAAATAACCAAACAACATAAAACAAAATGGAACAGATCAAGAACGAGCAGCTCACAGTAGAGATTTCATCTCTTGGAGCAGAACTTCAGAGCATCAAGGATGCTCAAGGTAACGAATATCTTTGGGACGGCGACGAGCAGTACTGGAATCGCCATTCTCCTATACTTTTCCCTATTGTGTGCGGCTTGTGGAAGGATACATACCGTATCGACGGCAAGGAGTATCAGTTGGGACGCCATGGCTTTGCCCGTGATACAGAGTTTCAGCTCATCAGCAAGGGCGAAGACCGAATCACCTACGCCCTGACCGACAGCGAGGCCACACTCAAGGACTATCCTTATCACTTCAACTTAGCCATCACTTATCGTCTGGAGGGTAAGAAACTGCATGTAATCTGGCATGTTGCCAATACCGACGACAAGCAAATCTTCTTCCAGATTGGCGGTCATCCCGCTTTCCTCGTTCCTGGTGCCGAAAAGGGTAAGGAACTGAAGGGACAGTTGAAATTCGACAACCCTGAGCCAGAGCGCCTCTATGGCAATGTGGGTGGTTGCGTTGTTGAGGGATATCACAAGGTAGCTACAGAGAATGGTGTTTGGGCATTTACCGAGGACAGCTTTGCTGACGATGCCGTCATCTTCGACCGCAGTCAGCTTAAGAAGATCACTCTTCTCGACGAGGCAGGTCAGCCTCACATCTCACTCGACATCAAGACTCCTGCTGTTGGTATCTGGAGTCCTACAGGCAAGCATGCTCCATTCGTGTGCATCGAACCTTGGTATGGTCTTCACGACTGGGCAGAGTACGACGGCGAGTTCAAGGACAAGTATCTCATGAACAGCCTACAGCCAGGTGCCAGCTTCATGAGCGAGTATACCATTACGATAGAGAAATAATGATTGGTTAATCATATTTTATACGTAACACATATTTTATTTTTGACACGATGAAAGAAGAAATGAATCTCCCCGAGAATGCCTTCCGCGAGTTGAAGGACGGTGAGCAGTATCAGCCCCTGATGGGTCCCGACAAGGCTTATCCTGAGGTCAATGCATGGTCGGTAACCTGGGGTATTGTGATGGCTGTCGTCTTTTCTGCGGCAGCTGCCTATCTTGGACTGAAGGTAGGTCAGGTGTTCGAGGCTGCTATCCCTATCGCTATTATTGCCGTAGGTGTGAGCACAGCCACCAAGCGCAACAAGGCCTTGGGCGAGAATGTGATCATACAAAGTATCGGAGCCTGTTCGGGTGCCGTGGTGGCGGGAGCCATCTTCACCCTGCCAGCCATCTATATCCTGCAGGCCAAGTATCCCGAGATGACCACTTCGTTTATGAAGATATTCTTGGCTTCTGCCCTCGGAGGAGTCCTGGGCATCCTGTTCCTCATACCTTTCCGCAAGTACTTTGTGAGCGACATGCATGGCAAGTATCCTTTCCCTGAGGCCACAGCCACCACACAGGTGCTTGTCAGCGGAGCCAAGGGTGGCGATCAGGCCAAGCCCTTGCTCATAGCAGGACTGGTGGGAGGTTTGTACGACTTCATCGTGGCAAGCTTCGGATGGTGGAACGAGAACTTCACAAGCCGCGTCATCGGATGGGGCTGCGACCTTGCCGACAAGGCAAAGCTTGTGTTCAAGGTGAATACGGGTGCTGCCGTGCTCGGTCTGGGCTACATCGTGGGTCTCAAGTATGCCCTCTATATCTGTTTTGGCTCATTGGCTGTATGGTGGCTCATCGTTCCTGGTATGAGTCTGCTTTTCCACGATCAGGTGCTCAATGCCTGGGATCCTTCCATTACATCTACCGTAGGAGCCATGTCTCCTGAGGAGATCTTCCGTGCCTATGCCCGCAGCATCGGTATCGGTGGTATTGCCATGGCTGGTATCATTGGCATCATCAAGAGCTGGGGCATCATCAAGGGAGCTGTCGGTTTGGCAGCCAAGGAGCTGAAAGGAAAGAGTGGGGTCGATGCGGAGGTGAAGCGAACTCAGCGCGACATCTCGTTCAAGATCATCGGCGTCGGTTCGCTGGTCTGCATTCTTGTCACCTTCCTCTTCTTCTGGTTTGGTGTGATGGATGGCAACTTGCTCTTTGCCGTTATCGCCATTCTGCTGGTAGCCGTTATTGCTTTCCTCTTTACTACTGTTGCCGCCAATGCCATAGCAATCGTGGGCAGTAACCCTGTCTCGGGCATGACGTTGATGACCCTCATCTTTGCCTCTGTGGTGATGGTGGCAGTCGGTTTGAAAGGTCCTGGCGGTATGTTGGCAGCTCTCATCATGGGTGGTGTGGTGTGTACGGCGCTTTCTGTGGCTGGCTCGTTCATTACCGACTTGAAGATAGGTTATTGGTTGGGTACTACTCCCAAGAAGCAGGAGAGCTGGAAGTTCCTTGGCACCTTGGTGAGTGCAGCTACTGTAGGCGGTGTGATGATGCTCTTGAACGAGACTTATGGTTTCGCTTCAGGCTCATTGGCAGCACCTCAGGCCAATGCCATGGCAGCAGTTATCGACCCGCTGATGAATGGAGTGGGAGCACCCTGGGTGCTTTATGGCATCGGAGCCTTGTTGGCCATCGTGCTTACCTATTTCAAGATTCCTGCCTTGGCTTTTGCCTTGGGTATGTTTATCCCTCTCGAACTCAATGTGCCTCTTGTTGTCGGTGGAGCCATCAACTGGTGGATCACTTCCCGTTCTAAGGACGCTCAGGTAAACAAGGAGCGTGGCGAGAAGGGTACACTCATTGCCAGTGGTTTCATTGCCGGTGGTGCCTTGATGGGTGTGGTGAGTGCGCTGCTCAAGTTCGGTGGCATCGAGGTGAGTGTTGCAGACAGTTGGTGGACCAATCCTTTGTCTGAGGTCTGCTCGCTCATCGCTTATGCCCTCCTCATTACCTATTTCGTGAAGGCTACGAAGAAATAAAGGTCATATATATAATAATGTATAAACAACTTATGAAGAAAACAATCTTTTCATTGCTCCTGCTTGCCGTATGCAGCTTAGGAGCATCGGCACAGAGTGCCGACGACCTTGATGCCAAGTACACCCAGGGTCTGCTCAAAGTGGGAACCCAGGCTCCCGATTTTGTACTCAAGAAAGCCAAAGCCGACCAGCCTGCTCTTTCTTTGTCTTCTTACAGCACCCATCAGGAAGGCACATTGTTGCGTCCTGGCTGTTGGGTAGTGCTCGACTTCTGGGCAACCTGGTGTCCCGACTGTCGCAAGGAGATTCCTGCGGTGAAGAATATCTATAAGAAATATCGCAACATGGTGAAGCTCATCGGCGTGTCCTTCGACACCGACAAGGAGAAGTTGAAGGCTTTCCGCGAAGAGAATGAGATTAAGTGGAGCATGTTCAGCGAGTACAAGAAGTGGAAGGAAACCAACATCTCCAAGGCCTACAATATCCAGTGGCTCCCTACCATGTATCTCATTGATCCTGAGGGAAAGGTGGCGTATACCACAGTGGTGGCTGCCAATATGGAGAAGAAAATTGCCGAGCTTGTAGCTGCGGGCAAGATGACTCCTTATATCCATGTAGCAGAATATCCTGGTGGAATGAAAGCCTTAGGCAAGGCTATCTCTGAAGAGCTCCAGTTCCCAGAGGTGGCAAAGAAGTATCATGCTACAGCCAAGGTGAAGCTTTCATTCATCGTCGACGAGGAAGGCAATTTGTCGGATATCACCGTGAAGGAATATCAGGGTCAGCCTCTCTCGGGTGCAGCCTTCTCTAAGTTGAGTCCTTCCGAGCAGAAAGACGTTGAGATACAGGTCAAGACCGTGCTTTCTGTGGAAGCCATCCGTACCATAACAGCCATTGGCAGTCGCACCAAGTGGAATCCTGGTTCGGAGAGAGGCAAGGTGATGAGTACCAAGTTCTCTCAGACCATCAATTTCAAGCGCTGATTTCATTCTTTAATCGTACTAAGTTGTCTTTTAGCGCTGTTAAAGCATAAAAAACTGAAAAAATATTTGGAGATTTCAAATAATCATCCTATCTTTGCATCCCAATAGTTACGAGTGAGTGGCTATTGGGATGTTTGTATCTTCCCATCATGAAAGAAGCAAGCAGATTCGGGGTTGACTGGATTTGACGGCGAGATGAGATGGTACGTAAGCACGCGGAGGCTCGTTGGCTACCTCCTAAATCTTAGTGAACAAACAATTAATTGGCGAAAATAACTACGCTCTCGCTGCCTAATCGAAGTACAGTAGATTGGCTTTATTCCGTCACAAGGTGATGGAACGGGACATCGCTCAACGGATGTGGTTCCGAATCTTGTTGGTCAAGCGGTGCAGGTAAATCGGAAATAGCTCTTGCAGGCCTCGTTGCAAGTGTGAAATCTTAGAGGATAAGGGCATGGTTGGTGGTCCAGGTCTTGCCATGTCACGAAAACCAAAGGCTGGAATAAGCGTGTAGAAAGCGTATGGTTTCCTTGTGCGGACGAGGGTTCGAATCCCTCCAGCTCC
>OGHD01000759.1_pt1 | contig 14724 bp, 11 predicted proteins | sample 1571341 | NCBI WGS metagenome assembly OGHD01 (sample SAMEA2582026, study PRJEB24529) | metagenome | biome: Human gut stool | place: China | collected 2011 | reverse complement strand
TCATTTCGCAAGCCGCTCCGAAACGCCTGCCGCACGAGCCTCCGTCAAGACACGGGATTCAGAACCCTATTGAGCACGCGCACAGGGCGCAATCACGTGAAATCCAAGTACTTCCGCCCAAGAAGCCTTGACTTTCGTCAAACTCCGTGTTTGAATTTGAGAACATTTGTTGCAGGTCTGCTAGGGTATTTTCTGTCACGCCCCTGCAGACGAATGCGGCGGGCATTGAAGAACACCACTGGAGCAGGAAAATGCCGGAATGCAGAATTGAGGCGCTGGGCCTCGCAAGGCAGCCATTGAACGAGATTGAAGCCATGCTTGCGCTCACGTCCGTCACCTCCGCCTCCTCCACATCCTCCTCTACATCCACGCGCGGCTCCCTCTAAGCCCGCGCGTGCGATATCAGGCGCCGTTGCGGCCTCCCCGGCCGTGAACGTCCGCCGCCCCTTCCCCAACACCCCCTTTGACAATCCGACCGGCCGATTTTGCATTTCGGCGCACTGAAGGCTCAAGGCCCCACTGCACCCGAAATCCGTCAAAAGAGCCGGGAAACCCCGCCGGAAGACCGTCCGCACCCATGGACGGGGCCTTTCGCCCAACAGGAAAAACTAGGAGACTCAACATGGATCTCATCAAGAACTGGAAGCTTCATCTGCTGGCCCTCATCGTCGTGATCGTGGCCGAATCGATCGGCATGCACCGCTTCGGCCTCGTCGTGCTGCTGCCGCTGCTCTACGCGCTGGTGCTGGGCGGCATCCTCTCCTTCCCGAAGTTCGGGATCCTGAAGTTCTCCGAAATGGACCGCGCCGCGAAGTTCATGCCGATCGCCATGCTGGTCCTCCTGACGAAGATCGGCCTGGGCATCGGACCGAACCTCGAGATGCTCCTCAATTCCGGCTGGGCCCTGATCATGCAGGAGTTCGGCCACTTCTTCGGCACGCTGATCTTCGGCCTGCCCGTCGCGTTGCTCCTCGGCATGAAACGCGAGGCCATCGGCGCGTGCTACTCGATCGACCGCGAGCCCAACGTCGCCATCATCGGCGAGAAGTACGGCCTTGACAGCCCCGAGGGCCGCGGCGTGATGGGCATGTACATCTGCGGCACCGTCTTCGGCGCGCTCTGGATCTCGATCCTCGCGGGCGTGGTCGCGGGCCTCGACATCTTCCATCCGCACTCCCTCGCCATGGGCGCGGGCATCGGCTCGGCCTCGATGATGGCCGCCGGCACGGGCTCGATCATCGCCGCCTACCCCGAAGCCGCCGAAACCGTCGGCGCCTACGCGGCCGCCGCCAACCTGATGACCTCGGTACTCGGCATCTACTTCGCGCTCTTCATCTCGCTGCCCGTCACGGTCAAGATCTACGAACTCGTAACCGGCGACAAGCGCGCCGCCTGAGAGACCTGAACACACCGCACCGAACCCCCGTCACAAGGAAAGTACATCATGAACGCCATTGCCGCCCATCTTGAAAAGCTCAAGGACTACATCTTCATCCTGCTCGTCACCGGCCTCTACACCGTCGTCGCCAACACCTTCGGCTACAACGGCGACCTCGCCCAAGGCGCCGTGGGCATCCTCGTCATCGTCGCGATCGCCTTCTTCGGCGTCGTGATCCAGATGCTGCCCGGCTTCAACAAGCTCCCCGTCGTCTTCTGGGTCTCGCTCACCGCCGTCATCGTCTCGATCCCGAGCTTCCCCGGCGGCGTGTGGATCGTCGAGCAGACCAAGCACATCAACTTCCTCGCCACGACGACCCCGATCCTCGCCTACGGCGGCCTGTGCCTGGGCAAGGACCTCGAGGCCTTCAAGCGACTCTCCTGGCGCATCGTCCCCGTCGCCATGGCCGTCGCCTCGGGCAGCTTCCTCTGCGCCACCGCGCTCGCCGAGCTGATGCTGCACCTCGAGGGCATCTTCTGATCCTCGTTCCGACAATCGTTCTACAATGGACCGCAATGCCCGCCGCCCCCGCGGGGGCGGGCGCACCCGGTCCCGTCAATCACCCGATATAGAAAGGAGCGGACCGCAGGCGCCGCCATCAGGCGCCGGAAACGGTCCCCTGTACAGATCATGGACAAAGCCGCCATCAAGCAGAAAGTCTGCGAAGCCATCGCCGCGCACCGCGCCGACATCGAGGCGATTTCCGAAGCCATCCTCGCCGAGCCCGAACTCGGCTTCAAGGAGGTGAAGACCTCCCGCAAGGTGCAGGAGGCGCTCGAGAGGCTCGGCATCGAATTCACGGCCGGCCACGGCATCACGGGCGTCAAGGCCCGCATGAAGGGCAGGAGCTCGAAGCGCACCGTCGCGATGCTCGCCGAGCTCGACGCCATCGTCTGCCGCAACCACAGGAACGCCGACCCCGTCACGGGCGCCGCCCACTGCTGCGGCCACAACATCCAGATCGCCAACATGATCGCCGTGGCCTGCGGCCTGCGCGACGTCATGTCCGAACTCGACGGCGACGTCGTCCTCTTCGCGGTCCCCGCCGAAGAGTACGTCGAGATCGACTGGCGCAACGCCCAGCGCGACGAGGGTCGTCTCAAGTACCTCGGCGGCAAGCAGCAGCTCATCGCCGAAGGCGCCTTCGAGGACATCGACATGGCCATGCAGATGCACGTGGCCTCGGGCGACGAATTCAATCTCGGCGCCTCGAGCAACGGCTTCATCGGCAAGCTCATCGAATACCACGGCCGTCCCGCTCACGCCGCCTTTGCACCTGAAGAAGGCATCAACGCCCTCAACGCCGCCATGATGGGCGTCATGGGCGTCAACGCCATCCGCGAAACCTTCCGCGACCAGGACCACGTGCGCTTCCACCCGATCATCAACGCGGGCGGCGACCTCGTCAACGTGATCCCCGACTACGTCAAGATGGAAAGCTACGTGCGCGCCTCCAACATCGACGCCATGGCCCGCTACAACAAGGCCGTCGACCGCGCCCTCAGGGCGGGCGGCGACGCCATCGGCGCGAAGTGCGAGATCAGGAACCTGCCGGGCTACCTCCCGCTCGCCCCCGACGACGCCTTCCGCGAAGTCCTGCGTGACAACGCCGTCGAACTCTTCGGCAAGGAGAAGGTCACGCTCGGCGAACACAGCTCGGGCTCGACCGACATGGGCGACGTCTCGCTCCTCATGCCCGTCATCCACCCCTGGGTCGGCTGCGTCGACGGCGTTCTCCACGGTGCCGACTACGAGCTTCGCGACCGCGAGGCCGCCTTCACCCGCATCCCGCAGGCCCTGGCCCTCACGATCGTCGACCTGCTCGCAGACGGCGCGCAGAAGGCCGACGAAATCTGCACGGCCTTCAAGCCCCGGCTTGACCGAGAGTCCTACGTGGCCTTCATGGACGACATCAGATAAGGCCTCATCCACACATTGATTTCCTGTCCCATGCGGTCCGGCAAAGGCCGCGGGGGTTTCGGGACGGCGTTGCAGCAGAGCGCCGTCCCCTTTTTTTCCTCATCTCCCCATCACGCCCCTCCTTTTCCCTCTCCCGCAAGCCGACTTCCCCTCCCGCCCTCCTCCGAACACCCGCCACTCACGGGATGGATACCACTTCGCTCTCATTCCAAACGCTCGCAAAACCGTTACAAAAGCGCGGAGGAGGCGAGGACTGTGCCGAGCGCACACGCGGCGAGTGATTTGCACGATGCCGGCCTTCGCATCCAGTACGCCGCCTTCGACGAGGACGGCGCCGTGAAGCTTTCGGGCGCCGAAAAGTCCGTTCAGGGCAACGCCTGGCAGGCCGCGAGCGCAGAAGGCTGGGTGCCCCCCCGCCGGGCTCACTCAGGATCTCGACGGACTCTGGAAGAAGGCCGAGGTGCGTCACGCCGACGCCTGCTCCACCTGCCACGGCGCGCCCAAAGCCTCCGCCCACACCGCCAACGAATGGGCGGGCCAGCTGCCCAAGCGCGGCGGCCGCACCGGCCACTCGAGCGCGGGCGCCAACGAACTGATGTTCAAGTGGCTGCAGGCGCACGCCAAGCCCATGTAACACGTCCCCGCCGTCCGCTTCCGAACAGCCTTCGGGACAACAGGCATTCACACTCCGACCAACCGTGAACAAGGAAAAAGCGACATGACCAATCGCCGAAATCTCTTCCGCGCAGCCGGCGCGCTTGCCGGCGCCGCCTTCATCCCCGCCGCTCATGCGGCCTCTCCCAAGCACCCGTCCGGCATGAACGGCGTGCGCACGCTCAAGGGCGGCCGCATCAGAGCCCTTCAAGCGCGACCTCGCGCCGTCGCTCCGGCTGCAGGCCTTTGCCCAGCAGCCCTACAACCACGCCCGCATCCGCCATCCGATGGTTCGCAAGAGCTGGCTTGAAAAGGGCCACCGCGCAGGCGGCGAAGGCCGCGAGTCCGATCAGTTCGTGCGAGTCTCTTGGGAAAAGGCCGCGAAGCTCGTCGCGGGCGAACTCAAGCGCGTTCGCGAGACCTACGATCCCGGCGCCATCTGGGGCGGTTCCTACGGCTGGATGAGAACGAGCTCCGTGGGCAACGCCCGAAACCTCCTGCAGCGCGTCCTCAACCTCAACGGCGGCTACACGACCTATACGGGCGACTACTCCACGGGCTGCGCCCAAGTGGTGCTGCCCTACGTCATCGGCTCCAACGGCGTCTACGAACAGGTGACGTCCTGGGAGCTCATCAACGAGAAGACCGAACTCGTCGTCCTCTGGGGCGCCGATCCGACGATCACGAACGACATCGACTGGTGCACGACGATTCATGAGAACGCGGGCGGCCTGCTAGCCCTTAAGGCCCGCGGCGTCAAGGTCGTGGCGATCAACCCGCTCAAGCCCGACACGGCCGAATGCTTCGGCGACAAGGCGCAGGGGATCGCGCCGCGTCCCGGCACCGACGTCGCGATGATGCTCGGCAGAACCTCCCGCGCATGCGCGTCTGGGAGCAGCCCGAAATAGTGCGTGAGGACGACTGACGTCCGAGACCGGCCCGGTCCTGAACCCGCGGCCGGCTGATCCCGACGGATCCCGAGAGGGTCCGCAGGCTTGCGTCTGCGGGCCCTCTCTCGTCTTTCGCCCTCACATTCCGCCCTCTTCCCGCATGCACCTCTGCACTGCACTCTTCGCCCCGCACCCCGCAAAAAACCTGAATCGACATACTCGAAAACCCAAGCATTTCCAGTTTTTCTTAATACTCCTGCAGAACTTTGCGGCGCCTTCGGTTTTCGACTTGACGCAAATCAAGATTTTGACCTCCCTAGCGCCTAGACTCGATTCATCGGAAGGCGGCATGAACCGCCTCTCGTCACAACAACACTCAAAAGGAGAAGACATCATGATGACGAAGAAGGCACTCGGCCTGATGATCGGCGCGCTTCTGAGCGGCGCCCTCATCGGCGGCGAAGCGGCGGCGGGCCAGACGCTCGCGGACTTTCACTCGAAGATGGGCGGCTGCGCCTCGTGCCACGGCACGAACGCCGTGACGGCGGCGTCCGTCCCCGACGACGAGCATGCACTCAACGCGCAGTGCCAAACCTGCCACGGGTCCTATAAGGACATCAGGAAGACGGGCACGGAGATCGATCCGCACCACTCGCATCTCGGCGACATCAACTGCACGAGCTGCCACACCGCGCACGCCCGTCCGAAGCTCGTCTGCAACGACTGCCACACCTTCCCGAACAAGATGCCGTTCGCCGATGCGCCCGAAGCCGCACCGAAGGTCTCCCCCGACGAAGCGGCCATCGAGGCGGCAATGAAGGCCGAGCCGCGCGAATCCTATGACGTCGTGGTGATCGGCGCGGGCAGCGCGGGCTTCAACGCAGCGATCGCCGCCAAGCGTGCCGGCGCCTCCGTTCTCCTTCTTGAAAAGAACAGCTTCTCGGGTGGCAACTCCATGCTCGCCGCGGGCGGCTACAACGCCGTCGGCACGAAGCAACAGAAGGCCAAAGGCATCACCGACACGGTCGAAGCCTATGTCGAGGACACGCTCAAGGGCGGCCGCGGCAAGAACGACCGAGCCCTCGTTGAAATCCTCGCGAAGGAAAGTGCCGCAGGCGTCGAATGGCTCGAGGGCATGGGCGCGGACCTCTCAGAAGTGAAGCGCTCGGGCGGCGCCCGCGTCGACCGCACGCATCGCCCGACGGGCGGCGAGACGGTCGGTCCGCACATCGTCAAGACTCTGCGCGCTCAGGCCGAGAAGGACGGCGTGCCCGCACGCCTCAACTCCCGCGCCGTCAGGCTCATTGTTGACGAAAACCACACCGTCAGGGGCGTCGTGGTCGAAGGCAAGCACAGCGGCCTCTACCGCGTCAACGCCAAAGCGGTCGTGCTCGCTGCTGGCGGCTACGGCCAGAACAAGGAGATGGTGGCCTTCTATCGTCCGACCTTCAAGGGCATGACGAGCTCGAACAACGTCACGAGCACCGGCGACGGCGTGCGCATGGCACTTGAAGCCGGCGCGAGCATGACCGACATCGACTGGATCCAGGCCCACCCGACCGTCGGCAAGGGAAGCCGCATTCTCATCAGTGAAACGGTCCGCGGCGTCGGCGCCGTCATGGTCAACGAAACGGGCGCGCGCTTCGTCAACGAACTCACGACCCGCGACCGCGCCTCCGACGCGATCCTCAAGCAGCCCGGCCGCCACGCCTGGCTCGTCTTCGACGCCGATCTCTACGCCAAGGCCAAGATGGTCCGCGGCTACGACCACCTCGGCATGCTGAAGAAGGCCGACACGATCGAAGGGCTTGCCAAGGCTGCCGGCATGGATCCGAAGGTCCTTGAAAAGACGCTCGCCGACTACAACGCGTACCGCGCCAAGGGCCATGACGACGCGTTCGGGCGTCCCGACATGCCGCTCGCCGTCGCGAAGGCGCCCTTCTACGCCGTCGAAGTTGCGCCCGGCATCCATCACACGATGGGCGGCGTGGCCGTCACGACCGAAAGCGAGGTCCTCGACATCCAGTCCCGTCCGATGCCCGGCCTCTATGCCGCAGGTGAAGTGACGGGCGGCGTGCACGGCTTCAACCGCCTCGGCGGCAACGCCGTCGCCGACACCGTGGTCTTCGGCCGCCGTGCAGGCGAACACGCTGCGAAGTACGCGCTCGAACAGAAGTGAGCGCAGCCGCCTCAACATAAAAGGCAGGACGGCATTTCCTGCAGGCGTCTGAGGGAGACGCCCGCAGGATGAAAATGAAGGCGCCGTCTGCGGCTTGTGCGTCCGCAGACGGCGTCTTCGTCGTCACCAAAGATAAAAAGAACCCCGGACCAAGAGCGGACCGGGGCAGCAAAGCCGGCTGCAGACCGGGGCAACCGGCACAGGGAACGATTTTCAGAATGGGTTTCGAGGCCTGTGCGCGCCCAAGCGATTGGAGGCGTGCCCGAAGGCGCGCGCAGGCTTCGAGAGGATCATCCGCAGAGAGGCACGCAGCGCTTCTTGAGAACGGGAAGCAGAGAGGCAACAAGGACGCCGAAGGCGGCCAGAATCATGGACAACATGGAAATTCGGAGTGCTTTTGCACGAGGTTGCAGGATGGAACGCGTCCGCGCGCCTGGGCGGGCTCGAGGACGAAGGCGTCATCAGCAGGCGCGAGGGCTCGGGACGTACAAGGGCACCGGCAACAGGAATCCCTTCCACATCATTTCGGGGCTTGACGGCAGGTCGCGCGGCACGCGCAAGGAGCTCGTCTCGATCTCGACCGTCGCCGCGCCCGACTTCGTGGCCGATGCCCTGGGTTTGCCGAGAAAGGCGCCCGTCATCCTCATGGAGCGCTTTGCGGGCCTCACGCCCGAGCGCTTCACGAAGGGATTTCTTGAGGACGACACGCTCTACAAGTTCTACGACCGCGAGTTCGGCATTGGCATCATCCGCCAGAAATGCAAGGTCCGCTTCGAGCGCGTGGCGGCGGATGCGGCCCGCAGCCTCGACCTGCCCGAGGGGCTCGAGATGCTGCGCACGGACCGCGTCTCCTACGACATCACGAAGGAACCCGTCGAGTACCGCATCAACCGCGGCCGCATCGAGCGCACACTCGTCTCCTTCGACGTCGTGATCTAGCAGCGGGAGCCGACGGCGCCCCCGCCCAAGGGAAAACCCGATTCTCGTATCGCTTCCGTTGGCGTAAAATGCGCGCCTTTCCCAAGGCATCAGGACAGAACCTCACCGATCGGGTTTTCTTGCAATGGACTGGCTGGCTCATCTGCTCACGGACGTCTCCTCCGTCCCTCACATCATTCTCGTTTACTCGCTTGTGATCGCCGTAGGCGCGCTGCTCGGGCGCATCCGGCTCTTCGGCGTCTCACTTGGCGTCACCTTCGTGCTCTTCGCGGCCATTGCCGCGGGGCACTTCGGCTTCACCGTGAATCCCGCCGTGCTCTACTTCCTGCGCGACTTCGGGCTCACCGTCTTCATCTACTTCATCGGCCTTCAGGTGGGCCCCTCGTTCTTTTCGTCCTTCAAGAGCGGCGGCATGGTACTCAACCTCCTCACCGTCCTGCAGGTGCTCCTTGGCGTCGCCGTGACGATCGCGCTCTACATCCTCTTCAAGGACACGCTGTCGTTGCCGCAGATGCTCGGCGTCCACTATGGCGCCGTCACGAACACGCCCGGTCTCGGCGCCACTCAGGAAACGCTCGAGCTCTTCAAGTACACGGGTGAGAACATCGCCGTCGCCTACGCATGCGCCTATCCGCTCGGCGTCATCGGCACGATCGGCTCCGCGATCCTCATCCGCTTTATCTTCCGGATCAAGCTTGCCGAAGAGGACAAGGCGTGGGACGCCGAAGAGCGGGCCCACCATCAGGAACCCGTCTTCTTCCACGTCGAGGTCAGCAACCGGGCGCTCGAAGGCCGCACGATCGAACAGGTGAGGAACTTCATCAGCCGCGGCTTCATCGCCTCCCGAATCCTCTCGGGCAGCAGCATCTCGAGTCCCAACGGCTCTACCGTCCTGCACATGGACGACTGCCTGCGCATCGTGAGCCAGCCCGACGTCAAGAAGGCGATCGTCGCCTTCTTCGGACGCGAGCGCACCGACATCGACCTCGCCGAGGAGAAGTCTCCACTCGTCGTGCGCACGCTCATGGTCACGCGCGAATCCGTCAACGGCATGCGCATCGAGGATCTCGCACTCAACCGTCTGGACGGCGTCAACATTACCCGCGTCTTCCGCGCGGGCATGACGCTCTTTCCGTCCGCGAAGCTCCACCTTCAAGTGGGCGACCAGGTCTACTGCGTGGGTCCCGAGACGGCCGTCGCGCGCATGGAGGCCAAGCTTGGCAACCAGGTGAAGAAGCTCGACCATCCGAACATCATCACGATCTTCATCGGGCTTCTGCTCGGCGTCATCGTCGGCAGCGTGCCGTTTGCCGTGCCCGGCCTGCCCGTCCCGCTCAAGCTCGGCCTCGCGGGCGGTCCGCTCATCGTCGCCATCCTGCTCGGCCGCTTCGGTCCGACCATGCGGCTCGTCACCTTCACGACGCCGTCAGCCAACATGATGATGCGCGAGACCGGCATCTGTCTCTTCCTCGCCTCCGTGGGCCTTGCCGCAGGCGACGGCTTCGTCGCCGCCATGACCGACGGCAACGGGCCGCTCTACATGGCGCTCGGCGTCCTCATCACCGTAATCCCGCTTCTCATCGTGGGCGTGATCGCAAGGCGCTTCCTGCACATCAACTACCACAGCATCGTGGGCCTGATGGCGGGCGCCACCACCGATCCTCCCGCCCTCGCCTACGCGGGCACGCTCTCCGAGCGCAACTCCTCGGCCGTTGCCTACTCGACCGTCTACCCGCTCGCCATGTTCCTGAGGATCCTGATGGGGCAGCTCATCCTCGTCATCCTCTGGCCGTTCCTCTGAAAGAGGCGAAGGTCACACTGAAAGCCAGTCGCAGACAAACCGAAGGCCGCCGCCGGAAGCGCTCCGACGGCGGCCTTTCAGGTGTACGATGAATGCCTGCGGCACGTCCGCACCCGACGTCTTCATCCCGAACCGACAGCAGCCCATGAGAATCACGCTCCGACAGCTCTCCGTCTTCCGAAGTCTTTACGAGACGCACCGCGTCTCGGCCTCCGCCGCACGCCTGCACCTGTCGCCATCGGCCGTGAGCCAGTCGCTCAAGGAGCTCGAGAGCGCTCTTGGAGCCCGCCTCTTCGTTCGCGAGAGCAAGGGCCTCACGCCCACGCCCGCCGCACTCACGCTCCTGCCCTACGCCACGCTTCTCGTCGACAAGGCCGACGAGGTGGAGGCGCTCTTTGCAGAAGCTGGCGAAGGCCGTGCGGGCACGCTAGCCGTCGGCGCCAACAGGCGCTTCGGCATCTACGTGCTCTCGAGACGCCTGATGCACATGAAGCGCAGGATGCCCGCCATCGAGACAAGCCTCATGATCGAGGACAACGACGTCGTCGAGGACGCGGTCGCTGGCCACCTGATCGACGTCGGCTTCATCAGCGGACGCCCCACGAATCCCGACCTCGACGGCTTTCCGTGCTTCGAGGACCGCTTCGCCTTCGTGGTCGGCCTCGGCAGTCCGCTGATGTCCGCCTACGTCACCGCCCGCGAACTTTCCGACGCCACCTGGGTGCTCGAGCGCGAGCAGCGCACGCAGCGCGACGTCCTCGCGCACCTCGAGGCCAGAGGCATCCGCATCCGCCACTCCGTCACGATGGACACCATGGGCGCCGTTAAGCGCGCGGCGGGCACGGGACTCGGCGTCGCACTCCTTCCCTACCTTTCGGTGCGCGAGGAGATCCTCAGGGGAGACCTCGTCGAAATCATGAAGCCCGCCTCCACCGAGCTTGCGGACAGCCAAAAGATCTGGGCCGTCTGGCGCAGGGACGCCGAAGGCGCGCTTCGCAGCGCCTTTTTCCAGGCCTGCAGCATCGAACCGATCGCCTGACGGCAGGCCGGGAAGGACACGGACAAAAACGGCCGCCCGGAAGATCCGAAGCGGCCGTTTTCCTCGAGCTGAAATGCGATCCCCGAGCGTCAGGGTTCGTCAGTGCCCGTCGTGCTGGTGTGCCTTGCGCGTCAGCAGGTCGATCCAGCACATCACGAGAGCTGAGAGAACGAAGGTCAAATGGACGATCACGTACCAGAGCAGCTTGTCGTTCTCGATCGTGCTGATGTTCATGAAGATCCTCAGAAGGTGGATCGAGGAGATCGCCACGATGCTCGCCGCCACCTTGTTCTTGAGGCTGCCTGCGTCCATCTTGCCGAGCCAGCCGAGGCGCTCCGAATCCTTTTCGTCAAGGTCGAGCCTGGAGACGAAGTTCTCGTAAGAAGAGTACATGACCATCACGATCAGGCCGCCCACAAGGCCCATGTCGACCATCGAGAGAAGCGAGAGGATGAGATCGGACTCAGAGAGCTCGAAGACGTGCGGCAGCACGTGCCAGACCTCATGGAAGAACTTGAGCGCCAGCGCCAGAAGCGCAAGCGACAGGCCGAGAAAGAACGGCGCAAGAATCCAGCGCGCTGTAGAAGAGTTTTTCGAAGAACGATTCCATGGGCGTCCCGTATGAGCGAAGTCTGAAAAAACTATCGACACACACAAGCCGATAGCACGAGGGCCACAGATTCTACAACATGCAGGCTTCTTCGTGCGTCCATCCCGGATGACGGTATTCCCGCTTTTTCTTCAGCGGTTTCCTGAGGTACGCATGCTGCCTGCTGCAGACGCCCGGGAACAGGCCCGAGCATCGCATTGCAGAGCGCGTTCGAACTCAAACGCCTCGTCAAGCAAACGATTCTGCAGATCGTTCACACGAAGCGGGAGCCGACAATGCAAGAAGGGCAGGAGACGCCCATAAGGTCACACATCCGCTCACGCTCAAGCACTCTGCATCAAGAAAAACCAAGAATTCATCGCACACGCGAAACCCGTTGGAGCTCACGAGATTCACTGCCGTACGCACAAAAAGAACGGACGAAACCGCACGCATTTCGCCTCATCTTGCCTTCCCGCCCCCGCCTCCTACAAAACGACTCGTTCAGTGCTCGATCAATTCAGTTCCCGTCAGGAGGTCGCATTTCCAGAACCGGGCATACAGTGAAAAGTGCAACAAGAATTGTCCGCCCGCCTTCGGACGCCTTGAAAAAGGCGCCGCATCGCGTGATGCAGCGCCTCGAGGCTTTGGATGGGTGCCGTCCGGACGAATTCCGTGAATCGAGCCGGTAGTAAGAAGGCTTCGTGCTGAACCGTGAAAGTACGAGCGTGGAAGTGAGTCGTGAAAGTGCAGTTCTGACCGGCGGCTTCCGGCCGATCCGGCCTGACAGCGGCGGCTCCGCCTTCACGAGGCTTCGCCGGACGGCATGCTCGTTAGAGCAGCTCGGTCTCCCAGTTCGCCTGCTGGATGCGGGCGTCGATCGCGTTGATGCGAAGCGCGAGCGCGTCGAGCTCTGCATGGCGGCGAGCGGTGCTGAAGGTCGTCACCGACCTGACCGAGCCGGGACCGCCGTGGCGGTCGTAGGACGGGGCGGCGGCCCGGAGGGCGCTTTGGAGCACGCGCAGGCGTCTCCAAGAGACGTCGCGTTCGGCGATCCAGTCCGCAAGCGGACGACCGTCGACCACTGTCTCCCTGTTCGTGCGGGCGATGCGCACCATCAGGGTGCGGAGCTCCTCGGCGGTTGAGTCGAGGAGCGCGAAGAGCCTTTCGGGATCCTCGCTCACGGCGTCGCCCTCCTGAATGCGGGCGTTGGCCCTGAGGCGGCCCTCGATCGAGGAGAGCCGCGCGTCTAGCGCCTTGCGCTCAGCGAGCGCTTCTGCAAGCCTCATACTATGTCTCCCAACCTGCGGCGCGGCTCAGAGCGTGATCTGCATGGTCTTGAGACCGGGGATCATGCTGCTTTCGGCGTAGCGGACCGTCTGGGCCTTCTCGGGATGGAGACCAAGGATCTGACCGTCGCGCAGGCCCTTGCCCGCCTTGAGCGTGTAGGAGGCGACCGTGTAGAGGAATTCCTGGATCACCTCGGGCTTTTCGGCGGTCGGGGCGATCTCGAGCTCGTTGTGACCGAGGAAGCTCATGCCCATGGTGAAGGCGACGAAGTTGGTCTCGTCAGCCTTCGCGATCGCGAAGGTGACGAGATTAAAGAGCGGAAGTTCGCCGCCCTTCATGACGGTGGCGCCCTCACGGTAGCCATCCGTGCCGAGAATCGTGGAGCCCGTGTCGATAGCAAGGGCCGAGGGCTGGTTGCAGAGCGAGGAAACCACCTTGACGAGCACCTGGGCGGCCTCGACAAGGGAGGCGGTCTTCGGAATCGCAGCAACGGCGAGGTGGGCGCGGTGCAGTTGGGCCATGGCGCCCGCCTGCGGCCAGAGCGGATTCATGGCGGCGTGCATGCGGGCCATCTCGGCGGGAAGCGGTTCCTCGAAGAGCTTCACGGCAATGACGGCGCCCTCGGCCTCGAACACGAGGGACTCGGAGGCGTCGGCGGGCAAGTCCTTCTCAGGCACAGTGATCTCCCATTCCTGGGCAAGGGTCGTGGCGAGAAGCTTAGGATCCCATTCGGCGCCGGACAGCAGGACGGAGGCCTCGACGGGCGTGATCTGAACTTCGGATTCGGAGGCGTTGGTTTCTTCGGTCATGATGAACTTCGTGTTTGTCTCAAAGGGATGTGCGGCTTCGAGCAGCGCTCTCCTCGGGCGCCGGACCGCATGGATCAGGCATTATAGCCCGCCGGTCCGCTGCGCTTTCCCTCCCGCGTTCCTCAGGACCGTGATGCCCGGTTCGGACGACCGCATCCCGTACGCCGTCGCCTGCAGGCACTCGCCGCTCTGGGTGACCGAGGACCTCGAGCCGCACGGGAAGGAGCCCGGCATGCTCGTCGAAAAGGAACTCAGGTTCTGAAGACGGACGTTCCGAAGACGGCCGCCTCAGGGGAGGCGGCCCCGTCGCCTCTCACCTTGCGGCGAATCTCGCCGACACCGCCGCCTTTGTCTCCTTCGTGAACTGCAGCGATTCGCGGATCTTCCTCACGGTCCTTCGAAGCGTGACGTCATCAAGACGCCCTTCTGCGCGCCAGGACTCGATGCGCGAGCAGACGGCCTCAAGGTCCGCCGTCGCGAGCATGGAGAGGCACCAGGCAAGCGACATCGAAAGATAGTAGTCGCCCGAGGCGGCAAGCGGGAGCGCCCTGCTCGTCCCGCCGCCCAAGAGGTCGAGCGCCGCCTGCGTCCATCGGGCGTCGCGGTAGTGCTCAAGGAGCCAGACCTCCGCCACGCGAACGGTCCAGGGATCGTCCGAGGCGAGCTTTTCGCCCACATGGCCGAGGAGCTCCTCCGGCCTCTCCCTGAAGACCTTGACGGCCGATCCCGTCAGGTCGCATGTCGCCCAGCCCGTCATGTGCGGCAGGAGCCTGTCGACGAAGGCGAGCCGCTCCTCGACCTCGAGCCCCTTCGCGCCGCCCGCCACGATCACGCAGACCATCAGCGCCTCCTGAGAGGCGAAGCCGCCTTGGGCGAGCATGGCGTTGAGAAAGGCGCGCACGTCCTCCGTGCGCATGACGTCTCGGGCCACTCTTCGCACGAGCGGCATGCGCACGCCGAGGCGGTCGGTGACGCCGGGTTGGAGGCTGTCGCCGAAGGCCTTGCAGGCGGGATCGGCCAGAGTTGAGAGGCGGTCATGGAGTTCGTCGGGCGTCATGGTTTCGGGATTTCGTTCGGAATTGAAGCTCCCCTGTCTGAAGACAGAGGATTCACTTTGACCATCAGACAGCTCTTTCAGGGGGCAAAGCCGCCTGAACGTCACCGTCCGTACAAAGT
>OGHD01000758.1_pt1 | contig 14726 bp, 8 predicted proteins | sample 1571341 | NCBI WGS metagenome assembly OGHD01 (sample SAMEA2582026, study PRJEB24529) | metagenome | biome: Human gut stool | place: China | collected 2011 | reverse complement strand
ACATTAAGTCTAGCAAAATCAAATCTGGTTTTGTATCTGCTAAAAATAATAATGCTTCTGTACCAGAGTAAGCATGGGAAACCATATATCTTTCATGTACTAAAACTTCGTCCAACATTTTGTTTATATGAATATCATCATCAACAATTAAGATATGCTTCATTTTCATCACTCCATTATATTTGATATAAAATAATTATACCGTTATGCAGTATGCTCTACAATATAATTTTTACTCGGCAATCCTATTTTTTCTGTTGTCCCTGCGGTGTAGGGTTCTGTGGATTACCTGCGTTCTGGTTGCTTTTATTCTTCAATACAATATCCTCTGCCTTTACATACCAGTCCACATCTGCACCCGTATAGGTTTTTCGTGATACCGTATCGGCTACTGGATTGACAAGCTCCACAACTGCATTGTACGGAAATTCCCTTAACGGTACTTCTGGCGGTACGGACACGGGGATAATTCCACCATGCAGACTGCACTTCAAATCATAGATACGCTTTTTAAGCTGGGTACTCGGTGTCCCGTCCTCATTCTGCAAGAACACATCACGCACCGCTGTAAATTTTAATTCTCCAAATGTTTTCTCTTTGTCAATAACAAACCCGTTTGATAATCTCATAAATTCTTCACTCCTTTACTTTTCTTCAACTGCTACAATATCATCAGCAAGTAACACATAATCGGTATGTCCCATATCCCCAATTGCGTAACCTCTGCCGTATAATTTCGGATTGACAAGTTTTACTTTCTGTTCATACTTGAAATGCTTTTCGCCAGCCTGCACGGGAATTTCCACCACAACATTTTCGCCTTTCTGTACGTCAGAATAAAGGTTATAGCTTCGTCTGGCTATGACCCTGCGGTTGTTTTTATCCCTTTCAAAGATAGGCTCGCTTTCGCCTGCAAATTCAAGAGTTCCAAAAGACTGTGCCATATCTGGCACGACATATTTCATTTCCATATTGTTTTACCTCGTTTCTTTCTATGTTTGATAAGTTTTTTAATTGTGATTTCTTATTCTGGCGGTTTGGGTAAATACCAGCAATCCCCCAGATAGTAAAGGGTAAAATAAATGCTTACGCACCCTTGACTATCCGTGTTCTTGCAGGTTGTAGGCAGACAAGCCAGAATAAGCGGAAATCTACCGTTTGACCGCTTCGGCGGAGAACGTGATTTTTCTTTCATCATACCGTTACCGCCTTATGATTTCTTCATTTTACGGCGTTTGTAAAGATATGTTCCAGCCAATCCACCAGCAGACGCAAGCAACATCACGATAAATGCCATTACATTTGTACTGTCGCCCGTTTTGGGACTGTCGCTAGGTCTGTTAGGCTTTTCTGGTGTCGGTGGTGTTTCGGGTTTCTCTGGTTCTTCTGGCTTTTCCTTAAAAGTAATCGTCTGTCCCTTATCCTCAATATCCTTATGCTCGGTAACTTTCTTCGGCTCGTCTGGATTGCTTAAATCGTACAATTCTTCAAAAGTTACAAGCTGTTTGCCGTCAAGAGAAGTAGCGTCAAAGGTAAAGGCAACTTCCGCTTTCATAGTTTCGCTGTCTGCGGTAAAGGTGTAATCACTTTCCACACGTTTTCCATTGATAAGAAGCTCTGCATTTTCTTCTTTCAACATCTGCCAGCCTACAAGTTTGTACTGTGTGCCGACTTCTAAGCCCTCTAAGGTTATGGTATCAATGATTGTTACCTCTTTTCCAGCTTCAAGCTCTTTGTTGCCGTCCTTATCGGTAGCAGTCGTATGAATTTTGATGATACGCTCTGTGATAAGTACCGTCTGTCCGTCGTCCTCAATGTCCTTATGTTCAGCCACCTTGACAGGCTCGTCTGGATTGGAAAGGTCGTATAATTCTTCAAACGTCACAAGGTCTTTGCCACCTAAAGCACTGGCGTTGAATGTATAGGAAATCTCAACTTCCATTTTGGAATCCTTTGCAGTGAAAGAGTAATCACTTTCCACTGGTTTCCCGTCAACAAGAAGCTGTGCATTTTCAGATTTCACCATCTGCCAGCCTTTGAGTTGATATTTTGTGCCTTTCTTCAATCCGTCCAAAGTTACCGTATCAACGATAGTCACGCTCTTACCGGCAACGATTGACTTTTCACCTGTCACCTTGTCGGCAGCGGTAGTATGGATAGAGATTTCTGGCTCGTAATCGTCTGTCAAAGTACCTAAATCAATGACTGTCTTATTTCTGGAAATCACCACATCAAAGGCAGGAATCAGCGTCATTCCTTTGTTGGAATCACAGCGTAATTCTTCGATTGTGTAAGAATCATAAAGCAATGCTCCTTTGCTGTCGTCTGGTGTGGAAGTACCGAACCAGATACCGTCCTCACTGGATTTACCAGCGTTGGTATTCTGTTTATGCGATACCCATTCAGAGGAAGTGGAGAACTGACCGTTTGCGTCAGTCACAATGATGTGGCTTTCACCAGTCGTCTTGCTGGTGATCCTGAACGGAACATTCGCAAGTCGCTTGTGAGTGCCATCACCGATTTTCACACCCTCCAAATCACCACGAATAATCTGATTGTAAACAGAGTGTGCTTCGTCTGTTAAGTCAACGATTTCACCATCATTCACAATGTCAAACTCACGGTCTGCCGCACCAGTAGTCAAGTAGCCTGTCGGACTTTTAGATTCCGAAATCTTATAGTGACCGTAAGGAAGTGTGTCTGTGGCAGTCGTAGCGATACCGTCAACGCCTGTATGGATTGTCTTGACAACTTCATTTTTGTTGTATAGCTTGCCATCTACCAAGACAGGATTATCATTTAGGGAAATGATTTCAAAGGCAGTATCTTTCAATGTTGCACCGCCTTGTGGTTTTGTATCTTTCGTTTCAAGGTCACGCTTCTGGATTTTCACACCGCCACGAATCACCTTGTCTGATACGGAATACTGGTTGCTGCCGCTTAATACTGCAAGCTCACCATCTTCTGTAATCTGTGCCACATACGCGCCTTTTATCTGTTCAGAACTTCCAGCGGCTTGCATATAAGCACCATCTAACAAGTAACCGTTTGGAGCAGCTTTTTCTTCCACAGTGATAGTACCAAGCGGCAGGCAGACAGTACCGTTTTGTGTGTAGAAACTGTCACCCGATATTTTGTAAGCGTCAGCTAAACGTGTGATGTAGTGGACTTCGTTATTACTGTCTTTTTCAGCGATTGTCTTTGCCATCCATGTGCGTGTTGCTTCTGCTGGAAGATTATCTTTTGTGTAATATCCGTCATAATACTTCCAGACGAACTCTGCACCTTCCAAAGAAGCGTTACCCTGTGCGGTGGATTTTCCTGTTTCCATATCAATCTTGAAAAGCTCAATCAAAGTATCAGTGACTTTTGGTGTATCACTGACTTTCAAGGTAGTGGTTTCACCAGCCTTGACCGTAAGGGTGTAGACGTTCTTATCTAACTGGAATCCCTTTGGAGCTTCGGTTTCTTTTATATAGTATGTAGAAGCTCTTAACTCCACAGTGTCCGTATTTCCGTTGTCATCTGTCGTAAGTGTGGCAACAGACTTCGTGCAGCCTTTATCAGAATAGACAGTATAAGTCGCCCCAGATAAGGAATAGCAGTCATTAGAATTTGTAACTGCTGTATTATTGGACGATTTCTGAATCTTGCCATCACCGACAGCCAGCTCTGCCCAAAACTGTCCTAAATCCTGCCCCTCGCCGACATAAATATAACCGCCACAGTCGTAGCGGTCTTTATTCGCTTTTGCGAAAGCCGTTGCGTTCTCATAGACTTCTGACTGGATTTTTTCTGATACTTCGTCATAGGCAGCTCGTACATTGTTGTAACCCCAGCCTAAATGAACGCTCAATCTACGCCAGACAACGCATTGTTCCAACAGATAGACTTGCTTGCTGGAAAGACTGTGTGTTTTTGCATACTGTTTGACGTATTCCAGATTCAACGCCACGTCTGATATTTGGTCGTCGCTCATTCTGCCTTTAGCGTCAACTCGGTTTTTATATCCCGATTCAAAGTTAGTGTTAATATCTACACAATAGGCAGTCTGACCGTCAGCGGTCATTATGCTTTCTTCAAAGCTCTTAATCTCTGTACCGCTATTGTCAACCTTGACGATTGTTCCTGCTTTACCGTCCGTAGTGGTATAGACGGAATCCGCAGCATGAACCTGTGTGACAGGTAATGCGGTAAATACGGTTGTAAGGGTAAGAACACCCGTAAGCAATCGCTTTAGTATCGTAAGCGTCCAATAAGAGGGTGTATCGAAATTTCTGGCTGTTGCATGTAAACTATTGATTAGAGTTTTGGGAGTTGACTCTGAAAACTCTAAATCTAATCTAAGGAGCAGGCTTATGGATCTTTCTTCTTTGACTCCAGACAAACAGGTGAAACTTCAATACTGGCTGGATGTAATACGGCAATGCAGGGCCTCCGGACTGACAAATCAGATCTGGTGTGAACAACACGATATCTCTTTGAAAAGTTATTATTACTGGCTTTCCAAAATTCGAAAGCTTGCCCTGGAAGAACTGCCCCGCAAGAAAAACGGCATCCACATGTGTACAGACCAACATTCAACTGCTTTAACGGAATCCCCGGCTGAGTTTGCGGAGCTTTCACTTCCGGACAGAAACATTTCCCGTTCCACTCCTGCAGCCATACTTCATATCGGATCCATAACAGTGGAACTTTATGAAGGCACATCTGCCCAGATGCTGGAAAACATTCTGAAAGCCGTGCAGTCATGTTAGGAGATCTTTCCCATGTGGAGAAAATCTATATCCGATGCGGCTACACCGATATGAGGAAGCAGCTCAATGGCTTGCTGGATATCATCCAGTACAACTTCAAACTGGATCCTTACAGCAATTCCTTATTCCTGTTCTGTGGAAAGAGGGCTGACCGGATCAAAGCAGTCCATTACGAGGGAGACGGTTTCTGCCTTTTATACAAACGGTACGAAAACGGACGTCTCCAATGGCCGCGGACCGGCGAAGAAGCAAAACAGATTTCTGATCAGCAGCTGCGCTGGCTTCTGGAAGGTTTGAACCCGGAGCAGCCAAAGGCGGTTCAGAAATGGCTCCCGCATAAGTCTGAAAATACTGAAAATCCTTAGAAATGCTGGGAAATCTGACGATTCTATGGTATAATAATCCTATCGAAGCGAAAGGGTTTTCATGTTATGTCAGCTACGGAACAGGAGTATAAAAATCATATCAAAGAACTGGAACAGCAGGTCCGGCTCCTGAAAGAGCAGGTTGATTTCCTGACCCGTAAACTTTATGGAACAAAATCCGAGAAGACATCTACTCTCGAAATCGAGGGGCAGATGTCTCTTTTTAATGAAATCGAAACCTGTGCGGATCCTGATGCACACGAACCGGAGCTTGTTGAGATAGAGAAGCACCTACGTAAAAGGAAGTACACCGGTCAGCGGGAAGAACTGGTAAAAAATCTCCCTCACAGCAAAGTACTCCATACCATAGATGAAAGGGAACAGATATGCGATAACTGCGGGAGTACGATGGTGAAAGTAGGGGAAGAATTCGTCCGCACGGAAGTACAGTTTATCCCTGCAAAACTCAAGGTGATTGACCATTACCGGGAAACGTATGAATGCAGGTCATGCCGGAAAAACGGAACTCCTTATATGGAGAAGGCTCCGGTGCCATATCCTCCCGTCCTGCATTCTCTGGCATCTGCATCTACCATCACCTGGCTCATCCACCAGAAGTTTGAATTAAGCATCCCGCTGTACAGACAGGAAAAAGAATGGGAGGCTTTGGGATTACGTTTAAGCAGAGCGACTATGTCAAACTGGCTTCTGGTTGTCTATCGGGACTGGCTTGTACACATCGTCCACCGTCTGAAGCTGGAACTTCTGAAACAGAGATACCTTCATATCGATGAAACACATGTACAGGTGCTGAAAGAACCGGGACGGAAAAATACGTCCGATTCCTATATGTGGGTTTACTGCAGCATCAGAGATGCCGTAAATCCCATCCGCTACTTCGAGTACCAGCCGGGACGAAGCGGGAAATATCCGGAAGCGTTTCTGAGGGAATATGAAGGTTATATCCATACAGACGCTTACTCCGGATACAATGCAGTTTCAGGAGTAAAAAGATGTCTTTGCTATACGCATCTGCGCCGGGCTTTCGTGGATGCTCTCCCAAAAGACATCCATAATTCGGAAGCATCAAAACCTGCGGAAGCAATCCTCCGTCTGAATCAACTCTTTAACATAGAGTCAGAGTTGGAGGCGTTCCCTCCTGATCAGAAGAAAAAAGAACGTCTTATCCGCGAGAAACCTCTTCTCGAGGCTTTTTGGTCATGGGCAGAAAAAAGTGCCATCGGAGAGCTGCCGAAATCCAAACTTTCAAAAGCTTTTCATTACGCCTTAAATAACCGTGAAGGTTTTTGGAATTATCTGGAAGACGGGAATTGTTCCATCAGTAATTCGCTTGCGGAAAACTGTATCCGTCCCTTTGTGATCGGCAGAAAGAACTGGCTATTCTCCGGCAGTCCGAAAGGGGCGGAAGCCAGTGCAGGAATCTATACATTGGTAGAGACAGCGAAAGCGAATGGGCTTGCCCCGATGAAATATATAAAATATATCCTGTCCGACATGCCGGGGAGTGCTTTTCTTGAACATCCTGAATATCTGGATGATTATCTGCCTTGGAATCCTCTTGTAAAAGAATTCTGTCGATAACCGTTGACCTTTTAGTATAAAAGGCTGACGGTTATTTTTCTATACACTGTTTTATTTGACGCTTACGTTGTATCACACACAAAAACCGCTGCCGGTGATCGATTTGTTCCACTAACTTCTGAAGCTCAGAAATTGATTGATACTGCAAGACAATATCAAAAAGCCGTGAAACCCTTGTAAATCAAGGCTTTCCAGCGCACAAAAAAATCACCGTCCCCACAGCTCCTATGTCTGTAAAAACAGTGATTGTTAGTGCGCGATCAGGGGTTCGAACCCCGTATTTACACTCAGAAGCGCCTGGAAATGGAGGTTTTTGCACAGCGTCTAGGCGAGTGTAACACGAGGTGTAACACCTATTTTTTCTATTTATTACATTACAAATTACACACTGTATATAATGATATATTAAGATATCTTCACCGGATTCTCCGAGAAATTTCCGTATATGTGATCACTTATCCTCCGACATTTCGAAAGTCTTACTCTTCCAAAATACTATAGATTAAGGATAAATAATATCTATTTTTCTAGAAGATATTGTATTTTCCTTGGACCTCTGAAAAGCTGATTGCAAAATAGAAACTAAACATGTTTGATCTATAATTTTACTTTTTTCGGTTCTTTAAATTATCTTTTTTATTCTCCCTTCTTCTGTCTTTGCTTTTCATCTATTAAAATAGACAGGCAAATACCAGAGATAAGTAACAATAAAAAATATCCCATAATAGTATTGTCATCACCTGTCTTCACACGATCACTTTTACTTGAGACAGATAAATGTGACAAGTCTTCTTTCTCTTTTCCGATATAGCTATTTTCAAATGTTATGCGTTCTACTTTTTCACCTTTATCATTTTTAACAACTGTAGCCACCTTTAACTGATCTTCTTGATCATAAAAAGCCTCAACGATCACAACATAGCTATTCTGATCATATAAGTAATTATCTTTTTTCTCTGATGTCTGATAAATCTTGTACTGATACCGACCAACTTTCCTTACCTTCATTACAATTTCAGCACCTACATTATTTTTCATTGTCCAAAAATATTGCAAATTCCTACTTCCTTCTGGCATAGGAGCCTCATTTTGATTCGTTGTCATAACATAGGAAAATTCATCTGAAACTTTCTCAGCTTCACTGGAAAAAATCTGCTGCACCGGAATTTTTACGTTGGTATAATCAACAGCTGCCAGCACTGGTCTCTGATAACTCAAAAAAACAATCATAACCAATAGTATGATCTTTACTTTCTTTAAATCAGTTAGTTTCATGTTTCCTTTTCCCCTTTTCCTCATTTTCCTGTCTGTTGTTCATAACAATACTAAATATACAATAAAGTTTTTGTCATAAAAGGGAATACAACGGAGTCTCGCCGCACGTATTCCCCTTTTCTTGTCTTTTATTCAAGCTAAATTTCTAGATTTTCTATCATCTCCGCATTGCCTTGTTTTTGTTCTTTCTCCAAAAGATCAGACCTACAGCAATACTTATAACCAATAATATACATGCCTGTTGATTTTTTGATAAATGGATTCCTGTTACTGGTATAGATTCAGTATTTTTATTTGTAATCTTTAATTCAATCACATCTCCTCGTGCAGCCTCAATCCGCTGTTTCATGACAGCTGTATTTCCATTCGATGTTGCCTGCACTGGATTTGAATACTTATCATTCTCTTCTTTTTTAGAAATCGAAACAGCGTATTTTGATGTATCAACAGTTTCTGTTATTATGATATCCGAAGATATATCTACATTTTTTAATGTAACTTTATCTCCATGTTTCAAAGAAGTTCTAATTGTCTTGCTACGCAGCTTTTGACCATCTTCCCAATAGAGAATTTCCATATCAAATGGCTTCTTGCGGTTTCCAAGTGGACCAGTGACTTCCTTTGTAATCTCAACCGTCACCCCGCCTTTTTGCGGATGATTGACGATATGTCTGTCCGAAACAGCTCTCCAGGTATTTGTCATCGGTGATTTCTCATATAGGAATAAAATATCGGATTCTACATCGACCATATATAAATTAAAGTTATCCTGATACTGTGTTTTGGTTTTATCTGCTTTGTCCTTTTTGTTTGGAGTAACAGATTCTACCATCCAGTATCGTCCGTTCTCAAAGTCCTCCGGTAATTGAAGCATTCCATTTTCATCTGTTTCTAAGGAACGATACGTCGTACACGTTTTTCCATCCTTTTTCAGAACGATATCGTCCTTGCTCTGTGTATTGTCATAATCTACTGTATATCCTGTATCATCCGCATATTTTTTCGTAACATCATCATACGGTACTTTGTAGAACAGAAAACCTGCACCAGCAAGTCGGTTTCTTGGAAGATCATCCGTCTTTAAGAAACTTCGTTCAGCAAGATTGAAATGCAGATTCTGCACTTCCAGTTCCATCTTGGAAACATCCTTGAACTCATTCTCATCCTTCGGGAATAATTGTTGTCCATTTGAATCGAAATACTGAATCTCTGGATAAATAACTTCATAATATAGGAAACCATCCCCGTATTCCGAAGAATAATGTGTCTTTCCTATCTCGATTTCTTCCACCTTATATTCCACCGGAATTCTGTCCTGGAATAGTGGAACATTGTCGACTGTATGTTCCCATCCGTTCTCTTCATTCAGCAGGAATTCCTGTCCTGTAGAAATTCCATTCTGATACAATCTGATTTTCACCTGTTTTTCCGTCAGTGCATCATTTGGATTTTCCCATGTCTTTTTTATATGCAGAGTGCCTGTTTTAGCAAAATTTCGGATATTAAGGCTGGTATCTCCCCGCTGAAGCAGAACAGATTTTCCGTCTATCTTACCATCAACTGGTGCCTTAACAGCCTCCTGATTTTCGTTAGCCTTCCTATCCACCAGTTTTGCATCAGTGATTTTGAATGCTCCATTGGCAATCTCAACTGTGATCTGTATATCTCCTGTGTCTACATATCCCGTTGGTAAGTTTGTCTCTCGCAACAAATACGTCTCAGTTGCTGTTCGATTCTGTTTGTTCTCATCTTGTAACGGAATATGAAGTTGTGCGATTCCGTATTTATCAGTTGTTACCGCTTCCTCCTCAACACCGTTCTTACTAACAGCAAAATTGATCTTCTCCATTCCTTGTCCGGTAGACTCATCAAATTTGTTCAGTGTGAGTATTCCCTCTTTCTGATAACGGTTCTCCAATTCAATAGTAAGAGTTTCACCACCGCGTCCAATTCCACGTCCTGTGAATTTAATTCCACTTTCTGGATATGCTTCCCATGAATTTACATTATCTCCTTCTTCATGAGAATTGCGAACATTGTACCAACCTGAAAATTTCACATTCGAATCTTTTGGCTTATAGTTGTACTCTTTTAATGTGTATTTCCAGAATGAGTCCGCCTTAACGATCCACGTACAGCTTGTATGTGTTTCATCTGTCCATGTACCTACAACTTCTATTGGAGCATCCTCCGCTTGCGGAGCTTCTGCATCCGGTTTCTGGCTATCTTCTGAAGGAAGCACAAGTTTCATATGCTCATGAAATGCAGGTGGCTGCGGTTTTCCATCTAAAAGCTTTTCATCCATATCTACCTGGATATAATAATCTTTCTTGACTTCCTCTATTGCTTCCGGCATTCCGACAAAATCTTTCTTTACTGTCAGGTAACCATTTTTTGCTACAATACGTCCGTCAATATGCCACCCATCGGACATTTCACTTTTGAAAGAATACCAATAAATGGTGAAGAATTCGGTATCTAATTTCGATGGCGGAATCTCCCTGTCTCCGATACGAATCATACGTCCGCTTTCACGAATTGTCTGGAATACCTCTTCATCGGAAGGAATTCTATCTATCTTGTAGATATAGTCTCCATTTCCAATATATCCCTCATCTGGTTTAGTTCCCTGCAAAAGTTCTTGCACTCTCTTATTTCCATCCGCATACTGTTCCCACGTAGATGGATTCTTATTTCCAAGAACTGGAACATCATGCAATATACTTGCCTTCACATTACAGTTTGCCACGGCAACCGCACTTGTATAATCGTCTACATTCGTGGTTGGTAATGCTACCGAACCATCTTCCGGCATCGCTGACTTACAGATATAAAACTGTACCTGTTTTCGATTTTGGTTACTCACCTTACGCCACGCTGCATAGAGGGTGATTGGCTGTCTTGCATTATTATTTATAAGATCAGAAATAGAATCCCCTGCACCGCATTCCTGCCACTTTCCGTCTTTGTTTCTGTAATCCCAATGATCGAATTCATACTGTTCCAACTCTTTGCTGTCATTATCTTCATGATCATAAACCAGAGGATATGGTGACTTAACGTTATGTTTTCCAGCTTCTATTTCATTCTCATAATCATCTGTATGTCTTGTCTTATTTCCAACCTGAGGGGTCAACTTAGCTTCCTTAGGAAGTTTCTTCATATAACGAGTTGTATTATAGATAACCCTGACTGCCCCAGACTCCAGCGGTTTGTCTGCGATCACCTCATAAGATGAGTTAACATTCGGAATTTCAAATTTTACCTTATCATCTCCGGACGGTTCCGGAAGAACCTCATTTTCGTCCCTGTCATTAGATGTACAACTCCAGACAATCTCCTTGCCATAATACTCACCTTCTAAACTTGCCCTCTTTGGTACTTCCACAGTATATGCTTCCCCATGGCCTACATACTGTCTCTTAATCGCCTCTCTTTTGGTCAGGTTCAGTGGATCCAACACTTCAATCAGATGAAAACTTCCCTCTACACTGAAATGTCTTCCTGCCAGCCCAACCTGAGAAGAAAGTCCTGTCAAACGATCAAAATAATTTTCGATTCTGTCTGGATTCAGTGGGTTTGGCTGTGAGAAATAATAGACAGATACATCTTTCCCGTTTTTCAGGACAGGAATATACCATGTACCATCGTTGTCCTTATAAGGGTGCTGTACAAACACACGGCTGTCTGTCGCATAACCAAACAGAATCTTCTCTTTCTGATCTGCGCCGGGCTCCAGCTTGCTCGGAGTGAAACCAAACTCACTGTAAATTTTAGAAATCGTATCATCTGGTTTAGCTCGCAAATAATAACGACTGGCTCGGCCACTGTTTGCTTTGATTATGTAATGCTGCTCAGCATTGAGGTTCTTTATCAGCTTATAATGTCCATCGATAAATACATAAAAACTGATATTTGCTTCTTTTATTGCTGCCGGTTTTTCTGTATTATCAGGAACAATCACATATGGACGTACTGCATCATCTGGCTGAATAGTAAAGCTCATGGTATGCTCTGCTTCATTTTTACTCCATGTAACTTCTGAAAGAGTACCATCTTCCTTTCTGCATTCCCAGTTTATATTCTGCGTTTGTTCTTCTACACGCGGCCTTGTACTAACTGTTCTTGTAAGTGTTGACTTTCTTGCAACAAAATCAATTGCTGGAAGATCACGCAAAGCTGTTTGGCTGTAAACCTGTCCATCGTCATCCTGTACTGTCACACTGTAAAAACCATTATATCTATCATCGTCGTGTTCTAGTAAGGTCTTTGCACTCATTATGGGACTATTCTGTCCGTCTGGCAGGTAATACACATCCATCGGCTCTCCGGATTCTCCTATATAAATACATTCATGACCTTCTTTCGTGTATATCCCTGCATTATGGATTGTATCGTAATCTCTCTTGGAATAATAAAAACGCTCTTTTGCTCCATTTTGAATAGAACCATCGTAATGAAATTTTTCAAAATGCTTTTTTAACTCATCATTAGAAATATAATAATAAACTGTTCCCGGCTTTGTTGTAGTATCTTTTATAACAGGAATTTCTTCGTTTAGAACATTATATCTCTCATTATCTACAAAAGTATAGAATTTAATATTCAAGGTTGCTGGTGCAAAAGTGTTGCATGCAACCGTATATGGTTGCTCTATCTTCCCAATAGAAAAGGTTAGTTTATCGCCCTGTTTTACCGGATGGATTGTTTTATTTTCATCCTCACTGGCACAAAGCCAGTCGCTTTCCTTCGTATCTCCTGGATCAACGGAAATTGTGACCGCAGAATCTTTCTTATAGTAACTCACAGTTCGATTTCCATCCGGATTGATCACTGTAACCGAATAGAAACTGTTCTTATTCTGCTTAATCTGGTCTGAATTATTATCCGGAATTTTTTCGCCATCAGATGCTCCTTTTGGCATATAATAAACGTCTGTTGGTACAGTTGCTTCCTGCTTGTCCAGGTTATAAGATACATATTGCTGTCCTTTATAAGTTACCACTGTCGCCTGTGCTAATGTCTTCTCACCACGGACTGTATATGGAAAATAATTTCCGGACTGTGTTTCCTCTGCATTCAAGCCGAACTCTCTATAAATCTCAGCAAGATCACTGACAGATAAATAGCATCTGCCCTGACGGTTCCATTTATACACCTTTTTCAGAGAATCAGCCGGCAGCTTTCGAACCTCATTGTCTGCATATATATAAAACTGAATGTCAAAGGCTGTCTGATCCGCTCTCTGGATCACATAAGACTGTGTGATCTTTCCGATTGTGAACCTCGTCTGGTTCCCTGATTCCCGTATACCATCTATCACCTTATCATCTGTTCCCATACAGGTCCATTCGATCTGGTCTGTCTGGTCCGACAATTGTGGATTAAAATCAGCCACAGCTTCTTCCACTACAGTTCCTGTTAATGCATAACGAATCCGATCCTGCCCTTCTCCCTTTACCTCTACGGAATAAAACGAGTTGTCCTTTTTTACAGAATCTATTAAATTTAATGCAACGCCTTTTCCATTTGGAAGGTAGTAAACATCTATCGCTTCCCCTTGTTTATTCTGTCCATAATTGTAAGAAACATATGTCTTTCCGGATTCTGTGTCTGTATAAACTTTTCCGTATTCTATCCCGCTTTTTCCCCGGTATGCAGACACAAACTTCTCATCTGCAACAGGATTCTGCCCATCACTTCCTTTTACAAACCCGAACTCTTCATACACTAAGATCAGATCATCAAGGGAGACTCCGTAATATGTCGTTCTTTTTTCCTTCCATGTTTTAATACCAGTAATGTTATTATGCTGAAGCTTTACTTTTTCTCCATTAATGATGACATAAAAATCAATATCATATCCTTCTGCGACTTCCTGAGTATTCGAAGACGCTTCTCTTGCTTCCTGTTGCTCAGGAGATGTTTTGTCTTCTGGAGTATTACTTTCTTCCGAAACGCTTCCCTCTTCTTGCGATTTTTCTTCCGAAACGCTTCCCTCTTCTTGCGATTTTTCTTCTGAAGCACCTTCTTCATTCTGAAGCTCTGCTTCTGTACTACTTTTTTCTTCTAAAAGCTCTGCCTCTGAATCGTATCCTTCCTCCTGAATCTCAGATGCCAAAGCTATTGATCCCACGCTGTTTATACATAGAATCACGAGAAGTGTTAAGGCGATCCACCTCAGCCACACTTTTGTCTTTTTCATACTTTTCCCCTCCCATATGGTTCGTTTTTAGTTCTAAAAGACAGATTTTCTTTCGTTATTATTTTTCCTCTAAATTCCTTCACCACTTACCAAACTCAAACTATGAAGGGATTAGTTTGGCTTAAAAAAATATTCTATTTATTCTGTCTTAAATTATAGTCACTCCATTTTTCTTATAATGATATTTCATTATACATCTACTTGCGGTTTTATATAATGTGCAAAATTTGAAATCTTTTAACTCTTTTCTTAACAAAAGTGTTTTACCATTATAATCATTAGTTAATACAATATATGGAACAAATCCTGCTTTTTCTTCAATATATATGATTGGTTCAATTTTACATTTTTCAGAATATGCCAAATCACTTATTGTATTATATTCCTCGGTTACTGCTTGTCTTTTACTACAAGCATTTAATAGAACTCCAAGAACAATTGCTAATACTACTACTTTATACGTTTTTCTGAACATTTATGTGGCTCCTTAATTTCTCTGCTTTTTACGTCTTATTTTTGTAA
>OGHD01000756.1_pt1 | contig 14752 bp, 6 predicted proteins | sample 1571341 | NCBI WGS metagenome assembly OGHD01 (sample SAMEA2582026, study PRJEB24529) | metagenome | biome: Human gut stool | place: China | collected 2011 | reverse complement strand
TGTATTTCATAAAAATACCCCCAATACTGGTGTCCAGTATTAGGGGTACATATCACCATTGTGCAGGCTTTTATTTTGCCACAAGGAGGTGTTAGATTGATGATTCACCAATCACATGGCAGAAATGCCGCAAACCAAAGGAGTAACATTTGGCTAATATCTATGGTTATATTCGTGTCAGCACCCGCGACCAGAACGAGGACCGGCAGTTGATTGCACTGCGAGAACTGAAGATTCCGGAGAAAAACATCTTCATGGATAAGCAGTCCGGCAAGGACTTCAACCGCCCGCAATACAAGCGGCTGGTGCGAAAACTGAAAAAAGACGATCTGCTCTATATCAAGAGTATCGACCGTCTTGGACGCAACTACGCAGAAATATTGGAGCAGTGGCGACTGCTCACCCAAACAAAAGGTATCGACATCGTAGTGCTGGACATGCCATTGCTGGACACCCGCCGTGGTAAAGATCTGATGGGCACTTTTCTAAGCGACATCGTGCTGCAGGTGCTTTCCTTTGTTGCCGAAAACGAGCGCACTAACATCCGGCAGCGGCAGGCAGAAGGTATTGCCGCCGCTAAAGCCCGGGGCGTGAAATTCGGCAGGCCGCCTCGCCCCTTGCCGGATAACTTTTATGAAGTCCACAAGGCATGGCGTGCCAAACGGTTGAGCTTAAAGCAAGCCGCACAAGCCTGTGATCTCCCCGTTGGAACCTTTTACAGCAAGGCTTTGAAATTCGAAAATACCACTTAATAAAAGCCCCTGAGAATTCGGAAAAGCGTACTTTTTCAAATTGGTTAGAATACATGAAGCCTTTTGTGGAAGATGAATGGGATTTGGCTGAACTCTTGCCGGAAATTGTTGCGTTTGCCGGGGTTTCGCGGTATACTGTTGTTATATGTAAAAAGCCCTGAGAATCCGTAAAAGTACAGGTTCTCAGTGGGCAATTCGGAAAGGAGCTTCCATGGCACATCTGGAGGAAATCACGGTCGGCTGCCAGCTGAACGGCATTGCGGCAAGGGAAACTGTGACCGTTATTGCGGTGCAGTGGTATGGCAATGCAGCACTGGAAGTTACATTCAAGAACAGCCGAGGGCAGCTTGGCAGTCAGATCCTCTATCGTGGAGATGAGGCGACCGTGGATGTGCTGGGTGACAGTCTGCCGTGGAGTTTCGGCGCAGATGCCGATAAGATGCGCCTTGTATCCGAAGCGTACCGCATCCATCTGGCACACCTGTTTGACCCTTATCTGGCGGTCCACACTTCGGCTATTCAGCCCCTGCCACACCAGATCACGGCAGTTTATCAGGAGATGCTGCCACGCTTGCCGCTGCGGTACATCCTTGCGGACGACCCCGGTGCCGGCAAAACCATCATGACCGGTCTGTTCATCAAGGAGCTGATCGCCCGCGGCGATTTGAAGCGTTGTCTGATCGTGACGCCGGGCAATCTGGCGGAACAGTGGCAGGACGAGCTTTTTCGCAAATTTCATCTGCGGTTTGAGGTATTGACAAACGACCGCATTGAATCCGCCGTCAGCGGCAACATCTTTACTGAGATGAATTTCTGCATTGCACGGCTGGATAAGCTATCACGCAGCGAAGCTTTGCAGGAAAAGCTCCGCATCACCGACTGGGATCTAATCGTTTGCGATGAGGCGCACAAAATGTCTGCCACCGTCTGGGGCGGTGAGATCAAATACACCAAGCGGTTTAACCTGGGACGGCTGCTGTCGGAAATCACCCGCAACTTTCTGCTGCTGACTGCCACCCCGCACAACGGCAAAAATGAGGACTTCCAGCTATTTTTATCGCTGGTGGATCCCGACCGTTTTGAAGGTGCCGCCCGTTCTTCCAACCAGAGCATCGACGTTTCGGACGTGATGCGGCGGCTTGTGAAAGAGGAGTTGCTCAAATTCGACGGCACACCACTGTTCCCGGAGCGGCGTGCTTATACCGTCAACTATGACCTCTCCCCTGCCGAGGGGCAGCTTTATTCCGAGGTCACCAGCTATGTGCAGGAGGAGTTCAACCGGGCAGAGAACCTGAACAACGATCGCAAGGCAACCGTTGGCTTTGCGCTGACCATCCTGCAGCGGCGGCTTGCCTCCTCGCCGGAAGCCATCTACCAATCCCTGCACCGCAGGCGGGAACGGTTGGAGCATATTCTGGCGGAGGAAAAACTGGGCAAGCCGGACACTGGCACACAGTTTACCATCGCAGATGATTTTGATGAGGATGATTTCAGCGCGGACGAGCTGGAACAGACCGAGGAAAACGTCACCGATCGGGCATCCGCTGCCAGCACTATCCGGGAAATGGAAGCGGAAATTTCCACGCTGAAAAGGCTGGAGCAGATGGCTAATGCCGTGCGGGTCAGCGGCGTAGACCGCAAATGGGACGAGCTTTCCAAGCTGCTGCAGGACGACAGCAAAATGTTTGCCGCCGATGGGCAGCGGGAAAAACTCATTATCTTTACGGAGCACAAGGACACCCTGCGCTATCTGACCGACAAGATCCGCACCCTGTTCGGGCACGACGATGCCGTGGTGACCATCCACGGCGGCATGGTGCGGGACGAGCGGCGCAAGGTGGAGGAACTGTTCAAGCAGGACCCGGAAGTGCGCATCCTCATTGCCACCGATGCTGCCGGTGAAGGCATCAACCTACAAAGAGCGCACCTGATGATTAACTATGACCTGCCGTGGAATCCAAACCGTTTGGAGCAGCGTTTCGGCCGCATCCACCGCATCGGGCAGACCGAGGTGTGCCACCTGTGGAATCTGGTCTCGGCGCAGACCCGTGAGGGCATGGTGTTCCAGCGGCTGTTCCAAAAGCTGGAAGAAGAACGGGGTGCACTGGGCGGCAAGGTGTTTGATATTTTGGGCAAGATGACCTTTGACAACAAACCCCTGCGGGAGCTGCTGATCGAGGCGGTCCGCTACGGCAACGACCCTGCCGTCCGTGCCCGGTTGCAACAGGTTGTGGACAACTCGCTGGACCAGCAAAAGCTCCGAGAACTGTTGGATGAGCGTGCCCTGACGGACGACACCATGGATGTACAGAAGGTTTCTGCCATCCGGGAAGAGATGGAGCGGATGGAGGCGCACAAGCTGCAGCCCCACTTTATCGAGGCATTCTTTCTGGAAGCCTTCTGCTCTGTGGGTGGCAAGATACGCCCTCGCGAGACCGGACGCTACGAGATCACCTTTGTGCCCGCGGCGGTGCGCAGCCGGGATATGCAGATCGGCTTTGGGGAGCCAGTGTTGCAACGATACGAACGGGTGTGCTTTGAAAAAGAGCGCTGCAATGTGCAGGGCATGATCCCAGCCGAATTGCTTTGCCCCGGACATCCGCTGCTGGAAGCCGTCATTGATCTTGTGCGGGAGCGCAACGCTGAGGTACTTAAGCAGGGCACGATTTTCGTGGATGACAGCGACGAGAGCACCGACCCCCGGTTGCTGTTTTACATCGAAGATGCCATTCAGGATGGCGTTCTGCTGCCGGGCGGCACCAAGCGGGTCATCTCCCAGCACGTTCACTTTGTAGAGCTGAAGGAGGATGGCACCGCCAGCAGCGCCGGTTATGCGCCCTATCTGGATTACCGTGCCCCCACTGAAGCAGAGCGCACCGCTGCTCTGCCCTATATTCAAACACAGGACTGGCTGAAACACGATGTAGAGAACCGCGCCCGGGGCTATGCCATTGCGCAGCTATTGCCCCAGCATTTTGCCGAGGTGAAAACCCGGAAGCAGAAGCTGCTGGATAAGACTGCCAAAGCCGTAAAGGAACGCCTGACCGCTGAGATCCAATACTGGGACTACCGGGCGGCAGACCTGAAGCAGAAGGAAGCCGCCGGCAAGCCCAACGCCCGGCTCAACTCCCAGATGGCGGCCCGCCGGGCAGAAGAGCTAGCCTCCCGGATGCAGAAGCGGCTTGCGGAGCTGGAGACCGAAAAGCGCATCTCCCCTGCCCCGCCGGTGGTGGTTGGCGGTGCGCTGGTGCTGCCCGGTGGGCTGCTCCGGCAGCTGATGGGCACACCGCAGCCTGCATTGTCCTGCCAAGGCGACAAACGTGCCATCGAGCTTGCCGCCATGAATGCGGTGATGCAGTTGGAGCAGGCGTTCGGTTACCTGCCACGGGATGTGAGTGCCCAGAAGGTGGGCTACGATGTGGAATCCACCATCCCGCCCCAGCTGCGCAGTGGCGAAGCCTGCCTTCGGTTTATCGAGGTGAAGGGACGGGCCAAGGGTGCCCAGACCGTTACCGTCTCCAAAAATGAGATCCTGACGGGGCTGAACAAGCCGGAGGAGTTTCTTCTGGCTATTGTGGAGGTGGACGGTGCCCACACCCACACGGTCTACCTGAAACGCCCCTTCCGCAACCCGCCGGACTTTACCGCCACCAGTGTAAATTTTGATATCCGCGACCTTGTGCAAAACGCCGAGGTCGTTTACGAGAAATGAGGAAAATATGGAATCTGAGACTGTTGAACGTGCGCCAGAATCCGAGCAATCCTTACGAATGGAATATGCGAAGGAATTAGGAAAGTTTTCTCTTGAACTTGAAGACAAGCGAGAACAAAGCATTCTAAATCAGGCTGGTCAAATGTTAACTGCTTTTTCACTCTTCTCAGCTGCAATTTTAATGGCATTGCCACTTGTAACCGAGTATTCATCTATTCCCGACCATCAAATCATGTACTTGGCAGAGATTTCTTTTGTTCCTTTAATTATTAGCTTAGTTTTAGCAATTATTGCACAATGGAGATTTCAATATCAAACCATGTTAAATGCAACCGAATTTGAAGACCAGTTATACCGCAATAGAGCCGAGTACAACGGCAGACCTGATTATGATTGGCAGTGGATTTGCCAGCTTTCTTCTGTACAAAACAGCAAGAAGAAAAACAACGATAAACGCGTCTTCCTTGTAAAGGCATCTATGATTTGTTTTTTGATTTCTGTTGGAATCCTTGCCGTAGGAAACGCCATGTTTTTCATTCTTTACACATGATAGGATTGCTATACAACCATGAAAAAGCCTCGTACGATTAAGTGTCGCATAAAATCAACCCATTCTCATCCATTTTCCAGCCACAAAGACAACCGTATTGAACGGAAGTCTCCCGGACACCGTCCCTCGCCAATTCCAACTACAACGACCTCTTATCGCCCTAAATTCAAGACACATAAAAGAAAAACAACAAATCATTCCGTTACAAGAGGAAAGAAAAATGTCTGATAATAACAACTCTAATATTCCGGTCCGCCCTTCTAAAGACCTTCCACGCCCCATCAAAACGGTCTGTACAAGTTCTTTAGATAAAAAGCCGCAACAGCCGCTTCCGAAAGGAGAAAAGCGATAATGTCAATGCTCAAAAAGCTTATCGAAGTTGCCCTTCCGCTGGAAGCCATCAATGCGGAAGCAGCGCGCGAAAAATCCATCCGGCACGGGCATCCGTCCACCTTGCATCTGTGGTGGGCACGGCGTCCGCTGGCGGCGGCAAGAGCCGTGATCTGGTCCAGCCTTGTGGACGACCCCTCTGCTCACCCGGAGCTGTACCCCACCGAGGAAGCCCAGAACGCTGAGCGGCAACGGCTGTTTGGCATTCTGGAAAAGCTGGTCAAGTGGGAAAACTCCAACGACCCGGAGGTGCTGGCGGCTGTCAAGGCAGAGATCCTGCGCTCCACCAACAATAACCCTCCTGCCCTGCTGGACCCCTTTGCCGGCGGCGGTGCTATCCCGCTGGAAGCCCAGCGGCTGGGGCTGGAAGCCCACGCCCACGACCTGAACCCGGTGGCGGTAATGATCAACAAGGCCATGATCGAGATCCCACCCCGGTTTGCCGGGCAGCCGCCGGTCAACCCGGACAGCTGCGCCAAACTGGATGCCGCCGGGGGCTGGCAGGGAGCGCAGGGGCTTGCCGCTGATGTGCAATATTACGGCGAGTGGATGAAGCGGGAGGCCTTCCGCCGCATCGGGCACCTGTACCCCAAGGTAAAAGTACCCCATGAACTTGGCGGCGGCGAAGCCACCGTCATTGCGTGGATCTGGGCACGCACCGTCAAATGCCCCAACCCCGCCTGTGGCTGTGAGATGCCGCTGGCGAGTACATTTGTGTTGTCCAAAAAAAAGGGCAATGAAGCATGGGTGAAGCCGATTCCGGAGGGCAACAAAATCCGGTTTGAAGTGCAGTCTGGCAAATGCCCGAAAGAGTACGAATCCTTCAAAATCGGACGGAGTGCATTGTTCAAGTGCCCCTGTTGTGGTGAGGTCACAACGGATGCCTATGTAAAACATCACGGAAAAGCGCATGAGTTGGGATGCCAGTTGATGGCGGTCGTAGGGGAAGGCAAGCACGGGCGCATTTATCTTTCCCCGGATGCAGAGCAGGCAGTTGCGGCCAATGTTCCGGTGCCGGAAAGTTATCCCGGTGGTGCAATGCCAGAAAATCCGCGTTGGTTTAGTCCACCGGCTTTTGGCATGACCGAATACAGCGACCTTTTTACCAACCGCCAGCTGACTGCCCTGACCACCTTCAGCGCACTGGTAGCAGAAGCACAGGCTAAAGCAGAAGCAGACGCGGTGGCCGCGGGCGTTACAAACGACCATATTGCTTTAAGCACGGGCGGCTGCGGCGCAAGGGCTTATGGTGAAGCGGTGGGGGTGTATCTGGCATTTGTGATTGATAGACTGGCAGACCGTGGAAGCTCGATTTGTAGCTGGGATTCTGGATATGTTAAAATTCGGAATACATTTGGTCGTCAGGCGATTCCCATGACTTGGGACTATGCCGAGGGAAATCCGTTCAGCAATTCAACTGGTTCGGTTTCCAGTATGATTGAATGGATTGTAAAATGTCTATTGGAATTTCCGGCGCAGGGCAATTCCGAAGTCAGCCAGTTTGATGCACAAAGTGACTGCGGCTTGCGGAATATTATGGTGTCCTCCGATCCTCCCTATTATGACAACATCGGCTATGCAGACTTGTCCGATTTCTTCTACGTCTGGATGCGGCAGTCCCTCAAAGAAACTTACCCCAAACTGTTCCGTACCATGCTGGTGCCCAAGGCGGAAGAACTGGTGGCAACGCCCTACCGCTTTGAGGGCAGTACCGAAAAAGCAAGGGACTTCTTTGAGGATGGTATGCTGCACACCTGCCAGCAAATCTATCAGTATGCCCGTGAGGATGTGCCGGTGACCATCTACTATGCCTATAAACAGAGTGACACGGACGAAAGAGAAGCTGAAAAACAGACCGCTTCCACCGGCTGGGAAACCATGCTCAGCGCTATCATCAAGGCAGGCTTTGCCATTACTGGCACATGGCCCATGCGCACCGAAATGGCAAACCGCTCCATTGCGTCCGGCACCAATGCGCTTGCGTCCTCCATTGTGCTGGTGTGCCGCAAGCGCCCGGCGGATGCCCCGCAGGCTACCCGCCGCAGCCTGATTGCGGAACTGAAACGGGAACTGCGTCCGGCTTTGAAGAAATTGCAGGAAAGCAACATTGCGCCTGTGGACTTGGCGCAGTCTGCCATTGGCCCCGGCATGGGCGTGTACTCCCGCTATGCCCGCGTGCTGGAAGCAGACGGCACCCCCATGACCGTGCGCAGTGCGCTGCAGATCATCAATCAGGAGCTGGATGTGTACTTTAACGAGCAGGACGGCGAGCTGGATGCCAACAGCCGTTTTTGTGTAGATCTGTACACTCAGAACGCCTTTAACAACATCCGCTTTGGCGATGCAGATACGCTGGCACGCGCCAAAAACACCTCGGTGGCAGCACTGGCGGCAAAAGGCGTGCTGAGCGCCGAAAAGGGCATCGTCCGCCTGCTCACCCGCGAGGAACTGCCGCAAAAGACCGACCCCCGCGAAGAAATGATCTGGCTGCTCTGCCAGCAGCTCACCCACGCCATGGAGACCGGCGGCGTGGAAGCCTGTGCGCAGATCGTTGCCCCGATACTGGGCTCCAACGCCGAGCGTGCCAAAGACCTTGCCTACCGGCTGTACACCCTCGCCGAGCGCAAGGGTTGGGCGCAGGAGGGCTACGCCTACAATGCCCTCGTGGTGGCATGGCGGGAAATTCAGTCCCGTGCGGCAGAACTCCAGCAGGCAACACCGGAGCAGACCTCGTTCTTCTAAGGAACACAAAAGGAGTGTAAAAAATGAGCGACAATTACACCAAAGTGCAGCAGGCGTTCCGCATCCTGCACCCGCAGCTGGCAGGGTATGTCTGCCAGGAGCTGCGCCGGGAATATCAGGACAACTGGTGGCAGGAAGTCCTGATGACCCTCTCCGACCAGACCCGCGACCTGCCGGACGACAACGGCGATTACGCTACCCTGATGGATTCGCTGGACATTGCCAACTGCCTGCGTCTGTTCGACCGCAAGTGGAACGACCTGTTCAAGCGCAAACTGTCCATCGACTACCGCACCTGGGCCAAGGAGCTGATGGGCGTGCGCAACAAGCTGGCGCACATCGGCGGTGCGGATTTCTCGGAGGACGATACATGGCGTGCGCTGGACACTATGGCACGCCTGTGCGAAGCCTTTGACGACGAAGCTGCCGAGGAGATCCGCAAAATGCTGCGCCAGCTCCGCTATGGCAGTGCCGAAGGCTCCACCAATGTCACCGAAGTAACCGCCCCGGCAAAGACCAAAGCAGCGCACACCGTCGGCATTATGAGCAAAACACTTTCCGGTCTGCCCAGCTGGCGGGATGTCATCGAACCGCACCCGGATGTGGCGCAGGGACGCTATAAAAACGCAGAGTTCGCTGCTGATCTTGCGCAGGTGGCACGTGGTGAAGGCGCATTTGAATACCGTGACCCGGTGGAGTTTTTTGCCCGCACCTACGTCACTGAGGGTATGACTGGCCTGTTGGTGCAAGCACTCAAACGTGTCTCCGGCAAGGATGGCGAACCCGTCATCCAGCTAAAAACCGCGTTTGGCGGCGGCAAGACCCACAGCATGCTGGCGCTTTACCACATCATGCGCGGCAGGGTATCGGCAGACCGCATCCCCAGCATCAAGCCCGTTTTGGCACAGGCAGGCGTTTCGGCTCTGCCCAAAGCCAACGTGGCGGTGCTGGTGGGCACGGCACTGGACCCCACCCGAACCAAACGGCCCATCAATTTTCCCGGTATCACCATCAACACCCTTTGGGGCGAAATGGCAGCGCAGCTGGCGGAATCGGCTGGCCGTCCGGAACTGTACGATTTTGTCAAGGATGCAGACAAAAAGGGCGTTTCTCCCGGCAGTGAAGCGTTGAAAAACCTGTTTGATGCCTGCGGCCCCTGCCTGATCCTGATGGACGAGCTTGTGGCGTATGCCCGAAAATTGTATGGCGTGTCCGGTCTGCCCGCCGGGTCGTTTGATAACTTCAACTCTTTCATTCAGGAGATCACCGAAGCCGCCCGCGCCAGCAAGAACAGTCTGGTGGTGGCTTCTATCCCGGAATCGAATATCGAGATCGGCGGCGAAGCAGGAAAGAATGCACTGGAAACCATTGAACATACCTTTGGTCGTATGGAATCCATCTGGAAGCCGGTTGCCGCCAACGAGGGCTTTGAGGTGGTGCGCCGCCGCCTGTTCCTCGACTGCAAGGATCCGGAAGCCCGCGACCGCGTGTGCACGGCGTTCAGCCAGATGTACCAGAACAACCCCGGCGATTTTCCGGCAGACACCAAAGAAGTGGACTACCGTGATCGGATGATCTCCTGCTATCCCATCCACCCGGAAATCTTCGACCGCCTGTACGATGACTGGTCCACGTTGGAACGATTCCAGCGTACCCGCGGCGTGCTGCGCCTGATGGCGGCGGTCATTCATGAGCTGTGGATGGGCAGCGATGCCAGCGCCATGATCCTGCCCGGCTCCATCTCGCTGGACGCACCCAACGTCCGTGATGAACTGATCCGCTATCTGCCGGAAGGCTGGAACTCCATCGTCAACACAGAGATCGACGGCAAAAACTCGGTGCCTTACCAGAAAGACCAGAGCAACCAGCGGTATGGTCGCATCATGGCTTCCCGCCGGGTGGCGCGCACCATCATGCTGGGCAGTGCGCCCACAGTGCGTTCCCAGTCCGTGCGCGGCATCGAGGCTTCCCGCATCCGTCTGGGCGTGGTCCAACCGGGCGAAAACATTGCAGACTTCAACGATGCCCTCAACACCCTGCGCGGCTCGCTGGCGTATCTGTACACCAACACCAGCGGCGACCGCTACTGGTTCGACACCCGTCCCACCCTGCGCAAAACCGCGCAGGACCGTGCAACACAGGTGGCGGAAGCCGACGTGGAAGAAGAAATTGAAACCCGCCTGAAAAAGCTGCGCAAGGAAGAGCCGTTTGCGGGATTGCACGTCTGCCCGGCTTCCTCGCTGGATGTGTCGGACGATCAGGCGGTGCGGCTGGTCATTCTCCGCCCGGATGAGACCTACCGTGCCAATGCGTCCAGTGCCCTGGCACTCACTGCGGCAGAAAATATCCTGAACACCCGCGGCACAGCACCCCGCATCTACCGCAATATGTTGGCGTTCGTGGCACCGGATCAGGAAGCAGTGATCTCGCTGAAACAGGCGGTGCGGGACTTCCATGCGTGGCGCTCAATTCAGGACGACAAGGAAACACTGAACCTTGATGTCACCCAGAACCGGGAAGTGGATGCCAACCTCCACCGCAGCAACGATACCGTGGAAGCCCGCATCCGGGAAACCTACTGCTGGCTGCTCACCCCGGAGATTGACCGCTTCGTGGATATGAAAACCATTCTGTGGGATGCTACCCGCATTTCCGGCGGAACGGACAGCATCGTGTCCCGTGCCTCCCGCAAGATGCAGCAGAGCGAAACGCTCATCACCAAGTGGGCACCTGCCCTGCTGCAAATGGAACTGGACGAAGTGCTGTGGAAGGATGCTGACCATATCCAGATCAAGAAGCTGTGGGAGTACCTCTGCACTTACTGCTACCTGCCGCGCCTTGCCAAGTTCAGCGTGCTGGAAGATGCCATCCGTACCGGTCTGAACTCGCCGGATTACTTTGCCCTTTCGGCTGCCTACACGGGCGAGCGTTATGTGGGGCTGCACTTCAATCAATTTGTGGACTGCATCAATCCTTCGGATTATCTGGTCAAGGTAGGCCCGGCTTGCAAACAGATCGCAGCAGAAAAATCGGTTCCTGCGGCTGTCACCCCGGCAGAACGAACTTCGCAGGGTGAGGAACAGCCCACGCTATTCAATATCCCCAAGGATGCTCCCATTGACCCTACTGTAACCTTGCATCAGCCGCCGGTCACACCGTCCCCTGCAGTCCCGGCACAGCCGAAAAACACTCGCTTTTATCTTTCCGCAGAACTGGACACCACCCGCATCAACCGTGATGTGCAGCGGCTGGTGGAGGAAGTCATTACACACCTGCTCAGCGCAGATGGCTGCAAAGTTTCGGTAACGCTGGATGTTACCGCCGATGCACCGGACGGTCTGTCCACCCCCATTGTGCGCACCGTGATGGAGAACTGTAAAACGCTGAAGGTAAAAGATTTTGGCGTAGATGAATAACGACAGCGACGTTATTGACAAGGTCCTCCCATCCTGTATAGCGACGCTACTATTCAGCGATGCAATCGCACAGCCTGCATCCATTGGATGCAGTTCAAGGGTTTGGGTGTTCCCAACAAGTATTTTGCAACGCAAAATAAGCAGATGTATATACGTCTGCATTGCTTGCGGGCGCTATGAAACCTCTCAACGCGCTTTCCAAATTTGAAAATCATTTTGCAATCAAGACCGTCTGCTTTCAAGTTCAACTTGAAGCGGACGGTTATTTTTCTGCACAAAAATTTTTGAGTTTGCAACCGCAGCAAGCAGGGCGAGCCGGTACCATCTCGCAATTTTTGAATTCGATTTTACAAATCCAGCTTCAAAACACTTGTTGGACTTCGCCCAAACCCGATATTCAGCACATAAACTGTGCCGACTGCGTATCTTAACAGACGCTGAATAAGCAAATTTCTTGTAGAAAAAATCGTTTCCGAAAAATCGTCGTTGATTCATTCAATATTGCACAAAACCGGAACTATTACTTCCGGTTTTGAAGGCAAAAAGCGGAAGTATCACTTCCTAAAAAATCGAGCAATTTTATGGTATGCTCTATCCAGAGCCGTTCACAAGAACCGGACCTCCCAAGTCCGGTTTTCTCCCTCAAAACCGGACCTGATACGTCCTAAAAACACTTATTTAATTGTGATAGGCTTTCTACAAGCCTTCATCGAACCTTGAGAACCGAATGACCGTCTGCATGGGATACCCGGCCATGACCCCCAAGTGGGAAAGCCGGAAAACGTCGCCAAAAGGGGGCAGGAAATCCATGCAGAGAGAACGGCAGCCAAAATTTGAAATCACGTTAATACGCAAAACCGGAACCAGCAGTTCCGATTTTGCCTTGAAATTTACTTCATATTTTTTAAAAACCGGAACTACCAGTTCCTAAAAATGAAATTTACGATGTGATATAATTTTTTCAATGGTTTGCAGCAGAAAACCGGAAGCATCACTTCCGCTTTTTTACAACCCAAAACCGGAGGTACGACCTCCTAAAAAATCTTCTATGAATGTGTTAGTCTAATTTCAGATCCTTCATCGAACCTTGAAAACTGAATGACCGTCTGCGTGGGATACCCGGCCATGACCCCCAAGTGGGAGAGCCGGAAAACGCCGCCGGAAGGGGGCAGGAAATCCATGCAGGGAGAACGGCAGGACGTTGATTTCTCAGTTGCGGAGTAAAGCGATGTACTCAAAATGAGCACATCGTTTTCCGTAACGCCAATGAAAGGACGGAATGCCTATGAGTAATTTTACCCCTGCATGGTTCAAGAAAGGCTTTTTCAACGAATCCCTGTTTTGTGACGATTTTCTGAGCACCCACCAACTGCTTTACTCGAACGGCGCATTTTTCACCCCGGACGGCAGAATGGTGGACCCCATGCCCCTGCGGTGTGAGATCTTCGAGATGATGCGTGAATACGTCGGAGCGAACCTTGCCAAGAAGGTCACCAATGTGGTAGACGTGCTGAAACTGGCGGCACAGGTGGAGGACTTCCCGCCCGTTACTGACCGTATTGCACTGGCAAACGGCACCCTGTATCTGGACGGCACTTTTCAGGAGGGTAAGCCGGAGATCGTCCGCAACCGGCTCCCGGTCAGGTATGACCCGAAAGCCCCACAGCCTGTCCATTGGCTGCGGTTCCTGTCCGACCTGCTCTACCCGGAGGACATCCCCACGGTGCAGGAGTTCATCGGCTACTGCCTGATCCCCAGCAACAAGGGGCAGCGCATGATGGTCATCAAGGGCAGCGGCGGCGAGGGAAAATCGCAGATCGGCGTGGTGCTGTCCCGGCTGTTCGGCTGCAACATGAAGGATGGCAGTATCGGCAAAATCTCGGAGAACCGCTTTGCCCGTGCCGACCTCGAACACACCTTGCTCTGCGTGGACGATGATATGCGGATGGAAGCCCTGCGCCAGACCAACTATGTCAAGTCCATCGTGACCGCACAGGGGCAGATGGACTTGGAGCGCAAGGGCAAGCAGAGTTATCAGGGTTGGATGTACGCCCGCCTACTGGCGTTCAGCAATGGCGATTTGCAGGCATTGTATGACCGCTCGGACGGTTTCTATCGCCGTCAGCTCATCCTGACCACCAAGGACAAGCCCCTCTCCCGTGTGGATGACCCGGACATTGCCGAGAAGATGGCGGCAGAGGTCGAGGGCATCCTGCTGTGGGCATTTGAGGGCTTGCAGCGGCTGGTGAAGAATGGCTTCCAGTTCACCGAGAGTGACCGTGCCAAGCGCAACCGGGAACTGGTGAAGCGGGACAACAACAATGTGTTTGATTTCCTCGAATCCGAGGGCTACATCCGCCTGAAGGCGGATGCCTGCACCAGCTCGAAAGAGCTGTATGAGGTCTATCGAATGTGGTGTGAGGAGAACAGCCTGAATGCGATCAAGGCACGAGGGTTCAGCGATGCGCTGATTGCCAACCAGCGCAGGTATAATCTGGAATCCACCAACAACATCGTCAACTCGTCCGGGCGGCGTGTCCGGGGCTTTGTGGGCATCGAAGCCCTTGTGCAGCCCGACCTCATCCCCAATGGCTGGCGAGCATGACCCGTTTTTGATCCCCCTATATGGTGCGTTTTCGATCTTTCGCTGCGTACGTGCGTACAGAGAAAGCCGCCTGCTGCGTACGCACGTACGCAGCAAAACGCCCAAGTTCTCCTTTATAGGGGGGTGTTGGCAAAGTGTCAGCTTGACAGTTTGCCAAGAGTGGTAAGTGCCGGAGGGCGGCATTTACCAGTTTCTGCCCAAATCCCCAAAATGGGAATCAGGGCGAGATGGCCGTTATTAGCCCATTTATCTGCCTGTTACCATTTTGGGAACAGGCAAAATCAGTTGGTCAATTTGGCCAACTGAAAAAGCCGGACGAGCTGCGGGCAGGGATTCGCAAATCTTTGCCTGTCAGCTTGCCCGGAGCAAGAGTGCAGAGAGCGCAGCTCTTTGCCCCAGTGATATGATGCTGTGCGTCATATCCTACTGGGTATTATCTGGCGCAAAACGGCGGCAGATCCAGCAGCTCCGCTGCTGCGTTTTTCCACGCCAAGCTAAGGAAATGTTTATCGTGACCATTGACGGTATCTTTTTGCTATTTAAAAATATTTTGAAATAGCCTTGTATAAAGAGCGCATGTGTGAT
>OGHD01000755.1_pt1 | contig 14757 bp, 20 predicted proteins | sample 1571341 | NCBI WGS metagenome assembly OGHD01 (sample SAMEA2582026, study PRJEB24529) | metagenome | biome: Human gut stool | place: China | collected 2011 | reverse complement strand
GCTACTGAAAGAACTGATGTTATAGATGTTCAATCATTTTCAGAAAAGAAATTCCAAACTGGAACATATATTGTTAAAAATTCAACAGAATATATTGGAGATTCAACATCATCAATAGGTACAAGCATGGCCAGAAAGGCATTAAAAGAAGATACTGTTATAACTGTTTCAGAAGATAAAACAACTATGACACTTAAGTTTGCAGATGATATGTATAAGATGATGAAAAATATAAAAGCAACTTTAGATGGTGTTAACTTAAATTCTGTTAATAATGAAGAAGATAAATCTATTACTTTTGAAGTTCCATCTGCAGAAGCAAAAGTAAGAATAGATATGACTATAACAATTATGGGAAAAGAAGTATCTTTCTTAGTAACAAATGATATCAGTACAATTCCAACAATTGATAATTCATCAGATAAGGATGAAGATCAAAATCAAGGAAATAAATTAGCTGATGGAAAGTATATAATAGCAAATAAGACATTAAAAAGTGGTGGAGATAGTCAAAGTGGAATAAGAAACTATATAGATGCTAATTCTATAGTAACAGTTAAAGATGGAAAAGTTACTGTAACTATGAAGTACAATAAGGATGGATTAGAAACAGTAAAATCAACAAACTCAATAACAATAGATGGAAATGAAGTTGCGTTTGTTAAAAATGAAGATGGATCAATAAGCTTTAATGTAGATTCAATAGACAAGCTTTATACAAGAGTAAAGATTAACTTAACATATTTTAATGAAGGTCTTCCAGAAGTTGTATTCCCAGGAAAGCTACATACTGTTGATGTTGACTTATTACATGAAGGTGAATTAAGCGAATATAAAGAAAATGACTCTTCAACAGATTCAGGAAATAATGGTGAAACAAATAAACCAGGAAATGAAAACAATAGTGGAAATGCTGGAAATGAAGATTCAAATAATGGTGGATCAAATACTAATGATTCAAACAACAATGGATCAAACAGTGGAACAACTGAAGTACAAGGTACTAAAGTTTATGTAGGAAAGAATACTGTAACTCATGAAAATGAAATAGGTCTTAATATGGCAAGAAAAACTTTAAGTGAAGATGTAAAAGTTGAAGAAGTAAATGGAAAGACATATGTTACATTAACATTTACATCTATGGGATCAACAATGATGAGTAACCATAAGATATATGTTAATGGAAATGAAGTAAATACAACTAAAACAGTAAATAATGAAATTGTTAGCTTAAAGTTTGAAGTTGGAAGTTTAAAGGATTCAATAAAAGTATCAGCTTATGTTAGTATGATGGGTAATAATGTTGAATTTGGAGTTAACATATTAGAGGATACATTAAAATTAGTTACAGATGGATCAGCTAATATTGGTGGAACAACTAGTGATTCAGCAACTAGTGGAAATACAAACAACAATGCATCAAGTGGTGCTTCAAATTCAAATACAAATAATGAAGAAATAAAAATAACTAAGGGTAAATTATATTCTATTCAAAATAGTGTAACTCATGAAAATGAAACAGGAAGATCTATGGCTAGGAAGTATTTAAACTCTACTTCTAAAGTTGAAGAAATAGATGGAAAATACTATGTTACTTTAACTTTCACTGGAGCAGCATTTATGCAAAACCATGAAGTTTATGTAAATGGTAAGAAAGTTAATGTTACTAAGAGTACAAGTGGTGATACAACAAATGTTAGATTTGTACTTTCAAGCTTAAGCGATAGTATAAAAGTTAAAACTTTCGTAGTACCAATGTCTAGAGGTGTTGAATTTGGTGTTACATTATTAGAGGATACTTTAACATTCATAAAAGAATATACAGTAGAAACATTACCACAAACAGGAGCACCTATAGGGGCTGGAGCTGTTGCAGGATTAGGATTAATGTTAACAACAGCAGGAACTGTTTTAGTAAGAAAAAGAAAGTAATTTAACAAGAAGTATAAGAGGGGGGAAATAAAATAGCATGTCTATTTATTTTCCTCCTAATTTAGGTTTATTGATAGAGGAGAAAAGAAAATGAAAATATTAAGCAAGATTAAAGGAATGTTAATAGGAACAATGGCCTTAGGGTTAATATTTACTATAGGAACTAAAAATATATATGCAACTGAAAATGAAATTACAAGTGGGATATACCAAGTTGAAAATGATGTATATCATGAATCAGAAATAGGAATGTCAATGTCAAGAACATATCTTTTACCAACTATGAATGTAGAAGTAACAAGAGACCATATAATATATACTGTTGGATTTGCAGGAAGTGAATTTATGGAAAACTATAGAATGAAAGTTAATCTAAACGAAGTTGTTAAAACTGATGTAATAGGTGAAGATCCGCCTGATGATGATAATTCAAATAAAATAGCAAGTACAAGATGGGTACAAAAATTTGTAACAACTATGGTATTTAAATTGATATCTAAATTAGCAGGCACAGAAGAAACAGGTGTAAGTAGTAGTGGAAGTTTTTTAGGTGTTAATTGGTTGATAGCTCAAAATGGTTATATTTGCTTAGGAAAATTATTTGGCGGACTAATTCTACAGTGGAGAATGTTCGGATTAGATGAAAATTATACTGGCGATTTGAGAACAGTTAAAATTAATACAGCAATAACTTTTAAAGAAAAACTATCATTTGCTATAGCTACACCAGCATCAGATTCAGAAGCAAATTTAATATCTGTTGTAAAATCAACATCAACAGAATTAAATAATATTATTGTAAATATTAAAGGTGTCGTTACTGGAGGAAGTAATGGTCAAATTAGAGTGTTTTTTGTAGGAAAATAATTATTTACTTAATATAAACCATCTAAAAGTTTGAGGATTTTCTTTGAACCTAAAAATAATGTTAGTTGGTGTTACATCTGCTACACCTAAAAAATAACCTATTCCATCATTTTCGAAGCTAGATATACCATCACAGGCATTACAATATAATAATTGTTTTATTGTAATATTTGTCGGTATATTTACTAATTTATCACTACCTACAATTAATCCCCACTGTTGATGTATCGACACAGTGGGGATATTTTAAACTTGAAGATAATCAAAAAAATGTAGAAAATATAATTTCTTTACCATTAACTGTTAAAAACAATTATTTAACATGGGTTAATAAACATGGGACTTTAATTTATACTAATATGTTTTATACAGTAGCTCCAGATAAAACTAATTTTAGATTTTATACAAACACTGTAGGAGGATATATGTGGGGTAGCATAGGTTTCATATAAACAGTGGGGATGTGCATTTACAGCATTTAGCAAAGATAACATCATAAGTGTTAATCTTCCTATAAGTTCCAAAACACTTGCTATAACAACAAATATATTAAAAAATTCACCATCTACACCTCAAGCGATATCAAATGCTTTTATGGATAATAGCCAAACTGTTAATACATTTTCTATTTGCCATAATTTGGGAAATGAAAAATATGCTGTTTTATATGCTACTATTTCATATCTTTAAACAGTGGGGAAGTAATAGTGCAACTATAACAAAACAACAAAAGAATTTTAATATTGCTTTTAATAAAAGATGTTGGAGTATTATTGCTAATTACTATGATTTATCTGATGCCTTAAATTTAATGGATATAAATATAGCCTTACAATTTAATAAAACTACTGGGTATACATTTTTTTATAATGTTCAATCTACTACAGGAACACCTTCTTATTTTTGGATAGCTATAGGAGAATAATTATTTGCCTATAAAAATAACTCTAACACCAGCATTTGAACCGCCTGTTATGCTTCCTTTCATATGGACACTAATTTTATTTATGTTAGGAAAATTACTATCAACAACAGTAATTAAATTAGCTTCTTTATCATTTGTAGGAATTGCTAATGCTAAATTTATAGAATTTACAAAAGAAATTACAGTAGATACCTCTTCATGACGTAAAGTATCTACAGATTCTGATAATCCTATAAATCTCCACTGTCTAATGAAAGGTTGATGCATATGTTTAATAATATATATACCAAAATAAAAAAACTATTTAACACGAAAGTGGTTGTAGAACCTAAAACAAAAAAGAGATTGAGTTCAAAAGCAAAATACCCTGAGTATACAATGTGGGTACTGCCTACAACTTTAGAAGAAGAGGACATATCTAATCAATATCAATGGGGAAGCTCAGATATGGTAAACATACATTTAACAAAAGAGGATATCGAAGAATTATCTTATATCTGGAGTACGGAGTCTAAAGAAATAATAGATACTATAAATAGTAGGACTAATGGTCATATTTATATTTCGCAAGAAGATTTAAGGCTACTATTAAATAAACTATATGATAATACGCAAGATTTATCTGTATTTACAGCAAATCATTTAGATAGTGATTACCATTGATATTTTTATAAATTATATATATAGAATAAACCGTTGCAATTAAAGGCTTAACAGATTTTGCAACGGTTTTTAAGTTTAAAAATATATTGTTTTAATGGTTTTTAGAAGTAACATTAGTAACACTAGTATATATAGATAAATCCTTATTTTTACTTATGTTATAAAAAATAAAAGTATCTTATTAGTAACAAATTATTTTATCTTATTTATAGCTTTTCGTAATTGTTTAAGATTTTTGTGAGTATATACAGTATCAGTTACATCACCTGTCGCATGACCTAAAATACGACGTTTGGCATTTTCGTTTGCTTCTGCATTATCTAATAGAGTTGCACAAGTATGTCTACAGTCATGTGTACTGTGATATTTTGCATTTATTTGTTGCATTATTTTATTCCATAAAGTCCTATACTTACTATAATTATATGGATTTCCAGTTTCATCACATATCAGAAACTTACCATATTTATTCATTCTATTTATTATTAGAGGAAGTATTTTTTCATGGATAGGAATAGAGCGAAGACCAGCCTTCGTTTTTGATTTAGTTATTTTTAGATACTTTTGTCTAAGATAAATATTATCTTTAGTTAAACTTAATAGCTCTCCAACTCTCATGCCTGTATAAATTAGGATTAATACAGTGTCTATACCATCAATTTCTAAATTAGCCCATAATTTATTTATTTTTTGTCTTGTAAATGGTTTATGTGGGCGGATTGCTTTATTTTTGCCTAAGTTTAATAGATTGGCGTAGTTCTTATTGCAGTATTCCATTATTATTCCGTATTTAAACATCAATGAAATTAAAGAACGGATTTTCTTACAGCTATTGTAAGAAAGTCCTTTTCTTTTAGTATCGTCTATTATTTGTTGCAGATGATAATATTTAATATTCTTTAAAGGCATTTCATGTAATGGCAGACAATGTTGAAACGCCACTTTATAACTGCAAAGAGTTGTTTTAGCTGGCTGATATTTATCCGTATGAAACGGCAGCCAACGATAATACAGCTCGGCAAAAGTAATCTGATGTCCAGAAAGGATTTTGTTATTATGTTTTTTATTGTAATCTGCTGCATAGATTTCAGCTTCCGTTTGCGTAGCAAAATATGCCAGCGGTTTTTGTTTACCTTCGGCGGAAATGAGAAAAACGTAAGGTCTCCGCCTTTTACCACTTAATTTTTTAATGCTACCATATCCATTTGGTTTGCGCATTTAAATTACCCCTTTTTTAATAAAATAACAAGGAGATATTATAATGACTACAACATATTTTGCAAAATTCAATGACGAAGGATTGCCAGAAGGATTCATTCCATCGTTTCATGTTAATAATTATGGCGGAAAAAATAAACTCACGTCTGATGGATATATTGAAATTCCATTAGAAGAATACAATTACTATATAGGTAATATGAGTAATGAAGATAATAATTATGCTAAATTTAAGAGAGATAACCAAACAGGAAAACCAGTTATTTATATACCACCTGAACCAACACAAGAAGAATTACAGGCAAGAGCTTTAGTTGCTTTAGAAGTAGAATATAATGCACAAAAAGAAGGATTTAAACAAGATTTAGATACTGCTACGCTTGCAGGAAATACAGAAGCGGTACAGTCTATACAGAAAGAGTTTATGGAATTTAATAAAGCATATGAAGAAGCCAAAAATAATATTCTTGAAGAAGGAGTTGAATAAAATGGCATTTTTTGTAAGAAAAGAACGTTGTAAGTATTGTGCAGGGGAATTAGTAGATGGTAAATGTACAAATCCTAATTGTATTGCGTTCTCGGATACAACAGAAGAAAAAACAATTGAAAATAAAGAAGGTGTAGACAATGCGTAAATTATTATTAGCGTTGTGTTGTGCCTTCTTTTTATCTACAGCAATTGTAAATGCTAATCCTATTCATGATATGCAGGATGATATTCCTACAGATAAAGCTTTGCACTTCGCGGTTGGATATATTATTTCGGACCAGTTGCAAAGAAATGCAGGTTGCAGTGCGTTTGAAGCTTTTTTAATTACAAGTGGTATTGCATGGGCAAAAGAAAAATTTGTCGATGATAATGTCGACAATAACGACGCGTATGCCACAATGGCTGGCGGTTTGTTTTATCAAATTAAATTTTAAGAAGGTGGTTAAAATGCAGGAGTTTTTGGCGGATATGGTTTCGTTTTGCAAGACGATTATACCAGTCCGATTAGAGATTGAATGGGGAGCGTGTTTTGCTACTGTGGGGACTATATGTAGTCATTTATTCGGCAGTTGGTCAAACTTGTGGGAAGCTATTCTTTTATTAATGGTGTTAGATTATATAACAGGTCTTTTATCCGCATGGATAAACCCTAATAAAAAATTAGATAGCAGAAAAGGTTGGCGAGGATTAGCAAAAAAAGCTGTCATTGTAATTATTATTATGGTAGCACATACAGCAGATATTGTTTTCAATCAAGGAACTATCACGCGAGATATTGCGATTTTATTTTATATCGCAAATGAAGGCCTAAGTATATTAGAAAATGCTACAAACTGTGGTGTACCAGTTCCAACTAAATTAAAAAATAACCTAGCTCAATATGCTATGCAAAAAGAAAAGATTAGAAAGTAAAGAGAAAGAAGGAATAATAATGATTAGAAATTATATTAGTGTAAAATTAATTAAGGCTGAACCATGTAAGGCATGGAAAGATTTCAAAGGTCATATGACTAGTGATGAAGGATATAAAATTTATTATCCTGATGGTTATGTATCTTGGTGTCCTAAAGACATCTTTGAAGCCCAGTATTTAGAAATGCAAAAAGAAGATACTGTAACACAAGAAGATGTTAGTAATTTCATTGATAAAGTAGAGTCTTGCCAAATAGGAGAAAAAACAACTCTTACACAGGTAAAATTAAAAAATAATTTTACGATAGAAGAAACAAGCTCACCGATAGATGCTAAAAATTTTGATATGAAAATTAGTGAACAAATCTGCATGAAGAAAATAGAAAATAAAGTATGGGACTTTTTAGGCTTCTTATGGTTATGTGCTAAATGTGGATTTAAAGGTGATAAATAATTATGGACGTATTAGCAATAAAGCAATTAATATTTAATTGCATTTGTGGTGGATTCTTTTTATTTGGTTTTGCAGTGGGATATATTTTTGGGAGTGATAAATAATTATGGAATTAAAAGATACTGTTAAATTAATGTTAAGTGCTGATTTTAAAGAAAGATTTCAAGCTGAATACGCACAGGATAAAAATAGAACAGAAGGTTTAGCAAAAATGTTAAAAGCTTATAAAGCAGGAACATTACCATTTAAGCCTAAATGCAGTTATGAGCTTTTATATGAACAATTAATTTATATGAGAGCTAAATTAAAAGTATTAGAAAAACGTGCAGAAATTGAAAATATTGATTTGGCGGTGATTAATAGTGATGAAAGTAATTGATATTTCTGCTTGGCAAGAATGGATCGATTGGCAGGTAGTAAAAGACGCTGGGATTGAAGGTGTTATTCTAAAAATAGGAGAACACTATAATCTTGATGAAAAGTTTATAGAACATGTAAATAACGCTGTAGCGTATGGATTACGCTATGGCGTTTATTATTATAGCCATGCGTCGTTTATTCATGAAGCTGTAGCAGAAGCTAATTGGGTTGATAAACAGATTAAGACATATCTTAATGGGAAAAATCCTGAACTTGGCATTTGGTATGATGCTGAAGATAAAGATATGTTAGAAGGATATTTAAATGTAGTTTATCCTATTGCTAATTTTATCAGTACATTATTGGATAAAGGGTATAACTATGTAGGCTTATATAGTTCTTATAATTGGCTCACAAATATTATAGACTTAAAAGCATTGCCTGATTATGTACCTATTTGGTCAGCTCAATATTATCATCAAAATAGTTTTGCTATAGAAAATCCTAATCGTATATGTCGTATTTGGCAATATACTGATTGTGAACGAATTGGGAATATGGGACTTGATTGCAGTGTCTACTATGAATGATTACCAGGATATAATAGATAACTTGCCAAAACCGACAACAGATTTAGAAGAACAATATTTATATTCAATAGTAATGGCAATGGCTGGTAAAGATTATCAGCCATTTTCTAAACCTTTTTGGCGGAAAGAGCAGTATTTAAAAGCATGGTGGGAGATAACTAAGCTAAAAGTAGCAGAAGGAAATATTCCAAACGATAATTCTGTAAGTACAGAAAAAATTGTTGATGGTGCTGTTACCTTAATTAAGCTTGCAAAAGAAGTAGTTGATAAGCTCTTGGCTGATGACAAAATTGAAACAAGTATGATAAAAGATTTATCAATAACTACAGAAAAGCTGGTTAATAATGCTATAATTTCAGAAAAGATAGCTGAAAACACTATTATATTGAGTAATTTGTCTAAAGAGGTAACAAATTTACTCTTAACTACAAACCATGTAGGTATAATACAACAACCTCAAATAAATCAAATTACAGAAAACGGAGATACGCTCACGCTAGATGTATTAAAAAATAAAATCAATGAGATAATTCAATTATTAAATAATGCGGAAGTTACAAAATGAAGGAGTGTTTATCATGATTAAAACCATTAAACTTGTAAGTAAAGAACCAATTGAAGGTATTACAAAAGCAAAGATTAAAGACATCTTTGAAACATCTAAAAATCCTAATCAGGTATTATTGGATAATATACCTGAATTTTGCTTTATGCAGGGCGATGTACTTTATTTTACAGGGCTTAGAGCATTAAATCCTTGTATTGAAGAAATGGAAGTGAACACACTTGAATGATGTGCTTAGTAAGATTAAAAAATATAAATATATTATTATTGGCGGTATTATTATTGTGGTCTTGTATGTGTGCAGTCTGTGGAGCGACAGAAAAGACTTATACGATAACGGAAAGCCAACTGACGCAATTAGAAACGAACTTGACCAAGCTGAAGGAGCAAAACAAGATATTACAGGAACAGCTTCAAGTATCGCAGAAACAAGTACAAAACTTGAAAACGCAATCGGAACAGCTACAGAAGCAAGTTCAAACTTTGAATCAATCCTTAACGAATGCCAATCAATTATTGACGCGATACGAAAAACAAATTAATGAAGAAAAAAATTGTGCTATTGGTCTAGGTATTGGAAATAATGGTATCGCCATAGCTGGGGATATAAAAAATACCTGGATAATCGCTGATGAAAAGACAGTTATTCTAGGTTATAAATTCAAGTTTTAATGCCATTTTTCCCACATTGAGATAATTATATTTATTTGGGAATTTTAAAATAAGTTTATTTATAAGCTTTTTAGTTACATTTTTCCCATGAGGGAAAAATGGTTTATTTATGGGATTTTTCATATGAATAATACATTAGATGAATATATAAAAAAATATGAGCAAAAAACAAAAGATAAGTTTAAGCCAAAGGAAAGATTTAAGATGTTTTATTTGCCTTCTCGTGGCTTTTGTGAACTTAGCACTACTCAAGATAATAGTATGCTAATGATTTATCAAATGGCTGGTGATGGTAAATTTTGGCGAGATTTTGCCACAGTACTTGCTCAAATGCTAGGAATAAAAAAACTAGGTACAATATGTATACGAGAAAATATAAAAGCTTATATTCGTTTTTGGGGATATAAGATAACTAAAAAAGAGCCGCTCAATGACGGCTCTTTTATCTATTATGCAGAAAACAAAGAAGGTAAGAAGGCTCGTGTATCACCTGTACATATACACGATGATATAACAAGGATTTCTTATTATGTAACATGGGATATTTAGATATAGAAAGTAGGTGAGGTTATGCATGCATACAAACCTAAAATTTATTATATAGATTTGCAGTTATTCAAAGGAAATACAACGGTAAACAACCAATCGTATCAACCAACAGAATATGAGCTACAGCTGCAAAAAGTTCAGGCAGACTTAGCCAATCAATATGCACCTAATGCATCATGGTTAAATGATACTGCTAAAAATATTCTGCAAAACTCAATAGGTGCTGTTCAGTATGATTTTAACACAGCTAATAATCAAGCACAAAGTCAAATAAATCAAGCAAACCAAAATAATCAAGCTTTGGCTAATGGACAATTACCGCAAGCAGCACTAGACAATATAACTAATAATGTATCAACCATAGCTCAAAATAGTATGGGTAATTTATTAAATGGGCTTGCTAGTAATGGTGTTATAAATAGTTCTGTAGGAACAACAGCGATGAAAGATTTATCTGATAGCGTGAATAATACTATTTCACAACAACAACAAAGCTATATGAACTTATTAAATGGAATAAATAATGGAAATATCAGTAATGCATCGGCAGGAATAACAACAGCAGCAGGAGCACAAGAAGCGGCCCAACAGCCAGCACTTAATTTGTGGAATGCTTCAACAGGGCTTGCAAGTTCAGGTAATTCTACGCTTAATGCATTAGCAGGTAAAGGAACGACTACAACTACTCAAACCACTAGCAGTGGCGGATTACTTGGTGGATTGTTTGGCGGATTATTTTAAAAGATAAAGGAGAATGATTTTTATGGAACAAGGAATAAATGCATATCAAAATCAAGACCAGTGGGATAAAATGTATAACTTAAAAAGAGGATTAGCTGTGGCTAGTATGCCATGGGAATCTGCCTTAGGTTTTGCTTTAGGTTCATATATAAAAGATTATATTGATAGAGGGAATGAAAATAAAATAACAAATGCATCAAAAGAACCTCAAACAGATTTTTTAAAAGGTTTAACACCTGAAAACTTATCGAATTATAGTATAGACTCTACAAATGCAATAACTTCTGGTGGTGATTTAAATTTAAATAATAATTTAGAGTATAAGGGTAATGCGATAACATCAGATAACATAGCTGATAAAACAACAGAAAATAATATTTCAAATAATACGTCTCCTGTAGCTCAAACTGTAAGCTTATTAGGAGCAGTAAGTAATTTAAAACCCAAAGGAGAAATCATATCTTCATCAAATTTACCAAATTATGGAGATTTATCATCTAGACAAAATCAACAGCAACAAATGGTACAAAATGCTATAAATGAAGAAAATCAAAAACAGCAAAATGAAATGAATTTAATAATGAAATTTTTACCAATGTCTTTTAATAATGCCGTCGCTTCTAGTAATGAAGTGGCGGCTAATTCTTTACCTGAATATTTAAAACCACGAATTGATTATTATGTAAATATTATCAATAGTGCAAAGGCAGATTATATGAAAGCTCAAGCTAATAATGATACTGAAGGAATGCAGTCTGCTAATGCACAGGCAAATGCTGCTAGAGAAGAATTAAATAAATTAGGTGTAGATAGTAGTTATTTTGGTGCAGACAAAACACAGGAACAATCTCAAAAATCTATGGCGGATTTAAATTATTATAAAGAACCTATACCACAAAAAATATCTTCATATCAACAGAATTTAGCTAATAGCATTGAAAGACAGTTAATTCAAGCTAAATATATGTATGATAATGCAAGTACAGATGATGAACGCTTCCTTGCACAAGTACAAGCTAAAAATGCCAGAGATCTAGCAAGACAATATGGATTAGATGTATCGTCATTTGATTCTGATATATCCTTAGATAGAGCTAAATTAGCATATTTAAATGAAACACCACAATTTAATAATACTAATACATCTACACCAAATTATTTAACAACTCAAGAATATTGGCAACAATTATATGAAGAAGCTCGTGCTAGAGGTGTAGGCAGAACAGCAGCAGAACGATATGCAACACAAAAATCAGCTGCATATCAGTCAAGAAAAATGAGTGATTTATCCGACCAATTTATATCATATGGTACTAATCCTGATGGTAGTGTTAATAATCTTGGTATGTCTATGCTTGCTCAATTACGTCTTGAGGATCCAGATGCATTTACACAGCTATTATCAGCATATGGTATGCCAAAAGACCAATATGCTTTTGGTTTACAACTAGCACGTGATGCAGTATCTGCACAAAATCAATTAACAGCAATGGATAAACAAGCTAAGTATAATGAAGAACTTCAACAAAAAAGATATGACTTAGAAGATAGAAATGATATAGAAAAAAATAAAAGACAAGATGCTTCATATGCTTATCGAGCAGGTATTGATACAAATAATCAAAAAGATCTTATCAGTTATAAAGCTAATATAGAAAAACAAAATAATTCCAATAATAATAACTTAAGCAAAGAAGAGCAAAAAATGTTTGGTGAAATAAATAGTTTAGTATTTAATTTATTGTCTTCAGCTAAAAACGATGATGCTTTATCAAGTGAAGATACATTGAATAAATATCAGCAAGAATTGGCAAAATATGGACCATATTTAACAGAAGATGAATATCAGTTTTTCTCCAATTCTATAATATATGTATTTAATTTTTTACGTGAGAAAAAAGCTGGAAATGAAGATAATGCTCGCAAATATTGGAATGCTATACCTGATGAAATAAGAAAAGAATACTTACCAGAATATAGTGATTAAGAGGTGTTATAATGTCAAATAGATTAGATTATTTTAGAAAAATAAATTCGCGAACATGGTTAAATAGTAATAATTCTGGTGTTATAAAGAATGAGCCTGAAGAAAAAGGTTTTTTTGATAATGCTATAGATACTGTATCAGATATAACAAATGATATTGCTAATGGTATAGATAATAATCTTAAATGGGTATCAAATAAATTCCATAAAAACAATGTTGATTATTCTACAACGGGCAAAGATTATTTAAAAGGAACAGGCAAATATGATTCTAGTAATAAAACGGCAAATACTTATCCTGGTAATGGAGACGTAAATCATGATAAACTATCTAACCATCTATCAATAGATATTCCTAAAAGAATAAAACAGAGTATAAATCTTCCCGAAAGCTTTCAGACTCTTTATGATGTATCTCCTATTGGATTATTGAGTGGATTAGCTTATCAAGCGACAGAATTTGATAAAAATTCTACTGATAAAATTACAGAAGCTGGTAAAAAATATGCAAATGAATCAACTTTAGAACCAAATTGGTTGAAAAATTTCCAAAAAAGAAATTTAAATGCCTTAGAAAGAACACAAGAATATAACTATAATGCACCTAAAAGTCTTATTAATGGAATAAGTAATACGTATGGCGGTATAGTTGACTTATTTGGATTAAATACAGGACATGAACTAAATTTTATAAGTAAAAAAACTAGTCCAAATAAAAATTTTAGCGGAAATATTTTTTCTAAAGAATTTTTTACAGATCCAGAAGGATTAACTTACACATTACCTAATGCAGCAGGTTCAATGCTTGCCTTAGCTCCCTCAGCTTATTTAGCACCAACTTACTTAATGAAGTTAATTCAAAGTACAACAAATCCTATGATCAGAAAGTCAGCTGAATTAGCGTTGAAGGGGGCAATGACAGCCTTTCCTGAATCTATGTCTGAAGGTGGAGCTGTAGTAAGAGATGCTAAAGAAAATAACTTAGATAATCCATATCTAAGAGGTTGGGCTACTACTATGTCTAATTTGCCAATGTTAATGGGTTCTAATGCAATTGAATATACGTTACTTGGTGGAAAAGGAATAAATCCATCATTAGGTAAAACATTGCCTAAACGACTTAAAAAAGCAATTGTAGCAACTGGCATTAATGCTATACAAAATGGCACAGAAGAATTTACACAACAAGGTATTCAAAACAAATGGACAGATAAACCATATTCATTTAACCCTTTTAATGCACCTCAAGATCAGATCGATGCTATGCAAACAGGTATGATAGTTGGTGGTGGATTATCCGCTGTACCATCAACAATTAGGGCTACAACAGGAAATCCAGATTTTGATAAATATATAAATAATGCTTCTAATGAAACTGGTATTCCTGCAAGTATTATTCAAGCTGTAAGTAATATAGAATCTTCATATAATCCTAATGCAGTATCAGAACAAGGGGCTATAGGCTATATGCAACTTATGCCTGAAACAGCAAAAGCAATGGGTGTAAAAAATATAAAAGATCCAGAACAAAATATAATGGGTGGAGCTAAATATTTAAAATATTTATATGATAAATATGGCAATTGGCGAGATACATTAATTGCTTATAACGAAGGAGAAGGAAACTTTGATAATGGTGAAAGATTTTCTGAATCCATAAATTATGCCAATAACGTATTAAATAAAATTGAAGAACTAAATAATATTTCTTTGCCTGATAAGAAATATTACAATATCTTAGGAGAAGTTAGTGATACAGGGCTTACTACATTAACAGAACAAAAATTAAATTTATTGGCAAGAGATTTCTATAATAAATTTGGTTATAATTTA